>ENA-ORDR01000720-ORDR01000720.1-marine-metagenome-genome-assembly--contig:-NODE-720-length-16598-cov-3.331517_pt1 | contig 16598 bp, 16 predicted proteins | sample MGYA00240993_ERZ508538 | MGnify/ENA primary metagenome ERZ508538 (study PRJEB26207, sample SAMN05421999) | marine metagenome | isolation source: Monterey Bay, California, USA | place: USA:Monterey Bay... | reverse complement strand
GAGTTGAGGTTGCATTTGATGTCAGAGCTAGAACTTGAGAATTTTGAGAATTTACTTTTTGAAAATGATCAAGATTTATACCAATGGTCTACTGGCCAAGTTGACCCGAAACAAGAATTTGTTGACCTGGTTCAAGAAATAAAAACTTTTATTTCAAAATCTGGCGGTTTGGCTTCCTAAAATATTTTGCAAAATACTTTATTTTTTACCAATGCCCAATATTTTCCATAGAAGCCCAAGGATCTTTAATTTCCAAAGCCCCCCCAGCTTGTAAAAGTTCTACTGATATATTGTCTGGAGATCTCACAAAGGCCATTCTTCCATCTCTTGGAGGCCGATTTATAGCCACACCATTTTCCATCAGATATGAACACATTCTATATATATTTTCTACTTCATATGCCAAATGTCCAAAGTGCCTGCTATCGCTTGGAAGACCTTCGTCACCGTCCCAATTATAGGTGAGCTCTACAGGGCAGTCTTCTTGACCCTCAGGTGCCATGAAGACTAGGCTAAACCTACCTTGTTCACTATCGTGGTGGCGGATTTTTTTTAGGCCTAAGAGCTCATAAAATGCTATTGAAGCTTCAAGGTTTTTTACACGTACCATTGTGTGGAGATATTTTGTTTTCATTATTTATACTTGTCCTTTTTTTGCTAAATATAATTTTTTGTTAAATATTACATAAAAATTTTAACTAAGGTTTTTGAATAAAGCCAGTCACAATCTAATCCAGATGTGAAAATGTATGTTGCGGTTTATTATCTTAAATGCACAATATATGGTAGAAATAAGTTTACTAAAAGGATTCGAAGATGCCAGTGACCCCTGAACAGCAAGCCGATATTGATGAACTGAGGTCCAAAAAAAACCAGACGCTTCGAGCGGTTAGCGTGGGCATGGAAAATCATTTGTACAAGGCCTATCCTGTTCTGGACCACGGCTTTGTGAGAATAGTAGATTATATGGGTGATGATGCTGCGATATGTCAAGCAGCTCGCGTTAGTTATGGTCGTGGTACAAAGTCAGTGCAAAATGACGAGGGGCTCATTAGGTATTTAATGAGGCACTGGCATTCAACGCCGTTTGAAATGTGTGAAGTAAAATTACATGTAAAATTACCTGTTTTTGTTGCGAGGCAATGGATTCGCCATAGAACAGCAAATGTAAACGAATACTCAGCGCGTTACTCTATTCTGGATCGGGAATTTTATATACCTGAACCAGAAGCATTGGCGGCTCAATCAGTTGTTAATAATCAAGGTCGCGGTGAAGTGTTAACTGGAGAGGAAGCGGAAAAAGTATTACGGTTGCTTAAAAATGACTCGGCTCAAACTTATGATCATTACGAACAAATGATAAGCCAAGAAGGTCAAAAAGGTCTGGCGCGCGAGCTTGCGCGCATGAATTTACCTGCAAATATTTACACACAATGGTACTGGAAAGTAGATTTGCACAATTTACTGCACTTTTTACGTTTGAGGGCAGATAGTCACGCGCAATATGAAATTAGGGTATATGCCGATGAAATTTGCAAATTAGTTAAAGATTGGGTTCCTTTCGCATATGCGGCTTTTGAAGATTATAGGCTTGGTGGGGCAACGTTATCCTCAAAAGCAATAGAGTGTGTAAAACGAATGATTAAAGGAGAGCATGTTACAAAAGAGACTAGTGGTATGTCAGCTGGTGAATGGCGTGAATTTAGCGCTTTGGTCGAATAAATTTATTCTAAACCTTGAACTTGTATTGAATTAATCAAAGTCCCGTCGTTTTTATAGATCAAAATCTCATTTGCATCTGTAATAATAGAATACCAATTCTTTGTCTGTGTAAAAGCGATAGGCTTTGTTCCCTCAGGAAGAATTAAGGTCTGCGGAAAGTTTTGACTTTCGGGGCGCATTTTAAATACAAGTAATAATACGATAATTAAAATTCCTGCAATCATTGATACAGTAAGTACTGTTACTAAACGTTGCAAAAACCTTAAATTTTGAGGTAATTTGAAGTCGGCGTCAGGAGGTTGATCGTCTTTGTCCATAGTTAGTTTTCCAATTCTAAGTAGTCCGCCTTCTAGACTAGATAAAGCGCTTTCACGCGATGCGCCAGCCCAAGCTGATTTGTCGCGAACGCGATTAGCTCGACTTATTACTGAAGGCCATGTTGAAATTGATGGTATTGTGGTAAAAAATCCAACTTCTACTGTAAGCGAAGGACAATCGGTCAAAGTTTTACTACCTCCGCCTGAACCTATTGAAACACTGCCTCAAAAAATAAAATTAGATATCATTTATGAGGATGACGACCTTTTGGTTGTTAATAAGAATGCTGGAATGGTTGTTCATCCGGCTCCAGGTTCGCCAAAAGATACGCTGGTGAATGCATTACTCTTCCACTGTCAGAATAGTTTATCTGGTATTGGAGGTGAAAAAAGGCCTGGAATTGTTCACAGAATAGACAAAGATACTAGTGGCCTTCTGGTAGTTGCCAAAAACGATAAATCGCATCACGGACTGGCTAAACAATTTGAACAACATAGTGTCGAGAGAGTATACCACGCATTTTGTCATGGAGTTCCTGATGTTGCGTCTCCTCGTTTAAAAGGAGTTAAAGGCGTCTCCTTTGAAGTCGGAAGTGTGGTTAAAATCTCTACACATCTGGCCCGTCATAAACACGACCGACAGCGTCAAACCGTTTTATTTGAGGGAGGCAGGCATGCAGTTACTCGTTTTAAAGTGCTCGAAAAGTTTGGGAAACCTCAAGTTGTCTCATTAATTGAGTGCTGGCTTGAAACTGGAAGGACCCATCAAATCAGAGCACATATGGCTCATTTGGGACACTCTTTAATTGGTGACGCTACATACGGAAGGCGAAAAAAAATTTCTTACAAAGCATTGAATGAAAATGGATTTATTTCAGTTAATAAATTTAACCGTCAGGCTTTGCATGCGTCATTACTTGGATTTATCCATCCGTCAACGGGGAAACATATGAAGTTTTCGGTTGCTATGCCACTAGATATGCAAAATCTGGCCACAGGGTTGAAAAGATGAATTATATTTATATATCTCTGAATGTGTAACGTGTTTAAAAAATCAAATTTTCACTAGCTATTTAGTATAAAAAGGTATCGGTTTTAAATATTTTGAGAAAAAACTGATAATTAAAAATGAGTAATTATAAAAACCTTCCAGCTCCAAGTCCAGAAAATGGTTTGAGCAGGTATTTGCAGGAAATAAGAAAGTTTCCAATGTTGGAACCGGATCAGGAATATATGCTAGCAAAGCGTTGGATAGAGGAACAGGATTCTGATGCTGCTCATCAAATGGTGACATCACACCTAAGATTGGCTGCTAAGATAGCAATGGGTTATCGTGGATATGGGCTTCCTCAGGCTGAAGTTATTTCGGAAGCCAATGTTGGGCTAATGCAGGCGGTAAAACGTTTTGATCCGGAAAAAGGATTTCGCCTTGCGACCTATGCCATGTGGTGGATACGGGCAAGTATTCAAGAATACATTCTCAGAAGTTGGTCTTTGGTAAAAATGGGTACAACTAGTGCGCAAAAAAAACTATTTTTTAATTTGCGAAAAGCTAAATCCAAAATTGGTGCCTTAGATGAAGGAGATATGCATCCCGATAATGTCACAAAAATTGCCAGTGACTTGGGCGTTTCTGAGACTGAAGTAGTTTCAATGAACCGCAGACTATCTGGAGGTGACGCATCACTTAACGCTATGATTAGTGCTGATGGTGAGAGTTCAATGGAATGGCAAGATTGGTTGGAAGATGAAGATGCAGATCAAGCTTCTGACTATGAATTGAAAGACGAATTATCCTTGCGACGTGATATGCTCAATTCTGCGATGCATGGGTTAAATGAACGAGAAAGAGACATTTTAACGCAAAGACGGCTGGTTGATGAGGTGCAAACCCTTGAAGAGTTGAGTGAAACTTATGGAATAAGTAGAGAGCGTGTAAGGCAAATTGAGGTTCGTGCTTTTGAAAAATTACAGGAAAAAATGCGTGAGATGGCTTTGGAAAAGGGTATACTTTCTGAGTAGTTATCGAACTTTACTCTGAAATAAATTCAAGTTTATAACTGAAAGGCTTTGGAGACAAAAATGGACTATTTAAGGTGGGGTGTTTTAGGAGCATCAAAATTTGCATTAGAACATTTAACCCCAGCAATTCAATTAGCCAGAAATAATAGTTTTAAAGCTCTAGCCTCTAGTTCGAAAAAAAAGGCAGCTGCATTTGCCCAGCTTGAACCTGAAATAGAACTCTTCGGAGATTATAATGAACTGTTGGAAGACGGCAGAATTGACGCTGTTTACATTCCTTTACCTAATACCATGCATGTTGACTGGACAATTCGGGCAATTAAATCTGGAAAACACGTCCTATGCGAAAAACCAATAGCTATGAAAGCTGGAGAAATAAATGAGTTAATAAAACTGAGAAACGACACGGGTTTATTAGTGGCTGAAGCTTATATGATTGTGCACCATCCGCAGTGGCAAAAGGCGAAAGAGATTGTTGAGTCGGGTGTACTAGGAGAGTTAACTCAAGTTGACTCGGTCTTCAGTTATAACAACAAAGCGGACCTTGAAAATATTCGTAATAATTCCGAAATGGGTGGAGGAGGTTTGCCGGATATAGGAGTTTATACTTTAGGCTCAGTTAGGTTTGTCACAGGTCAAGAACCATTAGCCTTAAAATATGCTGATATAAAATATGAAAATGGCGTAGACGTATGGGCGCTAGCCGCATTCGATTTTCCAAAATTTAAATTTACAAGCATTACATCAATGAGAATGGCTCCGCGACAAGAAGTTACGTTCCATGGAACGGATGGCTTTATAAAACTGACAGCGCCTTTTAACCCGTTGGTTTATGATCAAGCAAAAATTATTCAGCGTATGAATGATGGAACAGAAAAAGTTTTTATTTATCCTGGTGTTTCCCACTACGTAAACCAAATCGAAGCATTCAGTGATACTGTTTTAAAAAACAAAACCTATCCCTGCAGTCTCGAATTCTCGCAAGGAACCCAGGCTATGATCGATAGTATCTTAGATTTTGTTCCAGGTTAAGTATTGCTAATGCACTCTTTATTTTTGCTGCATCGCTGCTACGAGAGAGTGGTCTGACAGAAAAAAACCCCCATTTTTGAAGTGATATGCTAGTTATATTTTGTAAAACACTGAAACAAATGCCTTCGTGTTTCTCGAAGAGAAGAAGTTACCTGATTTTTAGAGTCAATTTAGCAAGCTTGCAAACTAGGTTCTCAAATTAAATCCCTAGTTTATCTCGCAGCGCATACCAGCTCATGGCAAGTATGAGCAAGGGGCTTTTGTACCTTGCCCCGCCAGGAAAGGATTTGATTGGAATACTTGCCATAGTGTTAAATCCATCTTGTTGTCCATTTATCGCCATCGATATTAACTTCCCAGCATGTGTTGCAGTTCCAATACCATGACCTGAGTAACCAGAAACCGATAAAATTTTTTCTGTAATCCTTCCGAAATACGGCATTCTCTGTCTGGTTATTCCTAATGTGCCGCCCCAAGCATAATCTATTTTTATGTCTGATAATTGAGGGAATATTTCCAACATTGGTTTTAAAACAGTCGAAGTAATATTTTTTGGAAATTTATAAGAATAATTTTCTCCACCACCAAACAGAAGGCGGTTATCCTTTGAAAGGCGAAAATAATTTACCACAAATTTCGTATCGGCCACAGCTATATCCTTTGTCAGAATACTTTTGGCTCTATCAACGAGTGGTTCTGTCGCTATTATGAAATTATTTATTGGCATTACTTTCGCCGCAACTTTTGGTTCAAGGTTGCCCAAATACCCATTACACCCCAGAACAATAAACTCAGATTGGATTTCCCCTGCTTTTGTAATTGCTTTGTTTACGTTGCCCGGCACCAATTTTAAAACTTCAGACTGTTCGAAAATATGAGCTCCAGCTTTGATTGCCGCTTGCGCCAATCCAAAAACAAACCTCAGTGGGTGTAAATGTGCAGCATTCATATCTAATATGCCACCTGTGTATTTTTTTGAGTGGCACAATGCATTACAAGCTTCATGGCTCAATAATTCTAACCCTTTATAATTATATCTTTTTTGTAAATATTCTGCGTATTGATGGAGTTCTTTAACCTCTTTCGAATTAAACCCTAATGTCGCAACTCCAGGGCTTATATGGCAGTCAATCTTATATGTTCTTATTATTTCTTTAACTGTATTTACTGCGTCATTAGCAAGATGCCACATTTTATCAGCATTACTTTCACCTAATTGACGTATAAGTTCGTCTTGATTTAGTCTTTGGCCTGTACCGAGTTGGCCACCGTTGCGGCCGGAGGCGCCAAATCCAACTCTATGAGCATCTAAAACGGCCACAGAATAACCTAGCTTTGATAAATGGAGAGCTGCACTTAAACCCGTATAGCCCGCACCTATGATGCAAATATCATATTTTCTTGAACCTTTAAGACTGGGGAATGCATTTAAATGCTGAGTAGTTGCTGAATACCAGCTCTCTGGATAGTTTCCTTGAGTATCATTTGAGTATAATAAATTCATACGTTCAGTAGAAGGTGCTCTCTTTCCCATGGACTTATGACTTGTAAAAACTCTTCATATTCCGCTCGTTTGACTATCGAATAAACGCGGGCAAACTCTGGATGCAGCACTTGATGTAATTCAGTAGCTTGTTCGAAAATATCTAATGCTTGGCCCATAATTCTAGGTATCTCAGCTTCTCCCTCATACGCCTCTCCTCGGAATTGTTTTATGGGTCGTGTTTCGTTCACCATTCCTAGATATCCACATGCCAGTGAGGCCGCTATTCCCAAATAAGGATTACAATCCATTCCTGCCACTCTATTTTCGACACGCCGTCCCTCTGGATCTGACAAAGGTATTCGTATGCCTGTAGTCCTATTATCACGTCCCCATTCCAAGTTGATCGGCGCGGCGTGGTCTTTTACATAGCGGCGATATGAATTCACATATGGTGCCATAACAGCGATTGCTGCTGGCATATATTTTTGAAGCCCGCCAATAAAGTGGTAAAAAAGATCAGTTTCGCCCCCTTGGGGCCCTGAAAAAGCATTAGACCCACTTTCTAAATCTAAAATAGAGTGATGAATATGCATTGCACTTCCAGGCTCATTTTCAATTGGCTTTGCCATAAAGGTTGCAAAACAATCGTGCCTGAGTGCTGCTTCCCGAATTAATCGTTTAAAATAGAAAACTTCATCTGCAAGTTTTATTGGACATCCATGCCGAAGATTTATTTCTAATTGGCCAGCACCGCCCTCTTGTGTAATTCCGTCAATTTCGAAACCTTGTGCTTCAGCAAAGTCATAAATGTCATCTATAACTGGCCCGAATTCATCAACTGCAGTCATAGAGTAAGCTTGACGCGCAGCAGCAGGACGCCCTGAACGGCCCATCATAGCTTCGATTGGTTTTGCAGGATCTAGATTACGTGCTACAAGAAAAAATTCCATTTCAGGCGCTACAATCGGATCCCATCCTTTTGCATGATACAACTCAACCACTCGTTTAAGAACATTTCTAGGAGCAAATGGTATTGGCTCTTCTTTACGATCAAACGCATCGTGAATAACTTGTAATGTCCAGTCGCCTGTCCAAGGTGCTGCTGATGTGGTGGAAATATCAGGTTTCAGTATCATATCTCTTTCTACGAAGCCTTCTTCGCCAGCTGCCTCACCCCAGCCACCAGTTATTGTTTGAAAAAAAATAGAATCTGGTAGGTGAAAAGATTTTTGGCGGGAATATTTTGTGGCAGGGACAGCCTTCCCACGAGCTATTCCTGGAAGATCGGCGATGATACATTCAACTTCATCTAATTTCTTACCTTTTATATATTCCTGTGCAGCCTCAGGAAGACCAGAGATCATTTCATCCAGTTTACTCATAAGTCACCATTCAAAACTGAGCTGAACTTAGTAACAATTTCATTCAGCGATATTTTCTTTTCCAAGTTACTCAAAGCCTCATCCAATAAATACTCTGGAACGCGACCTTTTCCCCTAGTTTCAATCAGGCCTTTTATAACGTCATGAGAAAACTCTGGATGTGGTTGTGTTGTTAAAATACTGTCACCGTAACTTAGCACTGCATATTTGCAAAATGAATTTTCTGCTAATACCTTAGCCTTTGGTGGTTTTTCCACAATCTGGTCTTGGTGCCAAGCATTCAAATAAATACTTTTTTCTCCCCATTTATATTCTTTAAGTCCTACTGCCCAACCTGCAGAAAATTTTTCCACCTTTCCACCGAGTGCTTGGGCAATAATTTGATGTCCAAAACAAATACCCAAGAGCGGGATTTTTTTTTCTTCAATTTTTCTAATGAAATCTTCGAGAGGTTGAATAAAATTATGATCTTCATAAACACCATGTCGTGAGCCCGTTATTAACCACCCATCTGCTTCAAAAGGGGATTTAGGGAAAACCATGTTTTCGACATCATAAGACACAAATTTAAAATCTTGGCTTGAAAATAAAGCCTGGAACATTTCCGAATAGTCCCCAATTGTTTTTTGAATTTGGGAAGGGGCATGACCTGTTTCTAAAATACCAACTTTCATAAAATAACCTTAAATTGCCGAAACGTAATATTTCCAATGCTTGCCCACATCTATTTTTTTAAATTCACTCAATTCTTGTTTCTTGGTTTTAACCAAATTATCAATAAGTGTTTTTGTAAATATCTGGTGAATGATTTTATCATTTTCGAAGCAATTTATTGCTTCCAGCCAGTTACGAGCTAGTTTTTCTGCACTATTGCTATATCCGTTATCTCTGATTGGTTTCGTGGGAACCAATTTTTCTTCAATTCCCAGCAGTGCAGATCCAAGTACTGCCGCCATGACGAGATATGGGTTTGTGTCACCCCCAGCCACTCGATGCTCTATTCTTTTTGATGCGAACTCTCCACCTGGAACTCTGATAGCTGTTGTTCTATTTTCGTAACCCCATTGCGCTGAGGTTGGTGCATGTGCATTTTTTACAAATCTTTTGTAACTGTTTGCAAAAGGGGCAAAAATCAAAGTTGATCCTCTAAGGCCCTGTAAGCATCCAGCAATAGCCGATTTTAAAAGTTCAGAGCCCTCATTTGTATTATTATTAAAGATATTTTTTCCATTATGGTCGAAAATGGAAAAGTGCATATGCATTCCATTTCCAGCGTCTTGTGAATAAGGTTTTGCCATAAAAGTTGCCGCCATTTCGTATTTTCTGGCTAAACCTTTTATTAATAATTTGAATAGCCAAGCATCATCACTGGCTGTGATTACATCTTTATGTTTCAGCGTGACTTCAAACTGGCCACAGCCGGACTCTGAAGTAATAGATTGTATATCGACCCCAATTTGTTCACATCCATATTGCAGGTCATTGAAAAAATCATCAAAGCAATCCAATTCTGATAAACCTAGAACATCTGGAGTGGATAATCTCTTCCTTGAAATTGGATTAACAGGGGGCATTAGTGAAGTCTTACGTTCATCGATCAGGTAAAACTCCATTTCTGTTGCTGCTAGAGCTTTTAAACCTTTTAGGTCATACTTTTTAATAACACGCGCCAAGGCGTGTCTTGGATCACCTTCAAAAGGCTCTTCGTCTTCGGTGAACATAGATACAGGTGCAAGTACTGTTGGGTTTCTTAACCATGGAACTGGAATGACCCCCCGACTTGTAATTTTTAGTAAGCCATCTTGATCACCAGTTTCAAAAACTAAGGGGCTATTTTCTATATCTGCTCCAAAAATATCTACATTTAGAGCTGAAAGAGGCATTCTTATGCTTCCATCATTAAATTTTTGTTTCTCAAACCTAGGCAAACGTTTTCCCCGCATCTGACCATTTAGGTCACACGCGGCTACTCTGACACTTTTTACTTTTTCAGGGTCTATCATGATTTAAAATCTTTTTAGTGAAGATCTCATGCCTTTGAGGGCATGTCTATAAGTTCCTAAACGACTAACGTATTAATCTTATTCTGAATTTTATTTTAGTATGCTTATCTTTTGGTAAGTGAATATTAAGTTTTCTATTAGCTAAGCCAAATAAACCAATAAGAATAAGGGTCAAAAAAATAAAGTAGCCAGCTAAAATTGGATATGGGATAAATGGATTAAATGTTTTATCAGCAAAATAACTTGCATAGTAAAGGGCATCCCCGCGTTGTTGCCATGCTGGGAAACTCGAAAAAAAGACTAAAGTAGTCGCGTGGAATAAAAATATAGCCTCATTAGTATAAGCTGGCCATGCCAGTCTCAACATTGTCGGCCACAAAATGCGCCGAAATCGAGAAAAACCTGACATTCCATAAGCATCAGCCGCTTCTAAATCACTTTTGGGTATCGCTTGCAGAGCTCCATAGAAAATTTCACCGCTATATGCTGCGGTATTACAAAAAAGAACAAATAATGCCCCAGCCCATGCTGACGTTAAAGGTGATAGAAACGTAAAGTTTTGTTTCAATGAAAGGAATAAAAAATAAGCAAAGAAAAATTGAATGAATAGAGGGGAACCCCTAAATATAAAAATAAACCATCCTGATAATTTTCTTGCGAAAAAATTCTTGGAAGCTTTTCCTAAAGCTAACAGCGTTGCCAATATAAACCCACTGGTGAGAGCTAGGGTGCCAAAATAAATGTTCCATATCATACCAGAGCCTATAAGTGTGAACTGATGGCAAAGCGTGAAATCTGATCTAGGTAATAATCTCTCTCCTAGGCCAATCGATCGTAGGCCGTAATCTGCAATAATATCTAAACAGCTCATCTTCCAACTTGCCTTTGCAAGTCACTGCCCAGTGTTGCAGTTCCACGAGATAGAATTCTCGTTAAGGCATCTATTAATGCTTCTGATATTCGTGTGAACGCAAGATAGAAAATCAGCAACCCTAGAAAATACCAAACTCTCCAATCTCCATGGGGGTAGCTTGTAAATTTTGCAGTTTTTGTGCCGCCTAGCTCGCGCGCCCAGTAAACGATATCCTCCACACCTAGTAAAAATAAGAGTGGGGTGGCCTTTATCAATATCATCCACAGATTACCCAAACCTGGAAGAGCGAAGATCCACATTTGGGGTACTAATATTCTATGGAATACCTGCCGTTCTGTCATCCCAAATGAAACAGCTGTTTCAATTTGGGTCTTCGGTACTGCGCGCATTGCTCCGTAAAGAATATTTGCTGTAAAGGCTCCAAAGACTATTGCAAAAGTAAATACGGCCAGAAGAAATCCATAAATTTCATGTATCCACTGTGGTGAAGAACTTAAGGGTAGTTTAGCTATCGAGCACACAACAAAATCGTTACCCTGCCGAATAGGCTCATTCCAATCCGGACATAAGATTTTATGGCGAGTCCACTCAAAAAGTTGATCTATTGCAATTACAAAAAATAGAAAAAAAGCAATGTCGGGAACACCTCTTACGATCGAAATATATCCGTTTCCGGTTAATCTTATCAAGAAAATTTTTGATCTAGCCATTATAGCTCCGCCAAAACCAAAGAGTAATGCGGTTGGGGCAGTTAGGACTAACAAAAGAAGAACAGTTCCCACTGAATAAAAAAGGTTCATGTGCTTGGGAGTGGTTAGGTAGCAACTAAGCCAGGAAAATCTACTTAAATTTTCAGGATTTGCACAAAATTCAAACATTTAACGGAATAATTCCCATAATATTTTCAAAATGCATTTTAGAAAAAGTTATAATATTTATAAATCAGTTGGTGTCTGACTGATGTGGTGACCCGGGCGTTAGTTTTAGCCAGGGTCACCTTATCTATCAGAACATTTGTTCGCTAATTTCGTGTTTGGTTATCAGGGCATTTAGTGTCCCGTCACCTTTCATCGAGTCTATCGCTGCAGTGAATTTATTACGCAAATCCGTATCACTTTTCCGGACGCCCATACCGACGCCACCGCCAATTATAGGTTTGTCACCAACAAACATTAGACCTGGGTCCTCATCTGCAATTGGTTTAAGATATGATGAATCTGCGAGCACAGCGTCTGCTTCCCCATTTCTAACAGCAGAAATTGTTTCTTCTGGAGTTGCAAATTCTACAAGAGTTGCTCCAGTCTCTGCAATATAAGCCGCTTGTATTGTATTTGATTGTGCGGCAATCACCCCCGTTTTCCAGTTGGCATCTTTTGAGGCAGCTAAATAATACGATGGGTCGCCCATTACATAATTTGTGGTGAAATCTATTTTTTCTTTACGCGCATCCGTTATAGACATACCGGCAATTATTGTATCGTAGTTCCCTGAAACAAGATTTGGAATAATGCTATCCCAGTCATTCTTAACCCACTCACATTTTAATTCTGCGCGTTTGCAAAGTTCATCACCAAGTTCGCGCTCAAAACCTGCTATCTCGCCATTGTCATCGACAAAATTCCATGGAGGGTAGGCGCCCTCTGTTCCCATTCGTACAACCGAATGGCTATCTGCAAGAGACAATCCTGCTGTCAAGCCATAGATAACGGCACCAATAATCAGTTTTTTCATCTTTTTTCTCCCTTTGATGTTTAAGCTGCGCGAGTTGAACTTAAAAACTTTTGCAGCCTCTCTGATTTAGGGGATTTAAATAAAGAGTTTGGAGATCCTTCCTCTTCAATTAATCCCATATGTAAAAAAATAATATGATCTGATACATCTGCAGCAAGCCCCATATCGTGTGTAACTATAATCATTGTTCGTCCCTCACGAGCCAAATCTTTTATTACCTTTATAACTTCTTGCTCCAATTCAGGATCGAGGGCCGAAGTCGGCTCGTCGAACAGTAGTGCGCTGGGCTCCATACACAAGGCCCTTGCAATTGCGGCTCGTTGCTGCTGTCCCCCTGACAGCTCAGATGGATATGAGTTCCATTTTTCTTCAATCCCAACCTTATTTAAGTAATCGAGAGCATTTTCCTTGGCTTTTTCCTTTTCTAAACCCAGCACAGATACTGGAGCTTCCATAACATTTTGTAGAACTGTCATGTGGGACCATAAATTAAACTGCTGGAAAACCATAGATAAATTCGTTCGCATTAATCGAACCTGATTTGCATCAGCTGGCGTTCTATCTTCCCCAGTCCCTCTCCATTTAATTTCTTCTCCATCAAAAAATATCTTACCTTGCTGGCTGTTTTCTAAAAGGTTCGCGCACCTAAGTAGAGTTGATTTTCCTGATCCTGATGACCCTATCAACGATATAACTTCGCCTTTATTAGCAACAATATCCACACCTTTAAGCACGCTGAGATCCCCAAAAGATTTATGGAGATTTTGAATTTTAATAACTGGTTCGGGCTTGGTCACGCGATTCTCTAATTTCTTTTCCACTAACTTTAGGAAGAAATATTGAGGCAATGCAATGATCGAAGCTTAAGAAAGTTATTTTAACAGAGGTTTGCTTCTGAAACGCTAATTGCGATGCTGTTGAAATTTAGAGATATTTCTTTTCGTCTATTGTTATAAAATTATTTAAAAACAAAAGTGATCGATATTTTTCAGACAAAACTTCGATAGCTTTCCTGATACTATCGAACAAATTTTTTCGTAAGCTAGCTTGGCTGGTTATGAATGGTAACCCTGGGGTCGCTTTAGTATGATCAACGACCTCAACACTTTTTGCAAAGTCGTCATATTTTTTGATGAAACGCCAACTTTGAGCATCGATTGCTGCAAACTCTATTTTACCGCTCGCTACTAATTTTACAGAGGCTCTGTGTGATCCCGTTTCAACTAGGGACTTTGGTGCAATATTCAAATTTCTGAAGTGAGTCATTGGAGCAGTCCAGCCTGAATGAGAAATTTTTTCATTGTAACCAAAAGCACAATTTTTAAGTTCTAAAAGTTCATAGCCTGGTCGGCTAATTATCACACTATTGTAATAACCAGGTGGACAGTTTGGTAGATCATAATCTGCAGTACCAACGTAAATTGTCGTTTTATGCAAAGTTTTTCGGTAAGGTGAGCTACAGGTTTGTGCGAGAAATAGTTTTGGAGATGTCCATAAGTCCCATGGAGAAATATTTCTAGATAGTATTTTGGGTGATCCAACTATTTGTTCATGAATTAATTGCCAAAGTTCATTGTGAGCTTCAAATAATTCTGGCCGGTCATACATTGGCAGGCCGGCAATCATTTTTTTGTTACTTTCTGGCGAGCCCTGGCGCTTTCGATGTCAGTCAGGCCCAGCAAGCTAGAAACTAATCTGATTAAAGAGTCTTCTTCTGCTTCCCGTTTGCCGTCGGCTAAAGTGATCTTCCACAATGTTTCGAGAATTTTGCTCCTTTTCTCAAGTTCAATCTTTTCTTTGATTGCTCTGGTGAACCTTACTGTATCAGGAGCTTCCTGCTCTAGTTTTTCTGCTTGTCCCCGTAAAACTGCTGCATCTGCCATGCTCAAAGAAAAATGTTGGCTCAATTCAGCATCAATACTGGAAATTTCGCTTTGGTCGTAAACATTGTCTGATTTTGCTACTCTTACGCATAAAGCAGCTAGTGCAATTTTTTCATCCTCATCATTTAATTTATCTTCTTCGTTACCAAGCAACACATCGAGTAAATTTTTTAACATTAGCCGTCGTATCCTTCTACTATTACCATATCGCCAGATGAAACGGCGTCTCTTATTTTTTTCGCATTTTTATATTCTTCGCTTTCGTAGCATTTTTTTGCTGTTTCAAAGTCATCGAATTCAATAACAACCGTACGCGGTTTCGAATGTCCTTCCTCAATGATTTGTTTGCCACCTCTTACGATGAAGCGAGCTCCAAATTTTTCAAAAGCTAATGCGTTGGCTTCACGATATTTGGTATAAATTTCGTTATTTTGCACATCAACATGTGCGATCCAGTAACCTTTAGGCATAATTTTTAAAGCTCCAAAATTTAATACAGATGAAGATAATATTTTTAATTTATTGTGCAACTATAAGCATATAATTAGTGATAATTCTACTCAGCAAGAGAGACCAAACCCGCAGTCTGAAAATGTTAAACCAATCGGGATATTTTTTTGGCGGCTCCGATGAAATCTCTAAATAAGGGATGAGGATCAAATGGTTTTGATTTTAATTCTGGGTGAAACTGAACCCCTACAAACCATGGATGATCTGCCCATTCTATAATTTCAGGCAGACGCCCGTCTGGAGACATTCCCGAGAAAATTAAGCCTGCACTTTCTAACTTTTTTTGATATTTTGTATCAACCTCATATCGATGCCTGTGCCGTTCGTCTATTTGAGATACTCCATAGATCGATGCAACCTTACTTCCATCTAACAATAGGGCTTTATAAGCGCCTAATCGCATTGTTCCGCCTTTATCATCACTGACAGACCGTTCTATTGTTTGGTTACCTTGTATCCACTCTTTAAGATGGTAAATAACAGGTTCAAATCGCTTCTTACCTGCTTCATGATCAAATTCCTCAGATCCGGCGTCTCTATAACCAATTACATTTCTTGCAGCCTCAATCACCGCCATTTGCATACCAAGGCAAATTCCAAGGTAAGGGACGTGATTTTCTCTAGCAAATTGCGCAGCCTTAATTTTTCCTTCTGTCCCACGTTCTCCGAACCCACCAGGTACAAGAACCGCGTTAAAACCATGTAATTCGGAAGCTATATCTTTTTTTTCCAAAGTTTCGGCATCTACCCACTCTACGTTAACTTTAACCCTGTTAGCCAACCCGCCGTGCGTTAGTGCCTCTGCTATAGATTTATATGCATCTTCTAGTTGCGTATATTTTCCAACAATAGCAACACTCACTTCACCTTCTGGATTATACACACGATCAGCGACATCTTCCCAAATACTTAGATCAGGTTTTGGAGCAGGGGCTATATTGAATGCATCAAGAACCGCTTGATCAAGTCCTTCACGGTGATAGGCAATTGGGGCCTCATATATTGATTTTAGATCCTGAGCTGCAATAACGGAGTCTGACCTTACATTACAAAATAGAGCGAGTTTATCACGTTCCTTTTCAGGTATGGCGCCTTCCGACCTACAGACCAAAATATCCGGCGCAATACCGATTGATCGTAACTCTTTAACGCTATGTTGAGTGGGTTTTGTTTTGAGTTCTCCACTCGCCTTAATAAACGGAAGTAGTGTCAAATGCATAAATATACATTGGCCGCGAGGTTTGTCTTGCGAAAACTGCCGTATTGCTTCGAAAAAGGGTAAGCCTTCTATATCTCCCACGGTACCGCCAATTTCACAGAGCATAAAATCGACTTCATCTTCCCCAACGGAAATAAACTCTTTTATCTCATTTGTTACATGAGGGATAACCTGAATAGTTTTACCTAGGTAATCGCCTCGTCTTTCCTTTTCCAAAACAGTTGAATAAATTCGACCAGAAGAGACAGAATCAGTGTAGCGCGCTGCTACTCCCGTAAACCTTTCATAATGTCCCAAATCCAAATCCGTTTCTGCACCATCATCAGTAACAAAAACCTCACCGTGTTCGAACGGGCTCATGGTCCCGGGGTCTACGTTTAGATATGGATCTAATTTTCTCAGTCGTACTGAATACCC
>ENA-ORDR01000717-ORDR01000717.1-marine-metagenome-genome-assembly--contig:-NODE-717-length-16634-cov-4.061787_pt1 | contig 16634 bp, 9 predicted proteins | sample MGYA00240993_ERZ508538 | MGnify/ENA primary metagenome ERZ508538 (study PRJEB26207, sample SAMN05421999) | marine metagenome | isolation source: Monterey Bay, California, USA | place: USA:Monterey Bay... | reverse complement strand
CTTGGTCCTTCGGCGCTCGCCACTTTAAAAAGCTCCCAGCAACAGTTGGTGCAGGGATCGTATTCCGAGCTCTTCCACAAGACGCTCAGATGTATTTTCGGGCATTAGTTTCAAATCTCACTCTAGAGTCCGGAACCTCTCTTAACTCAACGGCCAAGCCCCTTGCAGCGACTGGAACCAGCTCCTCGCAATTGACGGGGTTGGCAGTAGCACCATCTGACCCCAATATTATTGTCGTTAGGACAAGCCACGAAGGTCTCTTGCGTTCCACGGATGGCGGGAAAACATGGGCCCCTGCCAATGGTCATCTTCAAGGAGCCTCAAATGCAGTGCGGAGTGTTGCGATCCATCCGACTAATCCACTAATCATGCTCAGAGCGTCTGGACGGGCTGATTCCAAAGGAAATTTTAAGGGAGGGCTCTATCGCACCAATGATGGTGGCAAGACTTGGAACCGTTTGCTTTTCAAAGGTGATTTTGACGCTCTTGGGCCATCCGCTCTCTGTGGAGAAATTCTCGTTTTTTTACCAATGGACCCAAAAATAATTTTTGTCGGTTGCGAAACACGCGGACTTTTCCGAAGCGACGATGGCGGCGACACATGGGCCTCATTAGGCCAGAAGGGCCATCGCATCACTGCGATCCATGCCAATCCCTACTTTCAAAATCAATTTGGACAAACCGTTATTGAAACAGTCACCTGCCCTGACCATTTCATGTCTCTGTTGGGACGGGGTGATCCGGTCTTCACCACTCAATCTAATGAGGCTTCTATTCACGTTTCGCACGACAATGGAAAAACGTTCCAAGAAGCGTCCAGCCGTTCCGACTTGGGATACTACAACATTCTCTCTCTTCGCTGCAGCCCTCACCATTGGCTGTATGGAACTTCTCACGGACTTCTCTATACCTTTTCGCAGGGGCGAGACAGTTACCTCTATTCAACTTCTCTAGAGGTAGATTCACTCAGACCATTCACCGCTTTAGCTGGTAGTATTGCAGGAACACAATTGTGTTCCCGCAAGTTTGTCAGCGCCATCAACCCAGCAAAGCCGGGATACCTCTCTCGGTGTGACCTTGGCGGAGACGTGTGGGCCTGGACTATCAGTCAACAAGACGAAGCATCAGCCACTATCGCAATGGCAGCAGCTGATTCCACCGAATCGTCTTCGGGAGAATCTTGGTGGATTCTAGAATCAAATGGTCTATTTCGAACCGATGACAGTGGCATCACCAAACATAAAATACTCAAGCCTTGAAGCTAACAATCTATCGCCCTCAACTCTTTTTTCTTTCCCTTCTAGTCTTATCAAAAGCGACTACCAATCTCTCCAGACTTAAATCATAAGCTGAAGGTGTCCCAGCCGGCAGACTATTTCGCTATTTTAGGTCAGAGCACGCCGAAATTACTGGCAGCAGTCAAAAACTAAATGGTCCAACCGTCTAAGGTTGCAGTGCTATCGCCAATTCGGTCAGCTTTGACGCCCATCGCTTTCGCGATTGAAAGCCACAAGTTTGCGATAGGAGTTCCTGGTGAGTGTCGATCGTGACGGTTTGTTTCAAAAAGACCGCCACCACTTCCAGCAATCAAAGTAGGCAGATTATTACAAGTGTGGTGCATTCCACTTCCAAGACCCGAGCCCATGACGAACATCATGTTATCTAAAAGAGTACCCTCCCCCTCTTCGATGGAATCCATCTTGGTGGCAAGATGAGCAAATTGTTCCATGTGAAAAAGATCAAGTTTTTCGAGATCACGAAGAACCTCTTCTTTATTCTGATTGTGAGTCCAGCCATGATGACGAATCGGTTTTTCAAAAATACCATGAAACATAAGCGGGCTATCCCATCGCTCGGGAGCCACCATCATACTAGCAACACGGGTGAGATCGGTTTGGAGGGCTAAAATCATCAAATCCCCCATCACTTGAATATATTCATCACGCCGCATTGTCGTCCATAATTTACCCGGCTCACTTAATTCAAGATCTCGAATATCGTCTTGTCGTTTGGAAATCCGTTCGATTTGTTGTTCGACGGTTCGTATTGATTCTAAGTATTCCTCTAATTTATCCTGATCAAGCCGCCCAAGTTTCGGTTGGAGGTCCTTAGCATCTTCCCGAATAAGATCTAAAACACTTGCGTTAGCTTGATGCTCTCGAACCGAAAAAAGACGATTAAAAACTAAACGAGGATCCTTTAGAGAACGTGCGACATGACCATGTCCATACCATGAGATATTGTCGAAATAGACGGATTCTCGATTGTCGGTATAACTGTTGCAGGAAAGTTCTAGGGACCGAAACGCGGTAGCCTTGCCTGCAACATCAGCAACAACTTGATCGATGGTACGTTTGAGCGGGTAACCAGCTGGGGAAAGTTCGTCTGGCCTAGCCGTGCTGAGATAGCAGGTCCCTGCTTGAGCGTGTCCATCAGTTCCAGGAACCTTGATTCGATCAAGATTAGTATGAAGTGAAATTTTCCGCCGAATACCCTCGAGGGGCTGCAGGGTGGGGCTAAGTTCGAAATTAACCCCAGCCGAAGAAGGGTGCCATGCTTTTTGGGCAACTCCATTGGGCGTGTAAAAAAAAGCTAACCGCTTTGGGTGAATTACTTCGCCCTTAGTCTTTGCCTGCATCACTTCAAGAAGTGGAAGAGCTAAAGCAGCCCCACATCCCTGTAAGAAAGTGCGACGCGGAAGAGTTCTGTTCCTAAGGATATTCACTTTGGTAATCTTTAATTGCTTTTATTTCGGAAGGGGTGGCTCATGGCGACCTCTAAAATTAAGGTTGAAAATCGGCCATGATTCTCCATCGCTTTTCCAGTGATACGATCAACTGCAAGTTTGTCGGTCACCTTTAATTCGCGACCTAAGGCATAGGATAGAAGATGCTCACTGAATCCTCGAATGAACTTCTCTGGTCGAGCAAGAATCGCATCTTTAAATCCTACAATGTTTTTAAATTCAATTTCGCCAAAAAGTTTTCCACTTGCATCAACTGGGAGACCGCCTGCGTAATCATCCCGCCAACGCCCAACCGCATCGTAATTCTCAAGAGCGAAGCCCATAGGATCAATCTTGGCATGGCAACTAGCGCATGTTTGGTCCGAAGCGTGTTGTTTAAGACGGTCGCGAATTGTAAGCCCTGATGCCGCAATAGCGGCATCATCTTCCTCAATCTCTGGCACAAGATCGGGAGGCGGAGGCGGAGGATCATTGAAAATGACAGTTGCAGCCCAAGCCCCCCTTTTAATGGGACTAGTTCGTAAGGGGGTAGAAGTCATCGTTAGGACAGCCGCGGTGCTGAGAACCCCCCCTTCCTTCCGTGTTGTTAAAGCCCTACGACTGAAGGTTTGTGAAGTCGTGTTAAATCGATTGCGATTTCCTTTCGTTCCAAAGGGGCTTTGTGGATTAGCATACCAGGACTGCAGTTCATCAGAGCGATAGGAATAATTACTATCAATCAAGAGCATTATCGAACGGTCCTCCACCTGAATGCTCTCGAACAAGAGAAGGGGTTCGACCATTGTCTGAAGACCAAACTTCCATTGCTCACAGCCAATCCGTGCATAATATTCTCCGAAGCGATCAAAGTCGGGCACTGCTGTCACAAGTTGATCGAGACGCAACCACTGGCGTGCAAAATTCTCAGAGAGCGCTCGGCTACGCCGATCAAGAAGCATTCGACGAATTTCTTTTTTGAGAATATCGGGTTTTCTAAGCTGCCCTTTTTGAGCCACAGAAATCAGCGCTTCGTCAGGAAGACTACTCCAGAGGAAGAGAGCCAAACGCTGAGCTAATTCGTAATCAGACAGCGGAATTTTCTTAGAGGCCTCTGATTTTTCTTCAACCACATAAAGAAACTTTGGCGAAGCTAGAGTTGCCGCAACGACATTTTTAAGTGCTCGAGAATGAGATGAAGTCTTTTGTTTTTCCGACTCATAATAGTTGGCGTAACGATTCAAGGTGATTTCAGTGACAGGCCTTCGGAAAGCTCTGCCTAGAAACGGACGCAGCTTTTCCTTAATTGGGATGTCATCTTCCTTGAAGAAGGTATCTGCTAACTTGGTGTAAGAATCAAAGTTTGGGCTATCGACGATTGATCGTCCAAGTTTGAGCAAGCTTTCTAGTAGAATCGTTGAGGTACTTAGTTGTTCACCTTGGTTATTGAAGCCATGTTCGGCTTGCAGATCGATCGCGAATGGATTTACGCCTTTCAGGATTTGTCGTTCAACTTGGTTCTTTCCCAGCGTTCGATTACTCACGCGCACGCTCCTTGGCATAACGCCAGAAGCAGGGTTAAAGTGATTGCTCCCACGGATCGACTTCTCAGGAAGAGGATAAATATCACCCCGAAGTTGCAGGAGATCACGAACCGCGTTGTTATATTCATAACGGTTAAACCGCCTCATCACAACCGGCTCTAGAATCGTGTTTTTTTCAGCGTATTCATCTACAATCCTGTTGAAAAAATCGGAAATTTTTTTCCTTTCCCCGGCACTGGGTTGCTCGCTTTTTTCGGGAGGCATTTCACCGAAACTCACTGCTTCAGCACCCAGTCGAGAAGTTTCAACCTGCTGAGAAAACTTCGCTCGGGATCCCATCTCTCTCAAATTCACCTTCCCTTCCACCTTCTTTCCTGCTCCGTGGCACTCATAGCAATACTTTTGGAGTAAGGGTTGGACTTCCTCAAAGGAAATGGAGTCATTAATTGGAGGGGGAGAAGACCTTACTTCTTTTATCGGCTTCTTGGGCTCCAAATTCTTGGCAACGAGATAATCGACCCCCATAAGATACCCAGTCTTACGAAAGGGATGTGCTTTTACATTAGCCCCAGAAAGAACGAATTCCAAACGCTGGTCCCCAGCTGCAAGATTGAATTCTCCAAGATCTATTAGCTTGCTGACTTCCACCTTATTTGCATAAAGGTCGATACTTTTGAGAACCGGTTTGCCGTTCAAGTTAATGGTAAAAACACCGTAATCGGGTGCCTTTGTAAGCACTATGGTGATCTGATGCTTACCCGCTTGTGGAATCCTAAAACTTGTTTTCATGGATTCACCTATCTTTCCGTCCCAAAGCAGATGAGATCCACCACTCCACTGAGGGCCAAAATTAGCCATATCCTGAATTCGCGATCTCCCTTCTATCGCTAAGGATTCGCCCTCCCATTTCCCCGAAATTCCCTCTATGGCAGATTGCTCACTTCGAACGCTATGGTAATCGAATGGGGCGGTAGGAACTTCTTGTGACATCACTAATGAAGGAAGAAGCCACAAACTGATAAAAAACACCCAGAGCTTACATTGCACTTCCAACTTGAGCCCAAGTGGCCTGCGCGCTTTCCAGTGTCGCACCCAACTTATTTTGGATTTTTTTGGGGGAAGGGAATCAGTTTTCTTCATCACTCGAAGAGGCTTGGTGACGGCGCGACATCACGTCTAAACAGCCTATAGCTTTACGGCCTCAAAAAACGTTTATATCAGACAGCTCCTCTTTTCCATCATGATCAATTAATCTCAGAGCCGAAAAGACCACCCTACTCCCAATAACTCCGAATAGTTTGTCGACCCAAATTTTTTCCGCATCTCGTTACTTCGTAATTGGTTGAGAGATTCGGAGATAGGCGAAAAGGTTTCGAAGGGCAGCGTCATCCAGGCCATTAAGAAGTCCAGGAGGCATTAGACTTCGACCAGCGGGCTTAAGAGAAATAATTTTTTTGCGTGGAATAGTGATGTCAGCACCATCGAAGCCCCGCAGGACGATACTGTTAGTATCTTCATCGGAAAGAAAGCCACTCAGGAGCCGTTTATCGTTAGTCGTCACAACGACATTTTCATAGCCTTCTCGAATCTCTGCATCTGGCTCAAGGATACTTACCAACATTGTGCTCAAGTCGTCCCTTTGGTAGCGGGTCAAATCGGGCCCGATTGCTCCACCTTTAAAAAAGAGCTTGTGGCAGCTGGCGCAGCGCACCATGAAAATGGACTCTCCAGCGTATGGATCTCCCGGTTGGACAGAAAGAATTTTTTCTAAGGCATCTAACTGGAGAGACGGATTTTTCTCTTCGACATCAGGAAATTTTTCGTGAACCAGATCATTGATTTTGGAATTATCGTGGAGGACAAGACGGGCCAAAAGATCCCGATCAAAATCGTCGGGTGGAATATCATTTGGTCCAACGGCTTGCAAAAGAGTTAAAGCCCAGACGGGCCTAGAAGAGAGGAGATTGAGAATGGCGGAATGAAATTCTGGAGAGGACTTCGCGTAAAAACTCACGAGAGTTTCTCCAATCTCCTTATCGTCATAATTTTGTAAGGCGACTATTGCGTCTCGATTAAGAGATGGGGCATCCACCGAGATTGCGAGAGCGAGAAGCTTCTTCCAAACCTCAGCATTACCTTGGTAGGTTCCAAAAGCTCTGATTACTGCGAGCCGGTCTGCAGAAGTGGCCTGAGAATTAGAAAGCAGGTTAATGCCCTCTTCCAGAGCTTGCGCCTCTCCTCGCCGTATACGCATCGAGAGAGAAGGGCGACCCAATCTCGAATTCAGCTCGTCGGGAAGAGCTGGAATTGTCCTTCCCTCAAATGCTTTTTCAAAACCTCCCATCAAGGCGGCGCGAGCAGCCAGATCCGGCGCGAGTTCCAGAAGGCGCGCACAATAAAGAAAGTCGCCTCGGGTCCCCGCTTCTGCAAAGCGGCGCATGAGGCGAGACGCAATATGATTTAGAAAGAAAGGTGATGCCCACAGCTTAGGATCAGTAAAAACTTCTAAGACAGCCTCAGCTTGGTCCTTGCAGTATGTCTCCACCACATGCCACGCCATCAGCGGAATAAAAGGATCCTGAAGATGATGAGGCCGCTCGATGATTTCCTTAGCAAGCGCAAGTCCTTGTGCGTATTCAAGGCAACCCGCCGTCGAGAGGATCTGACACTGAACCTCGGCATTTGTTTCCCTCCTAGCAAGCCTCAGAATTTGATTAAAAAGTTCAGGCTCAAGTTTCCCATCATCGCCGGAAAGCCTTATAATCCAAGCCCGCACCATCGGAACCGGATGTGCAAGGAGCTGGATTGATATTTTCGGCTCAAGTTCCCCCATTTGGTGGAGAGTCCAAAGTGCCTCTAACGCTGGATGAGGACTCTTTTGATTGAGGAGGTTTTTTAATTGCGGGACAATGGTCGGATCCGCCCGTTCACCCAGCAACCGAACAGCAGTTTGTCGGTGCCAAAGATTGTCATGATTGAGGAACCTGACTAATTCTTCCGATGTCTTCACTTCCAAGTTCCGGTCTCGGATCAACGACTCCTTTTTACCCCGTAATCGATAAATACGTCCGCTATCAGGATCAATCTGACCTTGGTAATTTTGTCCGTGGGCAATGTATTGTTCACGAAAATCTGAAATAATCACACCACCACAAGGGGCATTTGCTAGGTAAACTGGTCGGAAGGTGAGATCCTTGCTTCGAAGAGGAAATCCCATGTCAGAAGTTTTAAAAGTGCTGCCCAACACACTCCGGCTTGAGGTGATGAGATAGTGGTGTAGCGGATCAACACTAAGCAAAGTCCCTTGCAACCGGGCGGGAAGAGCTGGGGCATCAACAAAAATCCCTAAATGAGAAAAACGTGGAACTGGATTGGTGCTTGCCATCATTGAGAGTTCCCCAAAAGCAAACGGATTTGGAGGAGGGCCAAACTTCCCAGGATTCTTTCCCTGCTTCAAATATTGTCCGTTTTGCACGAAGTGAACGCCCCGAGTTTCGCTCCCATTGTGGCCGCTAAAAAGCCGGCCTTCGGCATCGAAACTAAGCCCGAAGATATTACCTCCGCCATCAGCGAAGACTTCAAATTTTTTGGAAGAAGGATGATAGCGCCAAACAAGGGGACCTTCATTGTAAATCGGTGGATCATTAAACCCAGGTCGAGTTACCCTACTAGTGGTCGTGCTGCCCTGACCACCGTAAAGCCATCCATCAGGCCCCCAAGTGAGACCGTTAGCCACGCTGTGAGTATCTTCAAGCCCGAATCCCGCAAGTCGAATCTCAGGATCTCCATCAGGAATGTCATCACCATTTTTATCCTGGTAAAATAAGAGATATGGAGTGTGCATGACCCAAATACCACCCCAGCCCCGCACGACAGAATTGGCCATATTGAGCCCTTCAAAAACATTTTTTCCTGTCTCATAAGTACCGTCACCGTCGCGATCTTCGTGCACGCTTATAATGTCTACTCCTCGGTCATGATGGGGCGGTGCGGGAGGAATACGATTATACTTCGAACGATAATACTGGTCCCGCCCGGTCATCTCGAGACCTGCTGGATAGGGATACTGTCGATATTGAGCGACCCATAAGCGGCCTCGGGCATCAAAGCTGAAGTGTGTTGGCTGAGCAATTTCTGGCTCGCTCAGTAAGCCCTCGACAGCAAGATCGTCATCGGTCTCCAATAGGAGTAGATCTTTCCCGGGAGGAATCTGTCGACCACGGATAGGGTTAATTGTGCGAGCCAGAGGACGGCTTGAGAGCTTAAATTGACTCCCTAAATAGGCAGCAAATTCCGGCTTCTTTACTTTAGCCTCGAAATCAGCAGCATCAGGCTGAGTAGTCGTAACCTCCCACTCCTGATCTAGCACCAGTTCGTTGAAATAATCGATCAGCACCGGAGCCGAAGCCAAGCCCCTAGCAATGCCTTTGCTATCAATATGAATGACAAGCGCGTTGAATTTATTCTTTATCAGGATATCTTTAGGAATCTTAAAACGTTGTTCTTCACCCAAAGGAATTCCGTCAGACTTAATGATAATTTTGCCATTCAAGAAGACCTCAAATTTTCCTGGGAGGTCAGCCATTGCGATAACCGTAGAGCTACGCCAAAGATCCCGCTCGTCCCCGGCGGAGGTCACAAGGCGATCGGGGACCTGAAGAAAACAACGCGCCCATAGTTGCTTGGAAATCTCGGGAGTTCTGGTCGGAATCTTAGTTCGGGCCCATCGAGCACCTCTGACATCCACGATCGCCAATAGAATACAGCAAGCTACGAAAAAGGACCGGACAACCATTGCGCTATCATCACGATGGAAGACAGAGAGAGAAGCAAATTCCTCAAAGCTTTAATCGCAATAAGCCACTCTTCTCAGACAACCCTACCCTATTTATTTAATTCCACATAAAGAGTCCGAGACAAATCTCCACCCTGATCTTCAAACACCTCAACGGCCCTTTCACTTAGCTTAATGAAGCATAGCCCCTCTTTACAGTAGATTCGCCCATCCAATGATTTTGATCGCGCAACTCCTATCGTGGCCGCCCTTATTCCCTCTCTTAAATTCTGCTTAGAATCAGATGAAGAATACTCTGGAATCTGGTGAGTGTGAAAATTGACTACCCCGGATACCGAAACTTCGAACTCAGCTGTTTCTAGAACCTCAGAAAAAATAGGATCCGGGCATTCTTTCTCATGGGTGTGCCAAGATTCACGGACACTTTTGAGAAAGCCTGCTTCTTCTTCACCGATTCGATAATTCACCAACTCATGGCCTCGAATGAGCGTTCGAATTTTGTTATATTCTTTTTGAGCATTCGAGTGCCCACAGGAACTGAAGGAGACAAGGGCAAGAAAAACCAAGCTTATAGCCATCTTCCACCTAACCCTTTCTTTTCCCCGCATTATCAGAATTTAAAAACACTGGAACAGTCAAACCAGCTTTTTCCTAGCTAATCAGTCAACAAAGTATCCAACTATAAAATCAACAAGACTATTTAGCACGGAGCATTTCAGCAATCTTAGGCCGGTTCTCTTGAAGTAAACCGTAATCAAGTTTGAATCCCACAGGAGCGAGAAGTCCTTCTAAAAATTCATAAACTGGCCTTACCTCCTCAAAGGAACTAGAGACACCATCCAAAGCTGTAGCGCCGTCATTCGTCTTCACCGTCTTATCTGCCCCTTTTTCTAAAAGAGCCTTCACAAGTTCGACACGGCCGAAAAATGAAGCGACATGCAGAGCCGTCGCGCCATCATCCTTCTTCACCTCAATATCCGCACCATTTTCAATGAGCAGTAGGGCGATCTCAGTCCGATCAAAAACCGCGGCTACTTGCAAGGCCGTGCTTCCGTCTTCGTTAACGGCCTGATTTAAGTTCATTCCCTCTGCGAGGTATTTCTTAACTTCTTCTTTGTTTCCTAGAACCACTGCATTCCCGACCAGCTCCGCTTTTATAGCATTGGAAGAAGCATCGCCCCCTGACTCTTGAAGCATCTTAGCGATCTTGGGCCGGTTCTTCTTGAGTAGATCGTAATCAATTTCGAATCCAGCAGGAGCAAGCGCCCCTTCAATCATCTTATAAAATGGCATTAACTCGTCAAAGGGCATCATCACTATAGAAAGAGCCGTCGAGCCATCATTTGTTCGTGCGCTGGTGTTTACCCCCTTATCTAACAAGGCCCGCACAATTTCCAAACGACCGTAAAAAGCGGCAGCATGAAGAACTGTCGAGCCATCATCAATTTTCACCTCCAAGTCTGCGCCAGATTCGATCAAAAGAAGCGAGATCTCGGTATGATCAAAAGTTACCGCCATCACCAGTGCCGTGCTCCCATCTTCGGAAACTGCTCGATTCAAGTCAGATCCCGCTTCGATGTATGCTCTGACGACCTCAAAATCCCCTTCTACAACAGCCTCTTCGAGACTTTTTGCAGGTTTTTTTTCTAACGAATCTTCTGATCTTTTTTCTAGATTAATCGAGGTCGCCTCCTCGTTAAGTGAAGTCGTAGCATCTCCTCGTTCTGCTGCAGAATTATCGGGATCCCCGCAACTAACTTGGAAAACGCAGAAAGCTAATAATAATATTATTTTTTCTTGGATTGGTCTTTTCATTGGTTCCATTGAATAAGCGCTAACTCGGTAGTCGTTTTGCAAGCGCCCTAGTTTCTTCTTTATCATCCCCATGATATTATATCGTCATCAGAACCGAAAAACGAAAAAAATATAACGACTCCTTTGAAAAGGTGTCCTCCATTAGAATACGATCTTCAAAGACATCGTCACCTTCTCGCCTTGGACCAAAATATCCGCATGATTTTCTGTCGCTTCCCAGGTGGCCCAGGTTCAGTCAAAGCAACGAGCTTCGAGGGATCGAGCTAGGATCTTTGAAAGGCTGGACATCTAACCAAAAAATTATCCAAGTTATCTTGCTGCTAAAAGAATAAGCACTCTCCCTAGTCTTTATTTAATTTCGCATTAAAAGGCGCAATTCTTTTGGAAACCACTTGTGCAAGCTCTCTCAAATCAATCTTTCCCAAGCCCTCAACCCTCTGATCCTCGAGCTTCGAAAGGTCATATTCATAAAGAGTTTGAAGCCACAATAATGCTCCTAGCGCTGAAACAAGCTCCCCCGAGTGACCAAGTTCGTCATTAAATAATTGTCGCTTCTTTCTCTTACTCTCGGCCCTTGTTTTTCGATTTGGATCCAAGATATACTTCACTCCAGATAATTTCTGATCCCGTAGTCGATCAATGAGTTCGTAAGCTCCAAGGGCATATGGGCAAAATAAAACCTTATTTTTCGGATACTTCTCTCGCAAAGCAGCAATCAAAGTTTCGTTAAATTCGGTGACTTTTTTTTGCGCCATCTTTGATGCCGACTGTTCCACCTCATGAGGCTGCTTTGCCCAAGGAAGCGCGACCATAAATGTGACCTCTGAGTTTTGGGCAATCGCAAAGTCAAACCAACGACTGTAATGTTCTATCGAGCTATCCCGCGGTGAGTAGTAAGTCATTACTAGAAGATCAATTTTCTTAGTCTCTAGAATTTTCTTCGCTTGCTCACGTTTCTTTTTCGCAGCCCACAGGCCACCCGGAGAGCCGTTTGCACCACCACTAAAAACCGAATATTGGGCATGGCCCTTGATATCGCTTGGGATCATTTTCGCTAATTTCCATACACTCGGCTGAAAAAAACTATGGCCCATATATAGTCCATGATACCCCTTGATTTCGCCCTCTTTCAGAATGGCGTTGCTTGGGGGATTTTGAGCCTTAGGCGGCTTAATCACCTCTTCCCGTATTTGAGGCTCTTCTTCACCCCTCTGCTGGGCCCTAAAGGCCCTTGCTTCAATGAGCGTCAGAACTCCGTCTTTATTAGTATCGGCCTCAGGGAATTCTTTGAGCGCTTGTCTAAGCCGCTCATTATTTTTTGAAGAAATTTCCCCCTTTAAAGGAGAAGCCAAAAGGCTGGGCGCCAGCAGAAGTGAGAATAAAAATACGCAGATTTTGGGAGTGCTCCAAATCCAGTTTCCCCTATCAATTAAAAGCTGGTCACTTGAAACATTAACGGGCTGCTCTTGAGAGTAAAATGTCATGGCAATATTTAATAAACTTCCTCGTCGGGCAAATGTTACGAAAAAAAATCAACAAAACCTCCCCATTTAATCGCTGGTGACGCGTATCGCGCTTCCGATGGTGCTAATTATTTAAATTCTTACCACTTTTGGCTGTGACTCCTAGAAACGTGACCCAACTCAATTTCCCCGACCCCATCTCCAAAAGAATCTTAATCGAAGGCGTCAAAGTCATGAGCGGCTGCCGAAAGCTTATCCCCTCGTTGGAAAATTTATTCGATGATAATGATAGGCTCTAAAAGCACTGGAAAGAGGAGACTGAATAGGAGGTTGGACTAGCCAAGCCTAACTTGTGTTGATTAGGTTCCGGCGTGAATTCTAGGAACCAACTACCCTACTACGGGTGGATGATAGTCGCTCTCGCAGCGCTAGCCATGGTCGCGACCTTACCTGGACGAACCGTCGGTTTAGGGCTAATCACAGAATCTTTGATTTCCGAGTTTGGCATGACACGTACTGAATACGCGAAATTCAATATGATTGCCACCTTACTGGGCACGGCTGGTGCCTTAATCGCTGGGCCGCTTACCGATCGTTTTGGCATACGTGTCACCCTCTCAGGAACATTGATCTTATTAGGCTGCTTGGTCATGACCATGAGCCAGTGGGTGACGGCGGCTACCGTAATGGCCTTTTTAATTCTGACGCGTACGGTTGGGCAAAGTGCGCTATCGACTATCAGCGTCACCAGCGTTGGTAAATGGTTCACGACCCGCTTGGCAATTGCGATGGGTGTCTTCTCTGTAATCGTGGCTATCGGTTTCAGTGTGGCAATCGTGGGTGCCCAGACACAAATTGCGATCGTTGGCTGGCGCAAAGTATGGATGACAATAGGCCTATCAGTCCTCATATTAGGTTTACTGTGTGTCGCGTTGGCGAGACGAGGAGAATCGTCTCACCACGCCAGCGAAGAGCTCGGAAACGGGACCGTTCTTACCTTACGAGAAGCTCTTCTTACACCGTGCTTCTGGGTTTTTGCTATTGGAATGGCTTTATATGGCGGTTTGATCGCAAGTGTGAGTTTGTTTAATGAATCGATCTTGCGAGAATTAGGCTTTGGCCAAGAGACATTCCGTTATGCCATGGCAGGACTGATGAGTGCTGGCTTATTGGGCAATATGATAGCAGCATGGTCGGCGCGCCGAATCGGATTACCACGTGTGATGGCTGTCAGCCTTGCGATCTTAACCATTGTGATGCTCACGTACGACCGCTTGCAATCAGACTGGCAAGTCATCACGCATGCCGGTATTTTCGGCTTCTGTGGCGGCGTGTTTTCCGTGCTATTCTTTACTGGCTTTGGTCAAGCCTTTGGGCATACCCACCTCGGCAAGATTCAGGGCTGCGCCCAAGCCTTGGCTGTCATTGCTTCAGCTTTAGGGCCTTGGTGGTTGGCCGATGTACAGCAGCGCCTCGGCAGCTACTTTTTCGCTATGACAAGCGTAGCGCCAGTGTTCGCCTTAGTCGCAATCTGCGCTTGGTTCACCAAGATACCCTCAAGGCAATCACTGTAATCGATCATCACTATTTATTAATCCAGCCTCTATAGGACCGATGATCTTCAGCTTGAGAAAATTACACGCTGAACCTCCTGAAATCGCCATTATCTTAGGCGCTAACAACATGGCATAGAGGGAAACAATAGAATTGATAGACGTCCGATCATTTGCAGACAAAACATGAATGACTTGGGTAAGTAGGCAGATCTCTGAACTTCTCGTAAATCTTTACGATTCCCGATCGAGTCACTTTTAGCTCGAAGCAGAGAAAGGAAAAGAGGGTTTTCACTCAGAGCTATACAAACCGCGTGTCGCAATATCTAGAATATCACAGACGTTTTTTTTGAGAGTTTTCCCAACTGATATTTCGTCGCCAATTCGAAGATACTCTCGGTCAATTTTGTAAGGAGGCCATGACGGTAAGCCTTCTCCGTTTGGATCCCCGGTTCTCGCAAATTGAACCCATTGATCAGCCATGAGTTTTGCAAGAGAATCATCTTTAGAATCAACATGAGTATTAAACACATATTTTAACTCTGCAGCATGAGGAGCCCAACCATTTTTAACGAATTCGTATTGGTAGGTGGCCGATTTCACCTTTCGCATCCCTTCCAATAGCTGCCGGGCTGGTTGCACAAACCAACTATCAGTAATATAATTTACTGCGGCTTTTTGAAGTTCTTCCTGGCTTTCACCTGGATACAACGCCAATACGGTATCTGTTTTATCCTGGTAAAATGCCTTAAGCTTGTTCGTAAAAACCTTACGGTTTTTAGACTTTGCGAAATACCAAAAATAAGCACCTTCATTTTTGGTTGTGCCAATCATCGTTGGAACATCAGCCTGCTCACCCCTTGAAAAGATTTCTGCAGGATGAGCTGCTAACAACCAGCCATCAATCGTTACTCGAGTTTTAAAATAGGACGACCTAGCTACAATTTCTTCCCCAGAGAGCTTTCGTAGATCTTTTATCGATAGCCCATCAGCATACTTAAGACCAATCTTCTCTGCACTCCCTACGGGGCCGACCGCGTCTTTGAGACGAACGATATTAGGCTCAGCCAATTTATTGACGTATCCAAACATCCAAGGGCTCTGCATGATTGCCCGGGCAAAGAGCCCCTTCGCTAAAGGTGAAGAACATAGGGCGCTCACGCTAGTTCCCCCCGCTGACTCCCCAAAGATGGTCACGTTATTTGGATCACCACCAAAACCCTTAATATTTTTCTTAACCCAGTGTAGCGCTGTAATCTGGTCGAAGAGACCATAATTTCCCGACACCCCTTTAGGAGACTCAGCAGACAACTCAGGGTGCGCTAAAAAACCGAGGGCCCCTAAACGGTAATTCAAAGAAACAAGAACGACATTACGATTTGCAAACCCTTCACCATCTGAATACCCCTTATGTCCATACCCTTGATTAAGGCCACCTCCATGGATCCAAACCATGACCGGTAAATTAGCCTCAGGTTTTCCAGCTCGCTTCGTCCAAATATTCAAATACAGACAGTCCTCATTCAGTAAGATTGATTCATTATTCCTTAGTTTTTGTGGGGCTGCCGCGCTAAATTGATCAGATTTCCTGACCCCCTCCCACTTCTCAGGAGGTTTCGGCAAACGCCACCGAAGCTCTCCTACTGGAGGGGCAGCATAAGGAATTCCTCGAAAAACACGTAAGTGAGTTTTCTCGTCCAAGACGAGTCCTGAAACCTTTCCGTGTTCCACTTCCACGTGGAGTTGCTCCGAACCAAAGGACAAGCGAATGCTCGCTATTAGTAATGATGCCAATATAGTTTTCATTAGTTTTATTTCTATTGAGAGTGAATTGAAACAGCCTCCATTTTGTGCCGATCACAAATCAGCAAAGCCCAGTCATATCTCTAATGCACATATGATCCAAAGAATTCTTCCTGTTTTAAGAAATGCCAGGAAACTCTTGAGTGAAAAACTTTTATTATAAAACGAGAGGTAATCTATCTTTCATTCGTATTTTCAATCTGAGCCGTTACTCCCACCCAGCTTATAACATTCAATAAAAATTGTAATCGATTTAAGACCCATGTAGTCGCCATTCTTCTCTAGAACTATCATTTAAATCTATTGGGACCGTCCCTTCCAAACTACTCACCTAGCACAATCCTCGATGCCGTCGCACCCACATACCAGCACTACCGATAGCACGAAGGTCCGTTGTCTTAAACGCGAAGAGTGGAAGCCAGGCTATATTACTTGGGAAATAACGAGTAATAACTCCAAAGTAATCGGACAGCCTTTCAGTTTCTCAATTTTCACTAAAGTAAAAGTTACCCAAAGCCGTGGAATCCATTCCAGAATTCGTGCCCATAAACGGGATTTCACGATGCAACAATCCCAGAATCTGTCTGTTCCTTTCTCTCAGCTCAAAGCATTACCTTACCAAGGAAAATCTATCCAAATTGCACTCGAAGCCATTCTAGAAGGCAGGAGCAAAACTAAACACACCCCGAAAATAATTCATCATCTCGAGAAACCTTTTTTCCAACGTGCTCCACAAGTTCGGGATGCCGGCAATCTGATCGAACCAAAAGACATCTTCAATTTTCGTAAAAATCTGGAAGTGATTCCCTTCCACAATCAAATAATCACTCTATTATTAATGCTAGTCGGGTTGGTAGTAGTCGCTGTTATCAATATCATCGGGGTCCACGATCAATTTTGCATCGACGGCCAACAATATGTAATGTCTCGCACCGATAG
>ENA-ORDR01000710-ORDR01000710.1-marine-metagenome-genome-assembly--contig:-NODE-710-length-16660-cov-6.871616_pt1 | contig 16660 bp, 16 predicted proteins | sample MGYA00240993_ERZ508538 | MGnify/ENA primary metagenome ERZ508538 (study PRJEB26207, sample SAMN05421999) | marine metagenome | isolation source: Monterey Bay, California, USA | place: USA:Monterey Bay... | reverse complement strand
TATATGGCAATGGCTAATTCGAATAAGAGCTTAGAGTGGTGCAACATCCTGTATGATAGGGGTTCGCACAGTCGTTACAATGGTTGGAGGGCAGCAATCTATGTTCATCTGGGAGATTTTGAAAACGCTAGAATATTTTTGACAAAATTTCGTGAAGAACGTCCAGAAGTGAAAACAATAGAAGATTATGAAAAGGTTGCCCCGTCTATTTGTAAGGATTACCTAATTAACGGACTTAGTCCAATTTGGGAAGATTGAAAACTTTAAGCTTATTCGTGGGTGATAGACCAAATGGTGCCCCACACACACTACATGCTGCCTTTTCACAGCAACAATTTATACTTCGTGCAAGGAATATCAATAGGACAGCTCACGGTGGTTTATTAACTGCTAAACATAATCTGCGATAGGTGGAAATGCCCGCTTTAGGTTGGGGTCTTTGGAGAGATGAAGGAAAATAATCGTCCGTCGGTCACAGCAAAGCCTATTCCGATGATGGCAAAACCAATTAAAGCTTCAAGTCCTACCCGTTCTCCAAGGAACAAAACACCAAGTCCAACTGCGAATGGTGGAATAAGCAAAGTGACCAGCAAAAGATTAGCGGCTCCAGCCCGCACTAGAATTGCAAAGTAGAGCACATAGGCCAGTGCGGTCGACAAAGCAGCCATGCCGATCAGAGCGCCCCAAACGCTAACAGAGTATTCAAAATTTGGCAGGCCATCAAATATAAGGACAATTGGGATCATCAACACTGTGCTACCGATCAGCATACCAAATGCGTTCATGAGTGGTGCTTGGCCAGCAAGCGCAGTCTTTCCCCATACACCAGCAAATGCATATGAGAGTGTCGCGCCAAGTATGGCAAGTTGAGCGAGATTACTTGGGTTAAAATCGGTCAACGCACTTAGCCCTATGATAACAGCCACACCTGCAATGCCCAAAGCAGCACCAATTATTTTATTAGTCGTTAAAGGTTCATCACGAAGCAACATACCAGCAACAACCGCTGCAAACATAGCAGTCGTCCCGTTCAGAATAGATGCCAACCCACTCTCTATCTGTGTCTGTCCCCAGAATATTAGCGAGAACGGAATGGCGTTGTTAAGCGCACCCATCACCAGGTAAGCACCCCAAACTTTTGGGGAGCGAGGAACATAAATGCCTTTGAATAGGACAATCAATGCCAATATTGGCAAAGCCCACATTACCCGGTTCAGAGTTATGGTGAGCGGCGGAACCTCACGCAGAGCAATTTCCCCAAGAAAAAACGAACCACCCCAAACGGCTGCGAGCATCAACAACATGATTGTCGAATTTAAATCCAAGGTCAGTGTGGCGGATTTGGTCATTTCGAGGGATCCAATTATTCTGATTGTCCACTCAAGTTACCCTAGCTGGACCATGTAAGTCGACCTGTTTCATGCGGATATTGTCAAACCAAATCTTTTTCACGTTCTAGAGATAGGATCTTTAAAGCAGACTTTTAGGCAGCACGCAGTGACTAGCAAATTTATCTTAAAGGTAGGGATTGGGCCAGATAGGTAATGACTTTTATATATAATCAGGTTTTGCTACTTTGATAACTTGGTACCTGTTAACTATATAAAAGGTTTCCAGCCGAATATTTGATCGATGCTTGTCGAACCCATTCCAATCGAATTTCTTCTATATCCGTTGGTAAGGTACAACCTGCGCCAATTATAGTCCCGATTTGTCCACATTCATCTAAAATATCAAAAGTGGCTTTTTCAACTTCTTCGCGCGTTCCGGTGTATATGACTTGATCTTGCTTAAAGCCTCCAATTACAGCTTTTCCGTCGAAAAATTTTTTTCCTTCTGCTAAGGAGACACCTTCCGCATCAACGTCCCAGTTAAATGCAGCTGCTTCAAAATCTTTGAATAGTTTCAGGTTATTAGACAGACCATCATACCCGCAAATGTGTAAAATGTTGATATCGCTTAGTTCATTAGCCCTTTTCAAGACTTCCATATCATAAGGAGCAACATGAGTGTTGAAGAGAGAGTCTTTGAAGAAGTTATTTTGATTATGCACACAGTAATAGAAACCTTCTATACCAGTCTCTTCATTTAGGACACGATTGAATTCAGTTAGGCTTTTAGCAATTGAATTGAGCGCAATAGCCAGAGAGTCAGGATCTTCCTCAATGAATCGTAACAAATCTTCTTCACGATCACGCATGAACCAACGAAGAGTGCAGGACGGTGAGAATGCCGTGGTGTATATGGGCGCATCAGAGTCTTCAAAACATTCAAGAGATCTTTTGGTGAGTTCGACAGACTTTTCAACAAATCTACAACTCATAGAAAAAGGTTTAATTTTCTGCAGATCTGCGGCTTCTCTAATGAAAGATAAGTCCACTGGCATCATCATGAGCGTGTCATTCATAATTTTAATCACATCAGGGTCAAAAACTTCTCGAGCATTCTTATGTTCAATAATGTTTTTCTCAAAAGCAGCAGAGTTTACCAAACCCTGATCCCAGTCTTTCTGACAGCAAAAATGGTGGAAAAGTAAAACAGGCACATAATCCACCGGTTTGTTTTCGAACACATTCTTAAGCCTTTCGCGCTTGTTCATAGCCAGTTCCTATTTTTGTTTAAAATCTTAGTCGCCTTGGATCCAGCAATATTACTTTCAACTCTATTATTATCAAGTGATACTACTTGCACGAGGTGTAAATTATTGCGGTAGTAAGAAAAAATGGAGTATTTTGGCTAAATGGTGCCCCCACACGGACTTGAGGTCAAGCCCTTTACAAGGGTTCGCTTCGCTCAACCTCTTACCGTGTTTCACACGCCCCGAACCGCGGTTAATTGAAGTATTTTATAACCAAGTTAGAGAACGCAATGCTACCCAGAACTGTTGTGGCTAGGTTGTTAAGATATTGCACCAAATGCCTTAATTGTTTCAAAATTAACAGGTTGAGGCCAATCGTGTTCATTGACAAGTAATTGTTGCGCAACGTCAGTAGTCTTTGCAGGCCATTCATGAATTTCATCAATACGCAGCCCCTTATCAGTTTTTATAGCGTTAACCTCAAACATCAAAGGTACGGTCATTATATTGAAAGGAAGCATGACAAAGCGCGCCTTAACGATAAAAAATAAGCACAACTTATCTTTCTTTGGATGCTGCAAGATATGCATATTGTGTCTAGTAAACTTCACCCATCTAAGGATTTTTGCCAAGGTTTTGCGAACCGTTGTAGCAGGTATTGGATTTTCTTTTCCAGGTTTAGTTCTCCATAAAGGTGCGTGCGCTGTCAAAGTACATTGTTTCGTGCAAAACTCAGTCAGATCGCCTCCAGACTTTAGATCAATGCGACCATCATAATACCCAAAATGAGAAGCCCATTGCTCAACTAGTTTAAAAAGCTCATCTTGGTGAGAGTTCATTGCTAAGTCCTGTATAATTTTTACACCATTGCCAGGGAATTGAAAAACCTACAAACTATTTTTTGACCTCATGGATGTACTCGGACCGCGGATCATGGATTAAATGGTGCCCCCACACGGACTCGAACCGCGGACCTATTGATTACAAATCAATTGCTCTACCAGCTGAGCTATAGGGGCTTCCGAACAGCTTTTATCTTTTCTAATGCATCGCTTGCAAGAGTAAAATATTAATTTAAGTAATTTTTATTCCTGGAATTAAGAAATAACCAATTATTATTCATGTTATAGATCCAAGGCCTCTCTATATATTTCTAAAATAGCTTCTTCTTCAGATAAGTCTTGTGGATCTCGTTTTCGCATGCTGACGACTTTTCTAAGTATTCTTGTGTCATAACCCCTGGACTTGGCCTCAGCAAAAACATCTTTTTGTTGTTCACTTATTTCATTCTTTTCAATGTTAAGGTTTTCAATCCTCTCTACAAAAGATCTAATTTCTTCTCTAGTAACACGATAAACATTGTCATTGCTGGTTTCATCCATATTTTTGCCTTTCTTATTTGAAACTTCTCATTACAAAGGGTCGTAAATAGTCGCAAGACTTTGTTTGAGATAAAAGGAAGATTCATGGATTTTTTAATTATACTTGGAACTGTTGTAACACTGATAGGTCTTGGTGTTCTTATATGGTGTATTATAATGGTAGCTAGTGCGCGTCGGAATATTAAAGATGATGTTCAAATGCGAGAAAGACTGCAAAAAATGGCAGCAATTAACATGCTTGCGCTTTTTCTATCATTTATAGGCCTAATGATTGTTGTGGTAGGTGTTATCTTATAATTTTTTTGCCCAATTGATAATTAATTCTGATATATCTTGGGTTTGATTTGGACTACGAATGGAACCTGCGATCACATGGCTCTGTGGATCATCCGCACTTGTCATTACTCTTTTTTCAATTGTTGTGTTGCCACCCCAACGTGCGCTAATTTCAGTTATTTTATCAACATCAACAACTTCATCATTTTCTGAAAAAATGAAAAGCCCTGGATTTTTAATCCCAGATATATTCAAGGAAACGGCATAATTAATGGCAGCTTGCATTGGTAATGCAGCTACAGTTGGATACGAAGTGGTCCAATATTTCTCATGACCTTCATTATCGGGCTCAAAGCTTCTTGTTTCTCCAGCTACAACTGGTATCCAATACCTTGCTAGGGGCCAGCTCAGCAATGTGGCGGCGGGATTATTTACGCCATAAAGAGGGGATATCAGTACATATCCGGCAACGTCGTCATTCAAGTTAGGCGTTGAAGCTAATATTGTAGCTATCGTTCCTCCCATTGAAGTTCCGATGATAATAACTTTTTCACCAATTCTACGGCCAATTTCCATTGCTTCTGCAGTATCCTCTAACCAATCGCCAGCAGTTGCACTTGCTAAAGCATCACCGTCACGACCATGTCCCTTAAATCGCATAAAATAAATGTTAGCACCTAATTCTTTTGCAACTAGATCGGGTAGGGGTCTGATTTCTTCTGATGTTGCGGAAAAGCCATGCATCACTACGATAGAGGTTTTAGTTTTGGCGCCCACCTTATCATGCCAAACCACTCGTTTCTCGGTACCGGGTGTTATGTCTAAATAAGAGCCCTCAGTCCTCTTAAGATATACATCAATGTTGTCATCTATACTATTGTTATCAAACATTATTATAGTATCAATTTCTTCTCTTGGACCTAAAAAGTATAATAATCCTATTACTATAGCTAAGGTTAAAAATATTCTTCCAAGAATCTTACCAAATGTTCTCATTTTATGATCTTTCTGCCGCTTTAGTTACTGAGTGTATCGTTTTAGTAATTAGGTTTAAATTAGATGGACTTGAAAACCGATGATCTACATTTTTCACAAGTGTTAACCGAACGTCTGGCCCCTCTATGTGATTTATTATCTTCAGCGCTACTGAGACGTCTACGTCAAGATCAGCTGTACCTTGCAAAAAGCGACATGGAAAATTTAACTTCAAGGGACTTTTAAAAATCAATTGTTTTCGTCCATCTTGGATAAGTTTTTTTGTAATAATATATGGTTCATCATCATATTCTGATGGGAGATTCAAAAAGCCATTTTTAACTAGTTCTTTTTTCTGAACCTCACTAAAGCTTGACCACATACTATCTTCTGTAAAGTCTGGTGCTGTAGCGATGCCCACTAATCCACAAACTATACCTGGCTTCTCTTTGGCTATAATCAGAGCAATCCATCCACCCATGCTAGATCCAACTAATATTTGTGGTCCCACAGTTAAAGTTTCAATTACTTCGACTGCGTCTTGTTTCCATTTACTAATGCAGCCATCCAAAAATTTTTCAGAACTTTGTCCATGGCCTGAATAATCGAATCTTAAAAAGGGGCGTTTATTTTTTTTAGCCCAATCCTCTAAGAATAGGGCTTTTGTCCCGGCCATGTCTGATTTAAAGCCCCCTAGGAATACTACTCCCACGCCTGTACCTGAAATTTGATTATAGGCAATTTTTCTTCCCTGGTTGGTTTTAAGATAATTCGTGGTATTCAAGATAACATCCCTAAATTATTGTTGTTTCCTATTATTTAGACTGAAATTGAATCCCTTTTCAATGATAGTTAAAGTTGACAATCGTAACCGGCCAGTTAAGAAGCGATCAACATACTTTACAACCGGGCGTTTTGTGGTCGCCAAACTGATGAGGGTCAAATATGACAAAAATTTCCTTAACATTTCCGGATGGTAATTCGAGAGCTTATGCGAAAGATATAACTGCTCTGGAAATCGCTCATGATATTTCCAATTCACTAGGTAAAAAAGCAATCTCAGCTTCTTTGAATGGAGAGCATTGGGATCTTCAGTGGCCAATTGATAAAAACGCTGAAATTTCTATTCATACAATGAAGGATGAGGTTCAGGCTGAAGAGTTAGTGCGTCATGATTTAGCACATATCATGGCAAGGGCTGTGCAAGAGCTATGGCCAGAAGTTAAAGTAACTATTGGTCCGGTGATAAAACATGGTTGGTATTACGACTTTGATCGGGCAGATCCGTTCACTCCAGAGAATTTGGGCGCAATTGAGAAAAAAATGAAAGATATTATAAATTTGCGTGACCCAGTGAGGACTGAATTGTGGCAAAGAGAAGACGCTATCCAGTATTATAAGGATAATAATGAGCCTTACAAAGTTGAGTTGATCGAAACTATTCCAAGTTCAGAACCGATTAGAATGTACTGGCATGGACATTGGCAAGATTTATGTCGTGGCCCTCATTTATTACATACTGGGCAGGTGCCAAGTGATGGTTTTAAACTAATGTCGATTGCTGGGGCTTATTGGCGTGGTGATAGTAAAAAGGCTATGCTTCAACGGATTTATGGTGTTGCGTTTAGAAATAAAGAGGATCTACGAAAACACCTAAATATGTTGGATGAAGCCGCATTGCGTGACCATCGTAAATTAGGCAGAGAGATGGACCTTTTTCATATGCAAGAAGAAGCGCCAGGCCAAGTATTTTGGCACCCCAATGGTTGGCTGATATACACAGCATTGCAGGACTATATGCGCAGAAAACAATCTCAAGGTGGTTACGTGGAGGTTAATACTCCTCAGGTGGTTGATAGAAAACTTTGGGAAGAAAGTGGCCACTGGGATAAATATCAGGAGCATATGTTTATTGTTGAAGTTGATGAAGAGCATGCCCGAGAAAAAGCAGTTAACGCACTTAAGCCCATGAATTGCCCCTGCCACGTGCAGATTTTTAATCGAGGCCTAAAATCTTATAGAGATTTACCCTTGCGAATGGCCGAATTTGGTTCCTGTAATCGTTATGAGCCCTCTGGTGCGCTGCATGGTATAATGAGAGTGCGTGGATTTACGCAAGATGACGGACATATTTTTTGCCGAGAAGATCAAATAGAAAGTGAAACGGCTGTTTATATAAAATTTCTTAGCGGAATATATGCTGATCTAGGATTTGATAATTTTAAGGTTAAATTTTCCGACAGGCCTGAATTAAGGTCAGGTTCGGATGATGTTTGGGATAAAGCCGAAACTGCTCTGTTAAATGCTACTAGAGCTGCAGGAATTGAACCAGAGTTGAATCCGGGTGAAGGTGCCTTCTATGGACCAAAATTGGAATTTGTTTTGACTGACGCAATTGGGCGTGATTGGCAATGTGGAACTCATCAAGTTGATTTTGTTTTGCCAGAGAGGCTTGATGCCAATTATATTGGAGAAGATGGTATAAAGCATCGTCCAGTTATGTTACATCGAGCTACCCTTGGATCATTTGAACGCTTCATTGGTATTTTAATTGAAAATTACTCTGGAAGATTGCCATTTTGGTTATCCCCGCGACAAGTCGTTGTCGCCTCTATTGTTTCAGATGCTAATAAATATGTTTCTAAGGTTGTAGATCAACTTAAAAAAGCTGGTGTTAGGGCGGAGTCAGACCTCAGAAATGAGAAAATTAACTATAAAGTGAGGGAACATTCAGTATCAAAAGTTCCAGTTATTTTAGCAGTTGGTATGAAAGAAGTGGAGGATAACTCAGTTTCAATGAGACGTTTGGGTAGCAAACAGTCGCAAGTGTTATCCGTCGATGAAGTTGTATTAAATCTTTCGATAGAGGCAAAAGCACCAGATCAAAAAGAATAATTTTGTTATTTTGATTTGGTAACGGTGAGAAGTATAAGGATAATTTGATTAATTGTTTGGGGTTGTACTGATAACTCTAAATCATTTTGTTTAATCTGTAAAAGCTGGCATCGATTTACAGTTCGATGCCAGCTAAAATATTATGGATTAGTGCAGGCAATGCGAAAAGCATTGCCATCAGGATCGCGCAGAACTGCCAGGTACCAATGATAATAAGTGGTAAATGGGTCTTTTATTACAGTGGCTCCTTGCTTTGTGGCTTCGGAAACTGCCTGATCTAATTTATCCTTCGTTTCAATAGAAAACGTTAGAGCTGTTTGATCTCCACCACCTTGCTGATGGGGATCAAGACCTAACATTTCATAGGCTGCCAAGGCACTAAAGCCTACCATACATTCTCCAGCCATATATCCTCGAAAAACATCGGAACGTAATTCTTCGTTTTCATCAAGATCGAAAATTGTTTTGTAGAATTCAGACAATTCTATAAAATCTTTTGAAAATAAAGTTACCTGCATCAACGTATTCATTGTTTACTCCTTCACGCACTTGCGCCAAAAGTTTTTTCAAACATCGAACGTAAATGTTCTCCAGCAGTCATTTCAGGATATTTTGGTTCCCCACTCTCAGGCATGCAGGTTTCAGCGCATTTAACTTTATAAAAATATTCAGGATCGCAAAATACAGGTGCTGAATAACGCGTATTTCCTGAAGTATTATTTAAAACACGATGCGGGGTGGCCTTGTACAATCCATTTGTGATTACTGGGACCATTTCACCAAGGTTTATGATATAGGTACCTGGAATTGGAGGAGCGGATATCCAGTCACCGTCAGCATTCTGTACTTCAAGTCCACCATTTTGATCTTGAAGTAAGATCGTTAAGAGACCCCAATCTGTGTGTGCACCTGCTCCGAGTTGATTTGGTGCTGCGTCTTTAGGATGAGGAGGATATTTTAAAATTCGCCCATAGTGCAAGGGTTCTTCTAAACATTCGTCAAAGTAATCTTCAGGCAACTCTAAAGAAAGAGCTAACATCCGTGCAAGGTGACGTCCAAGATCTAAAGCTTTGTTTACGTATGCTTCATATTGATCCTTAAACTCGGGAAAACTAGCAGGCCATTGATTGCGTCCAGTTCCAGGAACATTGAGCTTTGTATATCGATGGTTTTCGTCTGCATCTACACTTGACATAAAACCTTCTTTTAGATCAGGTGGAGAGCCTTCATCTAGTACTTGAGCCGCCATCGCTTCATAGCCGCGTGTAGAGTCTTCATTCGCCGAATCTAAAGCTTGCTTTTCTTCCGCTGGAAGGTTGAAAAATTTAGCTGCAAGTGCAAGATGATTTTCCATCATTTCTTGTGGTATAGTATGGTTCTTAACATAGAAAAATCCAGTGTCACGGCAGGTTTTATGTATTTCCCACGCAATTTTTTTTCGTTTCTCGAGATCGTCTGAGTAACTATCTGTTAAATCAATAACAGGTATTTCCTGAGCAGCGTGCGGTGGTTCATAAGGTATCATTTTTCTCTCCTTTGATAATTTATTTCTTAATCTTAATTATTCTTTGATTAACTGTGATCATAGTTAATTATAAACTGCAAGTTATGTTCTTTCCTCCCTAATATGATGTTGGCCAAGTGCAGACGGTTGTGACCAATCATTCTTTAATTTTATTGCTGTCCATATCATAACACCAAGTGTTGCGAGGTAAGGTGTCATAAGTAAAAAGTATTGTGGCACATTGAATCCTACAGCAGCTATTCTTGGAATTAAGGCCTCGATACATCCAAATAGTAGGGCGCCTACTAAAGCACGCCAAGGACCCCAGCGAGCAAAAATCACAAGAGCTATTGCTATCCACCCTCGTCCACCTACGACACCATCAACCCAAATTTTTGATACTGCTACAGTCAGATAACCTCCGGCCAAACCAAGAAGTGCTCCACCAATCATTATAGAAAGAAATCGTATGAGCGTCACATCGATTCCAGCAGCATCAGCAGCATAAGGATTTTCACCAACTGCCCTTAATTTCAATCCTACATTTGTTTGGTACATAATATAAGCAACTAAAAAGCATAGCATTGGTGTAATATAAACAATTATATCTTGGCCAAGCAAAATTGTGCCAAAAATAGGTATCTCACTCAATGATGACGGAAATAGAGGTTTTAAGCCGCCTATAGGACTATTGGTCCACCCTTGTTGTGTTGCAATTAAACTCGTTAAAGCTTGTGCTAAAAATACTAAGGCTAATCCTGAAATTACGTGGTTTATTCGCAATCCTGCAACCATGAATGCAAAAATTAGTCCAAAAACTGATCCAGCTACCATTGCACCAATCAAAGAAACAAGCGCTGGGGTTCCGTTTATCATGAATCCCACCCCGGCTAAAGCACCAATCAACATAAAGCCTTCAGCGCCTAAATTTAAAACCCCAGAACGTTCACAAATGATTAACCCTAAAGCTGCTAGGGCAAAGGGCGCGGCAAAGCTTGGAACAATTGAAATCCAATTAATTAAGAAATCTACCATATCTATTTTCTCCAGTGCATGCGATATGTAAGGAAAAATTCAGACGCAGCCACACAAATAATAAAAATTGCTTGTATCAATTGAATTAATGCAAAAGGAACTTGATAAAAAACTTGCAAACTTTGACCTAATAACACCAACATAGCCATAAATAATGCTACCACTGCAACGCCAATTGGATGATTTCGCCCAAGGAATGCGATTAAAACACCACTAAAAAGAAATCCTGAGAAAAAATCTCGTGTCATCCGAAATTCAATCCCTGATGCTATGGCAAAGCCTGTCAACCCTCCAATAGCACCAGACATTATAATTGCGGTTATAGACAAACCCAAAACAGGAACACCAACAGCCTTTGCCATATTAGGGTTTGATTTAACAAAATTTATTAAATAACCAGCACGACTGAAGGTGAAAAACCACCAGGTTACCAATACCAACAAAAGAGCCAAAGGTAGTGTGTAGGTGAGATTTTCCCATCCAAGATGAGGTAAACGTTCCACTTGGTCGAATTGAGCCGAATGAGGAAACCCACTAACGGGATCCTTCCAAGGCCCAAATAACAGATGCAAGAGTAGGTTGAATGCAACATAATTTAATAATAAAGTTGTAATAACTTCATTAATACCTAATTTTAACTTAAGAAAACCAGCTGGTGCTATCCAGATAATTCCTCCTAGCATAGCTGCTAATGCCATGAGTAAAAGTCGTATCGAGTCTGGCCCAACATCATAAATTGCAATGAATGACGCGAAGATAGTCCCAAGAATCATTTGCCCTTCAAGGCCAACATTCCAAAAATTGGCTCGAAAGGCAGCTGCGGTAGCGAGACCAGCTATTACTAAGGGTGCTGTTTGCGCCAATATTGAAGCGATAGTTCTAGTTCCTGAGAATAAGAGGGCAGAAATCTCTTGAATCAAGTCATCTGGTTTTACACCTGCCCAAGACATTACAATTATTGCGCTTACACAGCCAACCAAAAGGCTCAGTGCGTAAATTACCAATCGCAACCATTCTGGGGAGTTTTGACGAACTTCCAATCTTGGTACAAATTGGAATTCTCGTTTTTCGGGGTTTAAATTCAAACCATTTGAGAATAGGGGATCAGTTTTTTCTAATTTTTTATCAGGCATTTGAAACCATAGCTTGGCCAATGGCTGATCGACTGGCGGGTGCTACGAATTCTGCAGCAATCTCACCTCTATTAATCACACCAATCCTGTCACTCATTAAAAGAATCTCGTCCAAATCTTCACTTATAAGTATTACGGCTGCTCCACTATTTCGAGCTTTGCGCAACCTTGCATGCACCGCTGCTCCAGCACGAACATCAAGTCCACGAGATGGACTATGAGCCAGAATTATTTTTAGTTTTCCACTAAACTCTCTTGCGATAACAAGTTTTTGGGCATTACCTCCTGATAGGAGTGAAGCTCGTTGGTTGATATTATTTACTCCTTGTACATCAAAATCGATCAATGCTTCATTCACTTTAGATTTCGCTAACTTTTTATTAAAATTAAACCATGAGCCCAACTCGCCTCTTATAACTGCAGCGATCGAATAATTGTCCAGCACTGATTGCTTTCCAGCTAAACCGTGCAGATATCTATCAACTGGTATTGAGTAAACGCCATCTTTTCTGCGCTTTCTTGCATTATCAAGCGTCACGTTTCCAACATCTGTAATTGTAATTTTACCTTCAAATGGGTTTTTTAAACCCATAATAAGATCGGCTAACTCACTTTGACCGTTACCTCCTACTCCCGCAATTCCATATATTTCACCGCCAAAAACATCAAAAGATATTTTTGATAGTCCACTCCTGCCTCTGTCATCCGAAACACTGATGTCTTTAAACTGTATAAGTGGCGTTTCACTAATATTTGTGGAGTATTCAGTGGTAGAAATTATTTCTTCACCAACTATTAGTTTTGTCAAACTGGTTTCATCTACATCTTTAGGAAGCACTTCATGTACTTTTTTACCAGCACGCATTACCGTTATTCTGTCGCAATGATCTAGAGCTTCTCTTATTTTATGAGTTACAAGAACAATTGCGGTTCCAGCATCAGCTAATTTCTTAATTAAAGTCATTAAGTTATCGCTCTCATCTTCGCTTAAAACAGCAGTCGGTTCATCAAGAATAATAACTTTTGCACCTGCTATTAACACCTTGAGTATTTCGACTTTTTGTTGATCAGCGATGGAAAGGTCGCCTGCACGGATTTCTAAATTGATTGCAAAACCCAGATCATTGGCTAAAGATTTAGCTTTATTAATCACAAAGTCCTTTGATTTTCCGAAAGATTTTTTTGGATTAAAAAATAACATTATATTTTCAATAACAGAAAAAGAGGCTACCAACTTAAAGTGTTGGTGAACCATGCCAATTCCTTCAGTCGCTGCATCTTGTGGGCCCTTAAATGTCACGGGTTTCTGGTTTACTTTAACCGATCCTGAATCGGGAGAATATAATCCACATACTATATTCATTAATGTTGATTTACCTGCACCGTTTTCACCAAGAAGGGCGTGAATTTCTCCATTGTTGACACTGAAATTTGTATGGTCAAGAGCCTGAAAGCCACCAAAGCTTTTTGATACTGAATTGATTTCTAACATTCTGATAAGTCCGTTTGTTAGTGCCTCTTTTTTAGAGACACTAACAATATTTTTGATTTATTGACCTGTGACACCATTAACAAACCAGTCCATGCCCCAAAGATCACCGTCTCCAAGCACTTCGCCAGCTGCAACTCTGCTGGTTCCATCCCTATCGCTAAGTGGTCCAGCAAAAACGTGTTTCCCTGCGATAAGAGCATCTCGTTCTGCCATTACTTTAGCTTTTAAGTCATCTGATACGGCGTCACCGCAACACGCTATATCCGTGCCACCATCAGCAATTGATAAGAAGGCACCGTATGGAGCTGGTTCAAAATTTCCAGATGAGATTTTTTCAATTTCAGGTTGTAAAAACTTTTCCCATCTCCAAACTGAAGAGCATTGTGTAGCAGTACTAAACTCTGAGAGATCACGATGATGACCAGTGCCATAAATGCCTTTTTCCTGTGCAACAATTTGAGGTGTGGGCGTGTCGACATGCTGTCCAATCACATCAATTCCTTGCTCTACTAACGCTTCAGCGGCAGCGCGCTCTTTTACAGGGTCTCCCCAAGCACCAGTAAATACAACAGTTAGTGATGCATTTGGATTCACTTTCTGTGCGCCTAAGAGATATGCATTAACTGTCCAATTAACTAGACCGAAAGGATTGGCAGCGACAAAACCAAGCTTACCGCTTTTTGAAATGCCACCAGCTATCATACCGCATAGATATTGTGATTCGTATGTGCGTCCATAAAATGATTTTAGATTCGGACCATTAGTTGTTCCTGCGGGGTTTAAGAAAACAACATCAGGATGTCGCTCTGATAATTCAAGAAAAGTATCAGAATATCCAAAAGCGGATCCAATAATTATGTTGGCGCCTCTCTCGATGAACAATTCAGCAGCAGGGCGAATTGCTGTTGCTGTTTCAGGTATTCCTTCAGCCTGTGGAATACGTATATCCATTGATTTTTCTAATCTTGTCCTTGCCTCATGAATTGCCTGGGACCATCCACCATCGTTTGATTGTGAGAATATTATAACAGCTGGTTTTGGATCTCCTTGAGCAAGAAAATCCGCCTGAACAATTGATGGTGTACCAAGAACTAGTGCAACCCCAATTGATAAATATATTTTTAATTTTAAAAACTTGATCATTTTATTACCCCCTTTTGGTTTGTGGTTATGATCGAACTTATTACAGTATTAACCACAAGATATTAATTACAGAAATTTAACTGTGATCACACAATGGAAAAGGCTTTAGATGAAAGTGTCAACCAACATTTCCATTTAATGTTATTTTTTTTACCAAATGGTCGAAAAATTGGCATAATGTTAAGAATTTTCAAAGGAAACTTGGTTATTTAAGACGCGATGAAAAGTAAAGTTTCAGTCGATTCGCCTGGATAGTTGGCATTAAGCATGTTTGACAATACGGAAGGTTTAATGATTGTGTAAAATTTAAAATTCTTCAATTTTTGAGTATCAGTTTTTGAATTTCTGACGTTGTTAAAGAGTAAATTATTTATGATACGCATTATCACTTTTGGTATGCACTTCTAAAATTCTGGACCTTTACCATTAAAGTTACGAGGGATATCCTTTTCTTGATCATAAAATGGCAGTTCGCAGATCTGAACTTCACTCGAGCCACCGTCATAATTATAGATCTTTGCTAGTTTCCCAATCCAATTATCCTCTTGATATAAGCGAACATATCCTATTAAGCATTGCAAATATGGTGAAACAGCGCTTGCTGTAATTTTACCAACAGATTTTTTCTCTATGTATAATTCTGAACCTGTCAAATCGATATCATCAAAATTTTTAGTTGATTTTCCAGGTAGAGTACGAAAGCCGAATAATAAACAATCACGATTTGCATTTATAAGTGCTTCACGACCAATAAAATTTGATTTTTCTAAGTCGACTAGGTCTCCTAAGCCAGCTTGAAAGGGTGTCATTGTTTCGTCAATATCAGTTAGATTGTTGCATATTCCAGCCTCAATTCGGCGTATATTCATTGAATCTAGAGCAGATGAAATTAAGCCATTGTTCCTTCCAGACTCCAGTAGAAAATCCCACAACGCATGTGCATTTGTTTTAGCACCTTGTGTATAAATTTCATATCCCAACTCACCTGTCCAACCTGAACGTGACACTAATAACTGCTGACCTCCAATTTCAAACCATCCAACATTAAAATAGCCAAAATCTTCGTTTAACATGCCATTGGTGGCTGTTTTCATAACTTTGAGAGAGGTTGGCCCTTGTAATTGTAGAACCCATGAATTGGGATCTATAATTTGCACATCTAATCCATTTGCATGAGCTTTAAGCCAAGTATCAAACTCACCATCTGCCTTAACATACCAATATCGATTTTTTTCTAAGTGCATAACAACGCCATCCATAAGAATGCCACCATTTTCCAAGCAGGCGATAGCATATCGCGCTTTACCAATTTTAAGGTTGCTAATAGATCTAGCAAGAACTTTTTCCAAAAGTTTTAAGGCATCTGGTCCAGAAATCTCTACTGGTCGTTCGGGTACGTCGAACAAGACAGAATCTGTTCTTAATGCACGATAAGTTTCTAATATATTCTGTCCCCATGTCATAGGGTAGGAACGACCAGCATAAACACCCATTACAGTTTCATTATTATAAAATTTTTCAAAAAAAGGAGATTGTTGAAATTGACCACGACCAATTGTTATCATTTTGGAAATATCTATCATTGTCTTTGCTCGTTTATTATGTAGAAAATGAAAAAAATCTTTGTGTCATATAATTTTTAAAACTTTCTATGTTATGCTCACCATACATCCTAAAAAATTAATCTTCACACTGTCAAGCTACTAGTCATTTGAAATGTGGTTGATTGAATAATGAAAAATTTGTTATGCAAAATCATGAGGTCTAGTATCTTGGTGGTTCAGTATTTGGGTAAATAAAGCTTAAATTAAAATAAACTCTTTACTGTATAATGCTTTGTAATTTATCAAGATAGAATTATGATTACGAAAGAATTACTTAAAGAAGCCAGCAAAGCGATCAAGAGCCAGGTCGCCGAGTCGTTGTATGTGGCTTACGACGACGCGGCGAGCCATCGGGCGGATGAGTTGAAAGGTTAAGCCGAGCAGGGCGCTTCGCGGTCGAGGAGGCGGGCGGTGAGCTGCGGGATGATTTCGGACATGACGCCGCCGTCGAGGCGCCGCTGCGCGGCCGCCGAGTCGCCCTTGCCGCGCGGCGGCGGCGCGCTGCGGCGGCGACGTTGGATCGGGCGGTGCGTGGCTGGCTTCACCAGGGCGCTTCAGCGGCGCTGCGGTGCTGGCGTGAGGGAGCGTTGGCGCGTGGGTCGGTGCTTGCGACGATGCGTCGCGCGGCGATGTCGTGGCAGCG
>ENA-ORDR01000709-ORDR01000709.1-marine-metagenome-genome-assembly--contig:-NODE-709-length-16662-cov-3.331504_pt1 | contig 16662 bp, 14 predicted proteins | sample MGYA00240993_ERZ508538 | MGnify/ENA primary metagenome ERZ508538 (study PRJEB26207, sample SAMN05421999) | marine metagenome | isolation source: Monterey Bay, California, USA | place: USA:Monterey Bay... | reverse complement strand
CTTATCCAATATATTTTTCGATGGATAGTGCTTGCTGCTCTTTTAGAATACTTTGCCAGAACTTTTGCTGCTCTTCCAGTTGGAGCCATTAAAACATGGCGTTTTGCTACAACCGGAAGCGACTTTACAAGTGAAGAGACTAAAGTTGTTTTTCCTGTACCTGCATAACCTTTAAGTACATAAATACTCCTATTTCCTATAGTTGTGATAAATTCTGAAATATCTGTAATAATATCATTCTGTTCATTTGTAGCTTGAAAAGGAAAGTTAAATCTTATTTTTTCTTGTAGTTTTTCACTGATCATTTAGATGATATTTACTTCTGTTTCAAGCATTATATCATATTTTTTAAAAATCACATCTTTTATCATGTTGCTAAGAGATAGTATTTCTTTTCCAGTTGATTTTCCGTGATTTACTAGAACTAGTGCTTGATTTTTATGAACTCCCGCATCTCCCTCTCTATATCCTTTAAGTCCGGCATCTTCAATTAGCCAGCCAGCAGCAATTTTAATTTTATTTTCTGTTACTTTATATGATATTATCTCAGGAAATTTTTTTTTGATTTTTTTAAACTTAAGTAAAGATATAACAGGGTTTTTAAAAAAACTCCCACTATTACCAATTTTTATTGGGTCAGGTAATTTTTGTTTCCTTATTTTAATAATTAATTCTGCAATATTCATTGGAGAAGGGTCTTTTTTTAACTCTTTCTCAATGTTACCATATGATATAATATTTAGTGCAGTCTTTGATAATTTAAATTCAACTTTAGTTATTACTTTTTTATTTTTTAGTTCAGATTTAAAAATGGAGTCTCTGTATTTAAATTTACATTCTTTATTGTAAAATATTTTTTTGGTTTTTTGCGCAATATCAAAAGTATGTACTTTTGTTATTGTATCTTTTACCTCCATCCCATAGGCACCAATATTTTGTACTGGACTAGCAGCAACACTACCTGGAATGAGAGCTAAATTTTCAATCCCAGATAGATTCCGGTTTACACTCCAAAGAACAAAATCATGCCAGTTTACTCCGCCCCCGACTTCCACCGTAGTTGAATGATTGTCTTCATTAATAATTGAAATTAAATTAATTTTATTTTGTAAAATTAAACCATCAAAGTTTTTTGTAAATAATATATTTGAACCGCCACCTAAAATAAGTATTTTGTTTTCCTCAAATGTTTTAGAACTCATGATTTTAACTAAATCATTTTCTGAATTGAAAGATTTAAAAAATTTTGATTTTGCGTTAACACCAAATGAATTTAGACTTTTAAGGCAATAATTATTTTTAAATCCGTTCATATTTATAGTGTTTTAGGATCTATTTCAATAACTTTTTTGTCTACGCACTTTAAAGTCCTTGATATATATTTTTTTATAATTGAGTAATTATGTGTAGCGATTAAAACTGTAGTTCCTTTCTGATTTATTTCTTTTAGTAGCTGAATAATTTTTTCTGCTTTATTTGGATCAAGATTTCCTGTTGGTTCGTCAGCTAAGATAATCTCTGGATTGTTTAGTAGTGCTCTGGCAATAACAGCGCGTTGTTGTTCTCCGCCTGATAGTTCAAACGGTAATTTATCTTTTACGTTTTCAAGATGAACGCTCTCTAAGACGTGTGCAATTTTATCTTTAATTTTGTTTTTATTTTTCCAGCCTGTAACTTTTAAAACAAACTCTAGGTTTGCTTCAACAGTCCTATCTGTCAGGAGCTGAAAATCTTGAAAAACAATTCCTAGTTTTCTTCTTAATAATGGAATTTCGTTATGATGAATTAATTTAAGATCTGTATTGGCAACTTCAATGTTGCCAGTTTTAACCATTATTTCAGCATAAAGCGCTTTTAATAATGAGCTTTTTCCACTTCCTGTGTCTCCTACAAGATAAACAAACTCTCCTTGAGGAATTCTAAAAGTTATATTACTCAATATTTGTTTCTCATTACGAACAATATCTATGCCTTCTATCTTAATTATTTCATTTTTCATTTACTTATGTATTTATGAATTATTCCAAAGTCAATACTTTCAATAATTTTTTTTACTTCTAAAATTTCTTCAGTAAAGCCATTCTTTCTTAAACCTTGTTCGATTTGACTTAGTCGGAAATATGCGATTAAAGTCATTTCAGAGTCTCTTATCTGAACAAAATCAGGAATTTTATCAGTTCCTTTAATTTTAAGGATATACAGCATTCGGCAAATTTAAAAATATCAAATTAAGACTCTAGCATATAGAATCAATAATTGTTAATCGTGAGTGTTGACAACTTCAGTTTTATCGTTTCTTCTCAATCAATATATTTATTAATTTTAAATTGTATGTATAGAATATTTTTCATTTATCTAATAATGTTAGTTTCTGTAAAGTCATTTACTCAAACCTATTCATTTAAATTTGCTAAAAATTTATTTGAAGATAAAAAGTATAGTGCAGCTCAATCTATTTTGGATGAGTTTGTTAGTTCAAATAACTATAGTGCCGAAATTTTATATTTAAATGCAAGGTGTTCTAAAGAGTTGTTTCTTTCAGATGCTGTTTTTAAATATAATCAGCTAAACAACTTATTTCCTTTTAATGATTTTCGAAATCTAACAAATAGGGATTTAGGACTTATATACTATAGGCAAGGAAAATTTACAGAAGCTTCCAATTACCTATTGAGGCTTAAAGATTTAAGTTATGAACTTCAGTTTAAGCTAGCATATTCATTATTTAGCATAGATTCTATTCAAAATGCAAAATTGTATTTTTCTAAAATAATGAATTCTGATAGTAAATTTGCTTCGACTTCCAGATATTACTATGCATATATTAATTATTCTGGAGGATTTTATCAATCTGCGTTAGCTTCATTTAAGAAGTTGCTAAATGATGATAAATTCAAAAACATTGTTCCATATTATATTTCACAAATTTATTTTTCTCAAAAAAATTATAATCAGTTAATATTCTTTGCAAAACCAATCTTAGAAAATGTGATAGCAAGTCGGAAATCAGAAATTAATAGATTACTTGCTGAAGCTTACTTTCAACTTGATGATTTTTCAAGTTCAATTGTTCATTTTGAATCTTTCCTTCAAGAAAGTTTAGATAATAATTTGAATGAGCATTTATTATTAGGATATGCTTATTACAAGACTTTAAATTATGATAAAGCTATAGCTGAATTGCAAAATATTTCATCTGCTAGTGATAGTATTTTACAATATTCTTCTTATTATTTAGGAGAGAGTTATTTGATGAAAAGTAACTTTAATTATGCTTTACAGGCTTTTAAAAAATCTTCTAGTTTAAATTTTGATAAAAAAATTAAAGAAGCGGCATATTACAATTATGCTAAGTTGTCGTACCAGTTAGAGCTTCCTTTTGATAATACCTTTGATGTTCTATCTAAATATGTAAAGGAATTTGACAATGAAATCCATAAAAAAGAAATAGAAGGTCTTATTGTTAAGATGCTTCAGTCTTCAAGTAAGTATTATGAAGCTTTTTCTGCATTGAATATAATTAAATCACCTAGTTTGACACAAAAAAAAGCTATTCAGGAAACCTCTTTTTTTCTTGGTGTGCAGGAGTTTAATCAAAAGAATTTTAATAAATCAATTTTTTATTTTACTAATTCAGAGAAATTTCCAATAAATGAAACTTATTCTTATTTGTCAAAATTTTGGATTTCTGATTGCTACTATCACTTAAATCGTTTTGAGAATTCTATCGAAGGGTTTTTATCATTGCCATATAAAGAATCTCTTAAAGAGTATGATTTTTTAAAGAAATATAAACTGGGGTACTCGTATTTTAAAAATTCAGATTTTAAAAATGCAATTAAATGGTTCAGAGCTTTTGAGATAGAGATTACAGATAGTATAAAATTAAATGACACCTATTTGAGATTAGCTGATTCTTACTTTATGACTAAAGATTTTATACTGTCTTCTAAATACTATAAGCAAGCCGTGCAGTTAGGTATTTTCGATTCAGATTATGCTTCATATCAATACGCTATTTCTTTAGGATTGGTTGGTGAAAATAATAAAAAATATCAAGTACTAACAAATTTTATATCAAAGTATAAGGAGTCTGCATATTATGATAATTCTCTTTTAATATTAGCAGAACAGTGTAAAAATAACTATCAGTATGACCTTGCAAATGATTATTACAACAATCTTATTGATAATTGTGGTGATGAAGATCTAGTTGCTAATGCTTACTTGAGTAAAGGAATGATATTTCTCAACACTGGAGGTTCTCAAAAAGCAATAGATATGTTTTTGTATGTAATAAATAATTTTCAGAAAACTATTTTTTTTAAACAAGCATTATCTGGTTTACAAGTTGCTTATTCTTCATTAGGAAATATTGATAAATATTTGTCTATTGTTGAACAATTACCAGGTTTTAGTATTTCTAAAAGTGAGCAAGACTCATTAACTTATAATTCAGCTTTTTATAAGTTTTCTGAACTCGATTATGTAGTTGCTAATAAGTCCTTTGAAAATTATATAAGTAAATTTAATGATGGTATATTTATTAATGACGCACAATACTTTAATGCAATTAGTTTGTTAAATTTAGAAGATACAGCTAGTGCTGTTTTGAATTATGAAAAGTTAATTAATTGTTCCTCTAGATTTTACAAGGAGAATGCCTTAATTTTTTTGTCAAGATTTAGTTATAGGGAAAAGAATTTTGAAAAATCAGATAAGTATTATTCAATGCTCGAAGATATTGTTTCATCAAATTCTGTTAAAAGAGAAGTTGTTATTAGGTTAATGAGTATAAATGAATTTTCTAATGGACAAAAGGCTTTATTATACGCTAATAAAGTTGTCGAATTTAATAAGACAGATAATTGGCTGTTGAGTAAGGCTAAAATAATTATTGCAAGAGATGAATTTGAATCAGGAAATTATGCCAAAGCTAAGTTAACTTATAAAAAAATAGCTTCTATATCTGATTACGACGAAGGAGCTGAAGCTAATTATTATTTGGCATACCTTGAATTTTTAGATGATAATTTAGATCTGTCGGAGAATTTAATTTTTGATTTAGCAGAAAATTTTAGTAATGACTTTTATATTGCTAAAGCATTTATTCTACTATCTGATATTTATATTTTAAAGAAGAACCTTTTTCAAGCAAAGGCTACTTTAGAGAGTATTATTGAAAATCACGAGAATGAATTTATAATTAATATTGCAAGAAAAAAGTGGGAATCTATCGTTGAGAACGATCAAGCGAAAATTGTAAAACCAGAAGTTGTTCAGTCGTTTATTGAAATTTCAGAAGAAGTATTTGATTATGATGTTGAAGAAATAGATGATAATTATGTTGTTCCAGTTCCTGATATTTCAGAATTAAAAATTGATACGGCTAAAAAAATCAAAACTAATTTTTTAGAAAATGAATTTGAATAAAACGATTTTAATAATTATCTTAAGTTTTAGCACTTTGTATGCGCAAGATATTGGTGTTACAAAAGTCGAGATTTTACAAGAATTTAATCCAGAAATACCTGATGTTAATAGATTAAATGAAAATGCAGTCATTGCAGATACTCTAAAAGAAGATAGAGTTTTGACTTATGATGTTATCAATACTGTTTTTAGTACAAATTTTAAAACTAAACCCTTGGTTGCCGCTGAAGTTAAAATGGATAAAATAAATGAACTGTTGTCAACTAAAGTAAACTTAGGTTTTGGTAATTTGTGGTTGAAAAAAGCAAATTTTGTTTTTAATAGTAAGCGGTCAACTTCATTTACTTACGGATTAATCGCAAATCATTTTTCATATAAATTTTCTGCTAATAAAAATAGTGATAATAATATTAAAATTTTTGCTAAGAAAGTCTCCAAAGATTTTATTTTATTAAGTAGTTTAAATTATGATAGAAAGACTAATCTTTATAAAAAAGGAGATAAAATTTTAAACGATGATTTTTATAGAAATCGTTTTGCTTATTCTAAATTATCTATTGATGCGTTCAGAAATAACAATAGAAGTAGTTTGTTGTCAGCATTTAATTTCTTTATATCAGATTTCAATGAAATGTCTGAGAATCAAATTCATTTCAGTGCGTTGTTAAATAAAAGAATAAAAAATCAGTTTTATAATCTAGATATTTCTTTTGATAATTATTTAAATTATAATAATAGTAATACCAGATTTCAAAGTCTAGATTACAAAATAGTATCTTTTTTGCCTTCTACAGTATTCAAAATAAAGGGTTTTAATTTATGTCTTTCTGCTGATCTAGACTTATTGTTAAATGACAAGAGAATTGGATTGTATCCAGAATTAAAATTAAGTAAAGAGTTGGTTGAAAATGTTCTATTTATTGATGCTGGATTAAGGCATATCAAAAAAAGAAATACATATAAATCGCTCACTGATCAGAATCCATTTGTTCACTCATTTGGAACTAATCAATCTATATTTATGCAAAATTATTTTTTGCAAGAATTGAAAAATTCTGATACATATGAGGTTTATTTTTTCTTAAAAAATAAACTATCTTCTAATGAATCATTACAATTTGAATCCTCATATGGTAATATTTCAGAATTTTCTCAGTTTACTTTATTTGACAATAGTCATTACGAAAGATTTAAAGTGGATTATTTGAGATCTGTTAACCAATTGTACTTTAGTGCTAGTTATGAGTATCTTATAAATAGAATTTTAACTTTAAAATCTAATCTTAACTATAGTTCTTGGAATAAAGATGTTTTGAATAAACCTAAGCTTCAATTTGATTTATCAATACCAGTGAATCTTAGGTCAAAAATTATGATAATTCCTACTTTCTCGTATTTTGGTGAAAGAATGTCTGTTAGAGGTAATCTGCCTTCTCAATTTCATGCTAGCTTGTGTATTAATTATTTGTACTCTCGTCAATTAACAGGTTACTTGGAATTTAATAACATTACTAACTCTAAAAAAGATGTCTTTTTTGGATACCAAGAAGTTGGTTTTAATGGCGTATTTGGAGTTAGTTTTTCTTTCTAAAAGTTTTCAACTTATGTTAATAAATTTAGATGTTTAATATCTGATTTTTTACTCATCAAATAGATTGGAATAATGTATATTTGTTTAATATAAATTTTTCTAATAAACAAGAAATTCTATGAGTGAAAATAATAACAATCAAGATTACAGTGCTAATAATATTCAGGTGTTAGAGGGCTTAGAAGCTGTAAGGAAAAGACCTGCAATGTATATCGGTGATGTTGGTTTAAAAGGATTACATCATTTAGTATACGAGGTTGTTGATAATTCAATAGATGAAGCATTAGCTGGACATTGTTCGCACATTGATTGCTACATAAATGAAGATAATTCAATTACTGTTTCGGATAATGGGAGAGGGATTCCTACAGGTATGCATGAAAAGGAAGGTAAATCTGCTCTTGAAGTCGTTATGACTGTTCTACATGCAGGTGGTAAGTTTGATAAAGGTTCATATAAAGTTTCTGGTGGTCTTCATGGTGTAGGAGTTTCATGTGTTAACGCTCTGTCATCTCATCTTAGGGTTGAGGTACATAGAGATGGGAAGGTTTTTGAGCAAGAATATTCTATTGGAATACCTAAATATGATGTTCGTGAAATTGGACAAAGCGATACAACAGGTACATTTGTTACATTTAAGCCAGATTCTACAATTTTTGAAGAAACAATTTATCATTTTGACATTCTTGTTGCTAGACTCAGGGAGTTGGCTTTTCTTAACAAAGGAATAAACCTTTCTATTACTGATAAAAGAAGAACTGATGATAATGGAGAATTTATTAAAGAATCTTTTTATTCTGATGGAGGTCTTAAAGAATTTGTTTCTTTTTTAGATCAAACAAGAGTCTCTGTTTTGGATGATGTTATTTATATTGATGGAGAAAAGGATGGAGTTCCTGTTGAAGTTGCTATGGTGTATAATACTTCATATACGGAAAATGTACATTCTTATGTCAATAATATAAATACTCATGAAGGGGGTACACATCTATCAGGATTTAGAAGAGGGTTGACAAGAACTCTGAAAAAATATGCTGATGAATCTGGACTTTTGAAAAAGGTAAAATTTGAAATATCTGCAGATGATTTCAGAGAAGGATTAACTGCAGTGATTTCTGTTAAAGTAATGGAACCTCAATTTGAAGGTCAAACTAAGACAAAGTTAGGTAATAAAGAAGTGACGTCAGCTGTTTCTAAATCTGTAAGTGATATGCTAACATTTTATTTGGAAGAAAATCCAGATAATGCTAAAATTATTGTTGAAAAAGTTATTCTTGCTGCAACAGCTCGAAATGCAGCAAACAAAGCAAGAGAAATGGTTCAGAGAAAAAGTGTTCTTTCTGGATCTGGTCTGCCTGGAAAGCTTTCTGACTGTTCCGAAAAGGATCCTTCTAAGTGTGAGATATTTTTAGTTGAGGGGGATTCAGCTGGAGGTACTGCTAAACAGGGTCGTGATAGACATTTTCAAGCTATATTGCCATTAAGAGGTAAGATTTTAAATGTTGAAAAAGCAATGCAACATAAAGTTTTTGAAAATGAAGAAATCAAAAATATGTTTAAAGCGCTTGGTGTTTCTATTGGAACTGAAGATGATTCACGAGAATTGAATTTAGAAAAATTAAGATATCATAAAGTAGTTGTAATGACAGATGCAGATATTGATGGTTCTCATATTGCAACATTACTTCTTACTTTCTTTTTTAGATTCTTAAAGCCTTTGATAGAGCAAGGTTATGTTTATATAGCGACACCCCCATTATACCTGCTAAAGAAAGGTAAAGATCAGAGATATTGTTGGGATGAAGATCAAAGAGACTTAATGATTACTGAAATGAAAGCAGGTAAAGATGTTAATGTTTCTATTCAAAGATATAAAGGTCTTGGAGAGATGAATGCTTCACAGCTTTGGGACACTACACTTAACCCTGAACATAGAACCTTAAAAAAAGTTACAATTGACAATGCAGCTGAAGCTGATCGAGTATTCTCTATGCTAATGGGTGATGAGGTTCCACCAAGAAGAGAATTTATTGAAGCAAATGCGAAATATGCTAATATTGATGCATAATTATTAATTAAATAAAGTTATTGAATGAAAGTTACAGTTGTTGGAGCAGGAGCAGTAGGAGCAAGTTGCGCAGAATATATTGCAATAAAAGATTTTGCATCAGAAGTTGTATTATTAGATATTAAAGAAAATTTTGCAGAAGGTAAGGCAATGGACTTAATGCAAACAGCTTCTTTAAATGGTTTTGACACTAAAATTTCTGGATGTACTAATGATTATTCTAAGACATCAAATAGTGATATTGCTGTTATTACTTCTGGAATTCCAAGAAAGCCGGGGATGACTAGAGAGCAGTTAATTGGTATTAATGCTGGAATTGTTAAGACAGTTTCTGAACAGATTATAAAATTTTCACCAAATGTCATATTAATAATAGTTAGCAACCCTATGGATACGATGACATATTTAGCTCATAAATCTACAGGATTGCCCAAGAATCGAATTATTGGTATGGGTGGCGCATTAGATTCAGCTCGATTTAAGTATCGCTTAGCTGAAGCTGTTGGGTGTCCTATGTCCGATATTGATGGAATGGTTATTGGAGGTCATTCAGATACAGGGATGCTTCCATTAACTAGACTAGCAACTCGAAATTCTGTAAGAGTATCTGAATTTCTCTCTAATGAGAGATTAGACAAGGTTTTAGAAGATACTAAAGTAGGTGGAGCTACACTAACAGGGATGCTAGGTACCTCCGCATGGTATGCTCCTGGAGCAGCAGTAAGTAGTTTAGTTCATTCTATCTCATGTAACCAGAAAAAAATGTTTACCTGTTCAGCACTCGTTTCAGGAGAATATGGTTTAAATGACTTATGTATTGGGGTTCCTGTTACTTTAGGAAAAAACGGTATAGAATCAATTGTTGAAATTGAACTTAATGAATCTGAACTAACTAAATTAAGAGCTTCTGCTGAAGGAGTTGTTAAGACAAATCTATTATTAAATAATATTTAGTTTAAAATTTATCAAGTTTTAAGTTGTTAAAATGATAAAACTTTTTAATTTTGCTGCCCTAATTTAAGATAAAAACAATGAAAAAAGATATTCACCCAGATAATTACAGGTTATGTGTGTTTAAAGATTTATCAACTGATTATGCCGTTTTAACTAAATCTTGTGTTGAGACTAAAGATACGATCAAGTGGGAGGACGGTAAGGAATACCCATTATTTAAAATGGAAATATCATCTGATTCTCATCCTTTTTTCACAGGCAAGGCTAAACTAATTGATACGGCTGGAAGAATTGATAAGTTTAAAAATAAATATAAGAAATTTCAGAAATAGTTTTTTTTTAAAAATATTAAAGCCCGCACTTGTGTGGGCTTTTTTTTTAACTTTGTTATTATGAATGTAATTTTATTTGATCAAAATAGAGACAATTTTTATCCATTAAGTTTTACAAGACCAATTTCTTGCTTTAGATTAGGAATATTTACTTTAAAACAAAAATGGGAGTTTTACTTTAAATCTGTTTCTTACAAAACAGATAAATATCTATCAAATAAATTTAAATCTAATATAAAAAATGATAATTTATGGATTAATTCCGTTATTATTCCGTCTAAACCCCTTGTTAATGAACTTAAAAGTTTAAGAACTGGAGAGGCTATGTATAAGAATGATCAAATCATAGCATTTAGAAGTCATTCGTATAATTTTCAGAGTTTAAATATTATTGAAACTAATTTATCTTTTAAAATTTTAGACAATTTAGATGACATTTTTTCTTTTAATGCAACTGAAATTCAAAATGATTTTAAACATTTGAATTCAAAAGAAGAAAGTATATGGCAGGGAAATTGTAAAGATTTAGAAGAAATCAAGAAAAAAAATGTCCAGTTTGGAAATAACCCAATTTATATTGAAAAAGGAGCAAAAGTTAATTATAGTATATTTAATACAACTGATGGTCCAATTTTTATTGGAAAGGACTCGGAAATCATGGAAGGCTCAATTATTAGAGGGCCTTTTGCTATGTTAAATAATTCAGTTCTAAAAGTTGGCTCCAAAATTTATGGAGGAACAACATTAGGGCCATTTTGTAAGGCTGGTGGAGAGATTAGTAATTCTGTTTTTTTTGGTTTTTCTTCAAAAGCTCATGATGGGTATCTTGGAAATTCAGTGATTGGGGAGTGGTGTAATATTGGTGCTGGAACTAATAATTCAAATCTTAAAAATAATTATGCTCCTGTCAAGCTATGGACTTATACTTCAGAAAATTTCAGAAACACTAATTTGCAATTTTGTGGTTTGATAATGGGCGATCACTCTAAATGTGGTATCAATACAATGTTTAATACAGGCACTGTAATTGGAGTAGGTGCAAATATTTTTGGAAGTGGTTTTCCAAGGAATTTTATCCCATCATTTTCTTGGGGAGGCTCCTCAGGTTTTTCGATATATAAACTGCCACGTTTTTTTGATGTTGCAGAAAAAGTATATTTAAGAAGAAAAATTACTTTTAGTGATCTTGAAAAAGATATACTTAGTCATGTTTATTCTGTGACAAAGAAGTATAGAAATGAGTAAAAGCTGACAAAACTGTGTATTCTTAATGACTGGCATACTAATTGCAACTTAATGATAATAAAGAGCTATTATTATGAAGAAACAAATTGGTATTAAATCATTAAATCTTAATGACCTATTAAATGAAGAAACAGAATTTTTACCTTTAATGAGTGATGAGGATGAAGCAAAAATTTCTAAAGAGGACGCACCAGATGTAATTCCCATACTTCCGTTAAGAAATACCGTTCTATTTCCAGGTGTAATCATTCCAATTACAATTGGAAGAGACAGATCTATTAGACTCATTAAAGATGCAGAAAAGGGTAATAAAATGATTGGAGTTGTTGCGCAAAAAGATTTTGATACTGAGCTTCCTGATAAAGATGACCTTCATAAAGTTGGGACAATTGCAAATATCTTGAAGATGTTAAAAATGCCTGATGGAAATATAACAGTTGTTATTCAAGGAAGAAAGCGTTTTAATATTGATGAAATGATGCAAAATGAACCTTATTTCAAAGCTAAAATTACAGAATTAAAAGAGATCAAGCCTATAGCTAATGATGAAGAATTTTCTGCTTTGGTGTCCTCAGTAAAGGACCTTTCTTTAAAAATTATTGATTTATCTCCAAATATTCCAAGTGAAGCTGCAATTGCTATTAAGAATATTAAAAACAGTTCATTTATTATAAACTTTGTTTCATCAAATATGAATATAAGTTTATCTGATAAACAGTTGTTGTTAGAAGAAATAGATTTAAAAAAACGTGCGATTTCTGCGTTAGAACTATTAACAAAAGAATTGCAAATGCAGGAAATGAAAAATAAGATACAGTCTAAGGTTCAGACTGATTTAGATAAGCAGCAAAAAGAGTATTTCTTGAATCAACAAATGAAAGCAATTCAAGAAGAATTAGGAGGTAATGGTTCTCAAAAAGAAATAGATGAAATGAGATTGCAAGCCTCTAAAAAGAAGTGGAATGAAGATATTGGTATAGCATTTGATAAAGAGTTAAAGAAGTTGCAAAGAATGAATCCTTCAATGTCTGACTATGCAGTTCAAAGAAGTTATATTGAGTTGATTTTAGAATTACCTTGGAATGATGTAACAAAAGATAACTTTAACTTGGATAAAGCTCGCGATATTTTAGATCGAGATCATTTCGGATTAGAGCAAGTTAAAGAAAGGATAATTGAACATTTAGCGGTTCTTAAGCTTAAAGGTGATATGAAGTCACCAATTCTTTGTTTATATGGGCCTCCTGGAGTCGGAAAGACTTCTCTTGGAAAATCAATAGCTGAATCATTAGAAAGAAACTATGAAAGAGTATCTCTTGGCGGACTTAGAGATGAGGCGGAAATTAGAGGGCATAGAAAAACTTACATTGGTGCTATGCCAGGTCGCATAATTAAATCCGTTAAAAAAGCAAAATCTTCAAATCCTGTTTTTGTATTAGATGAAATAGATAAAGTTGCAAGAGATAATCATGGTGATCCATCATCTGCTCTTTTAGAAGTTCTTGATCCAGAACAAAATGAAACTTTTCACGATAATTATTTAGATTTAGATTACGATTTGTCAAAAGTCATGTTTGTAGCAACTGCAAATTCATTATCAACAATACAGCCAGCTTTAAGAGATAGAATGGAAATTATTGAGATCAATGGCTACACAATTGAGGAGAAGGTTCAGATTGCTCAAAAACATTTACTCCCAAAACAGCTAAAGTTACATGGTATAGAAAAAACTCAGTTTACTCTTGAAAACAAAATCATTGAAAAAATTGCAGATCAGTATACGAGAGAATCCGGAGTAAGAACTCTTGATAAAATGATAAGTAAATTGATTAGAAATGTTGCAAAATCAATTGCAATGAATCAAAGATACAGTCATTCTCCAAAATCAAATGAAATTGAAAAAGTTTTAGGTGCTCCAAAATTTGATAGAGAACGAGTAAATGATAATTCTGTTGCAGGAGTCGTTACAGGTTTAGCATGGACTTCTGTTGGTGGTGACATTTTGTTTATAGAGAGTAGTTTAAGTAGAGGAAAGGGAAAGTTATCTGTTACAGGAAATTTAGGAGTCGTAATGAAAGAATCAATTACAATTGCTATGGAGTATCTAAAATCTCATGCTTTATCATATAATCTAGATTCTGAAGTTTTTGAAAAGTGGAATGTTCATGTTCATGTGCCGGAAGGAGCTACTCCAAAAGATGGTCCATCTGCAGGGATCACTATGTTTACATCTTTAGTGTCTTCTTTTACTCAAAGAAAAGTGAAAGAAAAAATTGCAATGACAGGTGAGCTTACCTTAAGAGGCAAAGTATTGCCTGTAGGTGGAATAAAAGAGAAAATATTAGCAGCTAAGAGATCTGGTATCAAGGAGATTATTTTATCAAAACAAAATAAGAAAGATATTCTTGAAATTAATTCGAAATATATTAAAGGACTTACTTTTCATTATGTTGATAAATTAAATGAGGTTATTGATATTGCTCTTTTATCTCAAAAGGTTGACAATTTTGTTGAGATTAATATATAACTTTGTGAAATAAAATCTACTGTTTATCGTTCCTCATAAAATGAGTTTCAAATATTTTATCTTCCTTTTTCTTTTTATCTTAACAGAAATTGTTTATTCTCAAAACGGTGGTCAAAATTCTTTCTCATTTTTAAATATTGAGCATTCTCCAAGAATTGAAGCTTTGGGTGGAGGTCCTATTAGCATTATTGATGATGATGTTTCTATTATACAATCTAACCCATCATTATTAAATTCAAAAATGCATAATGAATTTTATTTTTCATTTGTAGATTATTTTGCTGATATCAATCTTTTTTCTTTTTCATTTGCGCATGAATTTAAAAACATCGGTGTATTTGGACTATCACTAAAATCAGTAAGCTACGGAGATTTTGAAAGTAATGATCAAGTAGGATCAAGTTATGGTTTCTTTAATGCTAATGATCAAGTTATGTCTATTGGGCTTAGCAAGAAACTATTAAATTATATTTTGTTAGGAATCAATTTTAATATCTTAAATTCAAATTATGAATCTTACAATTCATCTGGATTAGCAGCAAACATAGGAATCACGTATTTTAATAAATCAAAGAAACTCTATTCTTCCATACTAATAAAAAACTTAGGAAGACAGTTGACATATTATAATCTTGAGCAGGAAAAATTACCATTTGAAATTCAGTTTGCCATAAGTAGAGAACTAAAATACCTCCCTTTTAAATACTTTTTATCTTATGATAATATTAATAATTTTGATATAAGTTCTACTTATAAACTGAAGGAACAAACAAACCTAGAGTCAGATTTCCCTCAAATTATTGATGAAAGTATAGCTAAAACATTACTAAGGCATGTAACAATTGGAGGTGAGCTAAACCCTTTTAGAAAAAGTCTGTATGTGAGAGGAGGTTTTAACTTCCAAAGAAGATTTGATTTAACTACAGAAGCTTACCCTGCAATGATTGGTTTTTCGTGGGGAATAGGTTTTAGAGTTTCAAAATATTCCTTTGATTATAGTAGATCAGTTTATCATCTTTCAGGATCTCCAAATAATTTTAGTATTGCGACAAATTTAAGTACTTTTGGTTTGTAAAATGAGTTTATTTTTTAACATAGCAATAGATGGTCATTCATCATGTGGTAAAAGTACTATAGCAAAATCAATTGCTAGAAAATATAAAATGCGATATATTGATACTGGAGCAATGTATCGAGCTGTAACATTGTATTGCATGCGAGAGAAAATAATTGATAATTCAATTATTGATACAGATAAGTTGTTGGAAAAAATTGATAATCTTAATATAGATTTTCGATATAATACAAATTTACAGAAATCAGAAACTTTTTTAAATAACCAAAATGTTGAAGATCTAATTAGAGGCATTGATGTTTCTGAAAATGTATCAAATATTGCTAAAATTAAAGAGGTTAGGAGTAAGTTAGTTTCTTTACAGAAAAGAATGGGATTAAATAAGAATGTTGTTATGGACGGTAGAGACATTGGTACAAAAGTTTTTCCTGATGCTAAGCTTAAATTATTTATAACAGCTAATGTAGAAGTTAGAGCACAAAGAAGATATAATGAGTTAGTTGATAAAGGTGAAAGAGTAAATTACTCAGAAGTTTTAAAAAATATCAATACTAGAGATTTTAATGATTCAAATAGAGAATTTAATCCTCTAGTTAAATCAGATGATGCTCTATTAATTGATAACTCACATATCTCGATAAATGATCAAAATATATTAATTGAAGATTTAATAAATAAAATTAAATGATGAGAATTACAATTGATAAACATTCTGGGTTTTGTTTTGGAGTTGTATATGCAATTGAAATGGCTGAATCGTACATTCGTGATAAGAAAAGAGTTATTCCTTGTGCTTCACTTTGCGAAGGTGAATTTGACATAAATGGGTACTTTATTGGAGTTCCAACGGTTATTGGATCTGGAGGAGTAGAAAAAATTCTTGATTTCAATTTAACTAAAAATGGGAATTGCCTTCAGAACTGTTTGGTATAACCCCCAAGCTAGGGGAACACCAACAAAAACCCAAGCTAGCAGCAAATGTATTCCAGTAGTTCCGCCTTGATCAAAATTTGACATAATTATTCTCCTAAGATTCTTCCGCCAGATGGTATTTTGAATCGACAGGCTTGATCAATGAATTTGCAATCAACCCGACTACCAATAGTCCAGCCATAATGTACATTGTCGTGTTGTAAGCCTGCGCCGGTGGAATACCGCTATTGATTTGGTACTGTCTGATGTAATTGACAAGCACAGGCCCGAGTACTCCGGCAACGGCCCAAGCAGTCAGCAATCTTCCATGAATAGCGCCAACATACTTTGTACCAAACATGTCTTTCAAATATGCAGGTACGGTCGCAAAACCCCCACCGTACATTGTTAGAATCACAACAGAGCAGATTACAAAAAGAAGTACGCTATTGATAGAACCGGTGGACGGCACGAGTGAGTAAAGTGCTATACCGATTAAAAAGAAGCAAAAATAGGTGTTTTTTC
>ENA-ORDR01000708-ORDR01000708.1-marine-metagenome-genome-assembly--contig:-NODE-708-length-16689-cov-5.749759_pt1 | contig 16689 bp, 19 predicted proteins | sample MGYA00240993_ERZ508538 | MGnify/ENA primary metagenome ERZ508538 (study PRJEB26207, sample SAMN05421999) | marine metagenome | isolation source: Monterey Bay, California, USA | place: USA:Monterey Bay... | reverse complement strand
ATAATTTTACATTTACTATCGAGTCAGCAGATGATAGAAGAATAAAAAGAGTAAAGGTTAATATTAATAAATGAGAAGGATAATATATATTATTGTTGGATTAACTATTGTACTGTATGTCTTTTCTTGTAATTCAGAAGAATATTACATCCCAAAACCAAAAGCAAAAATAAAAATTGAATTACCTTCACAAGTTACTTCTGTTTTTGAAGATGATATAATGAAATTTAGTTATTCTAATTCTGCAGTTTTAGAGAAAGATGATAATGTTTATAAGATTAAGTATGATTCATACAATTCAGACATTGTTTTTTCAGTAAAAGAAATTATTGATTTAGATTTAGATGTTTATAATTTTGAGAACAAAATTACAGTTCATGAAAAGCAAGGTGCGGATATAAATGTAAATATTATTGAAGATTCAGAATCTGAAATGTATGGAGTTTTATGCTACTTAGAAGGAAATAAAATTGCTACATCATCTCAATTTTTCATTACAGATAGTACTAATTATTTTGTAAGTGGAGTATTAGAATTTAATACTTCAATAAATCCGGAAATTGAAGTTCAGAATGATATAATGAAAAAAGAAGTTTGGAAATTTATTAATTCATTTAAGTGGTCCTCTATTCCAAAATAATTTTCTTTTCTACAGTTCCATCATCATAAATATAAAATAGGGGTGTATTTCTTGTTTTCTTTACCTCTCTACCTAGTAGATCTATAATTTTTACTAATTTTTTATTTTGAATAGTGATGTTTTCTACGGATACAGAATTTCCACAAATCTGCTGTGTAAGTAATTCAGGTCTATATAGACTTATTGCAGAAATCATACGTGTTCTTTGTCCGTTTGTAAATAGACTCATACAAGCGTCATTAGTGTAATCCATATAATTCATAAACATATCTCCATTTGAGTTTGATGTACTACAGCTATTAGGGTTTTCTGGAAAAGCAGGACATCCATAATTCTCCCATTCTTGAGTAGGAGTATCACTTACTTGATCATTTCCACAACCATTTCCTCCTCCCCAAAGATGTTCTAAATTTAACCAGTGACCTATCTCATGAGTAGTAGTTCTCCCTTTTCCGTATTGAGGGTCATTGGTTAGTCCAAAATAATTAAACCCAATAACTACTCCATCTCCAGGGTCATTCCATCCAGAAGGAACTGTTGAATATCCAAGTAAATTATCTAATTTACATACCCAGATGTTTAAATAATCATTACTTGGCCAAGGATTTGCTCCTCCAGTTGATGTAGATTTAACAGGGTCATTATTCATTCCAAAAGAATTTACTGTAGTTTGAGTTCTGGTGATTCCTGTTGTAGTATTTCCATTAGGATCAATAGTTGCCATACAAAATTCTATTTCACAATCTACTGAGATCGATTGCCATACTGATGGAGTATTTATAGTGTCAATATTTAATTTTCTAAAATCTTTGTTTAAAACATCAATCTGAGACAGGATTTGTGCATCTGAAATATTTTGTGATGAATTTTTCCAAACTACATGTACTACTACAGGAATAGTAATGATGCTTTTTGAAGAATAATTAGAGTTGTTTTCTATCCATTTCTTAGTTTCTGTATTTACTTTTTGTTTTGCTATTGCAAATTCTTTGTTATTCTCTGATAACATTTGAGTTCTTTCAGCAGTTCCGCATCTTTGTTGAGAGAAACTGTTTGCAGATATAATTACTAGTAGAGACAATATAATTTTCTTCATTTTAGGATTCTTTAATTTTATACAAATATAGTTTTGTTTTTATAACTAATAACTCTTATCTATTTCTTCAGAAAATTTTTGATGATTTTGATCCTTAATTTTGCAGATTTTATTAGTTTTGCAGTCCGAATTCAAAAATAATTAATAATGTACGCAATAGTTGAGATAGCAGGGCAACAATTCAAAGTTGAACAAGATCAACAGATATTTGTACACAGATTAGAAGTAAAAGAAGGTTCAAAAGTAGATTTTGAGAAAGTTCTTTTAATTGATAATAGTGGAAAAGTAAATGTTGGCGCCCCAGTTATAAAAGGAGCCAAAGTGACGGCCAAAGTACTAGATCACCTAAAAGGTGATAAAGTAATTGTATTCAAGAAGAAAAGAAGAAAAGGATACCAAGTAAAAAATGGTCACAGACAATATTTAACAAAGCTTGAAATTTTAAAGATTGATGAAAAAGCAGCTGATAAAACATCTCCTGTAAAAAAATCAGAAACTAAAGAGACACGAAAAGCTGCAGATAAAAAAGCTCCAGCAAAAAAGAAAACAACCACTAAAAAGGTTGCAGCTAAAAAAGCTCCAGTAAAAAAGAAAACAACCACTAAAAAGGTTGCAGATAAAAAGGCTGAGTAATTTTTTAATTTAAAACTATAATACAATGGCACATAAGAAAGGAGCTGGTAGTACGAAAAACGGAAGAGAGTCAGAAAGTAAACGATTAGGTGTAAAAATCTTTGGTGGGCAGCAAATTATTGCTGGGAACATTATTGTTCGTCAAAGAGGAACTAAACACAACCCTGGTAATAATGTAGGTATAGGGAAAGATCACACTTTATTTGCGCTTACTAATGGTATCGTAAAATTTACTAAAAAGAGAAAAAACAGATCATATGTATCTGTTGTAACTGAGTAATTCTATTCTCAGATAATAATACTAAAAAAACTCTTGAGAAATCAAGAGTTTTTTTGTTTACTTTTGTACCGTAAAATAAAAAAGAAAATGTTACAGATTAATTTTTTAAGAGACAACAAACAAGAAGTTATTGAAAAATTAAAGGTGAAAAACTTTGACGCTTCTTCAATAATTGATGAAGTTATTACACTTGATGATAATAGAAAATCTACTCAACAGGAATCTGATGAATTACTTTCAAGGGCAAATTCAATAGCAAAAGAGATTGGTATACTTTTTAAAGAAGGGAAAGGAACCGAGACAAATGATTTAAAAGAAGAATCTGCTCAGATAAAAGAAAAAACTAAATCACTTCAATCTATACTTTCTGATACAGAACATCAGATATGGGAGAAATTAGTTCAAATTCCTAATGTTCCTCATTCTTCAGTACCTAATGGTAAATCAGATTCAGATAATGAAACAATTAAAGAAGTAGGAGAGATTCCACAATTACCAGATAACAAAAAACCACATTGGGATTTGTGTTCTCAGTACAAACTTATTGATTTTGAATTGGGGAATAAGATTACAGGTGCTGGTTTTCCGGTTTACACAAATAAGGGAGCAAAACTACAAAGGTCATTAATTTCTTACTTCCTTGATAAAAATATAGATGCTGGATATGAAGAATTTCAACCTCCTTATATGGTAAATGAAGATTCTGCTTTTGGTACAGGCCAACTTCCTGATAAAGAAGGACAAATGTATCATGTTACTGCAGATAATCTGTATTTAATACCAACAGCGGAAGTTCCTGTAACTAATTTCTTCAGAGATGAAATCATAAATAAAGAAGATTTTCCTATTAAATGTACTGCTTATACTCCTTGTTTCAGAAGAGAGGCAGGTTCTTACGGGAAAGATGTAAGAGGTTTAAATAGATTACATCAGTTTGATAAGGTAGAAATTGTACAGGTTCAACATCCTAAAGATTCTTACGAAACTTTAGATGTTATGGTAAATCATGTGTCTTCTATCTTAGAAGAATTAGAATTACCTTATAGAATATTAAGATTATGCGGTGGAGATTTAAGTTTTACTGCATCTTTAACTTATGATTTTGAAGTTTATTCTGCAGGTCAAGATAGATGGTTAGAAGTAAGTTCAGTATCTAATTTCGAAAGTTATCAATCTAACAGATTAAAACTTAGATATAAAGATGAAAACGGCAAAACACAATTATGTCATACTTTAAACGGCAGTGCTTTAGCATTACCAAGGATCTTTGCGGCCTTGGTAGAAAATAATCAAACAGATAATGGAATCAAAATACCTAAAGCTCTACAAGAATACACTCGTTTTGATATTATTGAATAGATGAGATTAACTTTTGTATTTCTGTTTTGTGTGTCATTTGCTTTTTCACAAACAAATGATTCACAATTAGCATATCAATATTATCAATCCGCAGAATACGAAAAAGCAATAGAAATCTATGAGAACTTATCAAAAGGAAGTAACTTTTCTCAGTATTATAGTCCTTATTTTCAGTGCTTAGTATTATCGGATAATTTGCCAAAGTCCAAAAAATTGGTTCAGAGAATGATTAGAAAAAACTCATATTCTCTGACTATGCATGTGGACTTATATATGGTTTGTGTAAAACTAGAGGAAGAAAAAAACGCACAAAAAACAATAAATAAAATTTACTCTGAACTTGAGAAGAAACAAAATCAGCTTGTCACTGTTGCAAATACGTTTGTAAAATATGGTTTTTATCAGGAGGCATTAAATTGTTACCAGAGAATCGAACAATCTAAAAAAGGGAGTAATCTAAATTATAATATTCAGAAAGCTCAGTTGTATCAATATCTTAATAAAGATGCGTTAATGGTAGAGGAATATCTTTCTTATTTAGAAAATAACCCTTCTCAAAAAATTACAATTGTAAATTACCTACAACGATATCTGGACAATAATGGCATGGACAATACTAGTAATTATAATTTTGTAAAGAATGGACTTTTGAAATATAGTCAAAAGGAAAAAGAAACACATCTATTCTCTGAATTACTCATCTGGATTTTCATGAATCATAACGAATTTAATTTAGCGTACTTACAAGCAAAAGCTTTGGACATTAGATTAAATGAAGATGGAGAACGGTTATATGATTTATCAGAAACCTTCTTGGATAATGACTATTTTGATTTAGCAATAAAGTGTTACAAATATATCATTACTAAAGGAGATGATAGTTATTATGTTATTGATGCGCATATAAATATGTTATTTGCTTTAGGAAAAAAAGAGGATGCGGATCTGAATGAAATTGATGAATTATACCAAAAAACAATTGAGGAACTAGGACAGAATTATTCTACTATTTTACTTTTAAATAATTATGCTCATTTTAAGGCATTTTCACTAAATGATTTGCAATCTGCACAAGAGATTTTAGAAAGAAGTATGAATTTATCTAATATTAGCAAATCTGATTTGGCAGAATGCAAGCTAGTTTATGCTGATGTAATGTTGCTGTCTGGAAATGTCTGGACTTCCTTACTTTATTATTCTCAGGTAGAAAAAGATTTTAAAGAAAGCCCATTAGGACATGAAGCAAAGCTCAGAAGATCAAAAATATCGTATTATCAAGGTGATTTTGAATGGGCCCAATCTCAGTTAGATGTTCTTAAATCTTCTACATCAAAGCTTATATCCAATGACGCAATGGATCTTTCCTTACTTATTACAGATAATCTGAATCTGGATACTTCTGCAGTTCCTATGGAAATATATGCTCGTGCAGATTTACTTTTCTATCAGAATAGATTTGAGGAGTCTATAACTACATTAGACTCCATTTTAACTATTTATAGTGGACATACTTTAGTTGATGAAATTTATTTCAGAAAGTTTGAGATTTATACAGAACTAAAACAGACTGAAAAATCAGTTGAGATGTTGGAAACTATTGTAAATCATTATTCATTTGACATTTTTTATGATGACGCGCTTTTTAATTTGGCAAATATTTATCAGATAAAATTAGAAAATATTGAAAAGGCTTCTGAATATTATGAGAAGATATTATTGGAATGTAGTGGTAGTATTTACATATCAGAATCAAGAAAGAAATATCGAAAACTTAGAGGAGATGACTTATGATAATTTATAATGTTACATGTAATGTAGAACATTCAGTTTCGGAAGATTGGCAACAATATATGAGGGAGATTCATATTCCTGAAGTTATGAAATGCGGAATTTTTATTTCTGCAAATATGAATAAAGTACTTTCTAGAAATGATGATGGAGATACTTTTGCAATACAGTATAAATGTAATAGCATGAAAGATCTACATCAGTATGAGATAAAATTTGCTGGAGAATTACAAAAGAAACATACCGATAGATATGGCAAGAAAGTTGTGGCTTTTCGCACTATGTTAGAGGAATTAGATAGATTTGAGAAATAAAATAGGAAGTCTGTAAACAATTAATAAACCAATTATTGTAAGAATGGATTAGATAGTCGTTCCCTCCCAATAGAAGTTGATGGTCCATGACCGCAATATACAATGGTTTCATCTTGTAAGGTCATTAGTTTTGTTTTTATACTTTCAATCAAAGTGTCAAAATCTCCTCCTGGTAAATCTGTTCTTCCAATACTTCCATTGAATAAGACATCTCCTGATACAATAAACCCCTCTTCTTTGTTAAACAAGCAAATATGACCAGGAGCATGACCAGGAGTAAATAAAATTTCCAATTTACTTTCTCCAAATTCCAATATATCTCCTTCTTCCAAATAGTGTTTTGGGTACGGACTTCCTTTGTAGTTTTCAAATCCATACATTCTAGCGATATCTCCTGCACCTTCCAAAAGTGGTAAATCTATTTTGTTCATATATAGTTCTAAATCCCATTTTTCACTTACAAATTTATTTCCCAAAATGTGGTCAATATGGCAATGTGTATTTATCAGTTTTACGGGATTCAAATTATTTTTATTTATAAAATCTACTAGTTCTAGTTCTTCATTTTTTTCATAACAACCCGGGTCAATAATGATGCAATCTCCTGTATTGTCCCATAAAATAAAAGTGTTTTCCTGAAAAGTATTAAAAGTAATTTGATGGATTTCCATATTTATTTTTTTTCAAAGATACATTTCTTTACATTTGTACTCAAAATAAATTGATGGATTTAACTACTATTTTTACTTTAACTTGCATAGGATTGCTTGCAGGTATTTTATCAGGTGTTGTTGGAATTGGAGGTGGTTTAATTATGATACCTCTAATGATGCTCCTTTTAGGAATGGATCAACTTACTGCACAGGGTACTTCTTTGGCAGTAATGCTACCACCTATCGGAATATTGGCAGCTTATAATTATTATCAGAGTGGAAATTTAAAGATAAATTACGCCTTAATAATTGCTACTACTTTTATTCTTGGAGGATATTTTGGATCTAAACTAGCTATGCAAGTTCATCCTCAAACTCTAAGAAAAGTATTTGCTTTTATCATGTTCGTTGCTTCTGTTAAAATGTTTTTTTCGAAATCATGAATAAAACAAGAAACTTACCGGAAGAATATTTTAATATAACTAAGTTATATATTTCCGGCAAATTTAGGAAATGAGTTTTTTACCAATCGTATTAAATTCTTCTGAAAACACATCTAATCTTTCTAATAGATCTTTATTATTTACTTTGTCTTTCTCAAAATCTTTACCAGTAGCATAAACAATTCTTGGTAGTTGAATCATTCTCCATTCATTCATACAAATCTGGGTTAGATGTTGTGTAGAGAGATAACTTCTTTCTCCTCCTGCGGCACAAATAATTCCAAAGAATTTTCCAGTTGATTTTCCAAAGCAGTTATCTAATATTATTTTTAGTCCATCATTAACACTATAACAATGTACTCCCATGCCAATAATAATATTATCCGCATGATCTACCTCATTATCTAATTCTGTCATGCTTTCAGATATTTTTGTATGACAAGGTCTTAAATCCATGTCTCTAGCATCTATCATTTTAACTTCTATTCCTTTCACAGAAAGTCTGTTGTATACTTCTTTACATAAAATAAATGATCTGGATTCTGGAGATAAAGAGCTAGATACAATAAGTGTCTTCATAAAACTCTTAAGTTAATTACCTACGTTAGATATAAATTGAATACGAGATATTCTTAATTCTTCATCAGAATATTCTTCTTCTAAGAATTCTTCTCTAGCTTCCTCTAAAGAGAAGTGTTTGGATGATTTAAAGAAATCAGCAAGCTCTTCTTGTTCGTAGTCATCCATCATATCCTCAAGCATATATTGTAAATCTAGTTTTGTGCCAGATTCTACAATAGTCTCAATTTCCTTAATCAAGTCATCAGAAGAAAGTCCTTTGTCTCTGGCAATATCTTCAATAGATAGTTTTTTATCTAAACTTTGTATAATATATACTTTATTTGATGATTTCTTTACAATGGTTTTTACTAATAGATCTAAAGGTCTCTCAATATTGTTATCTTTTACATATTCTGATATTAGAGAGATGAATGATTCTCCAAATTTCTTTGCTTTTCCTAGACCCACTCCCTGAATTTGAGACATCTCTTCAATTGTAATAGGATAATTATTCGCCATATCTAATAATGAAGATTCCTGAAAAATAATAGCAGGTGGCAATCCTTGTTCTTTTGCTATTTTTTTTCTAAGCTGTTTTAACATGCTAAAAATAATATCGTCCATCGCAGCTCCTTTTTGTGGAGTAGATGAACTACCGGTAGATTTAGAATAGTCATGATCTTCAGTTAGAGTAAAATTATATGGATTTTCAATGAATTTTCTTCCTTCATCTGTAAGCTTTATTACTCCGTATGACTCAATCTCTTTTGTGATAATTTCTTTAACATACGTTTGGCGGATAACAGCATGCCAGAATTCTATATTTTTATCTTTCCCTGAACCAAAGATATCAATAATTATTCCCATATGTTGGTTTATTAAGCTATTTGATTCACCAATCATAATTTTTGCAAGTTCTTTTGCTTTAAATGTTTCTTTACTAACTTCAATTGCTTTTAATAATTTTAAAACAAATTCCTTCCCTTCAAATGTTGGTTTGGGATTTTTACAATTGTCGCACATATTATCACAATTTTCTGAGTCAAATTCTTCTCCGAAATAATGTAGTAAATATTTTCTTCTGCACATTGCTGTTTCTGCAAAAGAAATTGTTTCCATGATAAGTTGTCTTCCGATTTCTTGTTCGCTTACTGGCTTTCCGCTTAAGAATTTCTCTAATTTCTCTATATCCTTATAACTATAAAAAGTAACTAAAATCCCCTCTCCATCATCTCTTCCTGCTCTTCCAGTTTCTTGATAATATCCCTCCAAGCTTTTAGGAATATCATGATGAATTACATATCTGATATCAGGTTTGTCAATTCCCATCCCGAAAGCAATTGTCGCAACAATTACATCACAATCATCCATAATAAATGCATCCTGATTAGATACTCTTGTTTTTTGATCAAGTCCCGCATGATAAGGACGTGCATTTATTCCGTTTACCTGAAGAGTTTCAGCAATTTCTTCAACCTTTTTTCGACTAAGGCAATATACTATACCAGATTTATTAGGATGTTCCCGAATAAATTTAATCATTTCTTTTTCAACGTCATGTTTTGGTCTGATGTCATAAAAAAGATTTTTTCGATTAAAAGAATCTAAGAATAAAGTAGAGTCCAAACATTTTAGATTCTTCATAATATCATGACGCACTTTTGGAGTAGCGGTTGCAGTCAAGGCAATAATTGGTTTTCTACCAATATTCTCAATTATTTCTCTTATTCTACGGTATTCTGGTCTGAAATCATGACCCCATTCAGAAATACAATGAGCTTCATCAATAGCAAAAAAAGAAATCTTTACGGATCTGAAAAATTCCACATATTCTTCTTTTATCAAAGATTCGGGAGCTACATAGAGCATCTTAGTTTCTCCAGATTTAATGTCGTCCATCACAATATTTACTTGTGTTTTTGTTAAAGATGAATTAAGCACATGAGCTATACTTTCTTTAGAATTAAAAGTCCTTATAGCATCTACTTGGTTTTTCATTAAAGCAATTAATGGAGAAATAACAATTGCAACCCCATCAGAAATAAGTGCGGGTAGTTGATAACACATGGATTTTCCTCCACCTGTTGGCATAATTACCATACTATCGTTCCCTTTTAGTAAATTCTGTATTATTTGTTCTTGTTTACCTTTAAAACTGTTAAATCCAAAGATGTCTTTTAGATTTTTATGTAATGTTTCTGAAGAAATACTCATCTTTATATATTAATGTATCTAAATATTTTACTTTTGTATCAAATTTCAAAACGAATATACATATAAATTTAATGCCAAATAAGAAAAATATTTTAATAATTGCTAAGTCTGTTATTTCTACAGAAACTGATGCTATTGCTCAGTTACATAATAGATTAACTGATGATTTTCCTGAGGCAATTCAGATTATTTTATCTTCAGAGGGAAGGTTAATAGTTGCTGGAGTAGGAAAAAGTGCGAATATTGCTAATAAAATGGTGGCTACTTTTAATTCGACAGGGCAGCCTTCTGTTTTCCTTCACGCATCTGATGCTTTGCATGGTGATTTAGGAAATATACAAAAAAATGATGTTCTAATTTGTATTTCTAAAAGTGGAAATACGGAAGAAATTAAAATGTTAGTTCCTCTTGTAAAAAACTTAGGAAATAAAATCATTTCAATTTGTGGGAATAAAGAATCATATTTAGCAAAAGAATCGGATTTATTTATTGATAGCACAGTGGAGAAGGAAGCTTGTCCGAATAATTTAGCTCCAACTTCTTCTACAACAGCTCAGATAGTACTCGGTGACGCTATGGCGATTTGTTTGTTAGAGTTAAGAAATTTTTCTGATTCTGATTTTGCACGTTTTCATCCTGGAGGAATGCTAGGGAAACGTCTTTATCTGAAAGTTTCAGATATTATTTCAGAACAATCCAAAGCGATTGTTTCTCCAAATGACTCTATAAATTCAGTAATTATAGAAATATCTAACAAAAGGTTGGGATCAACTGCTGTTATTGATGATGGAAAATTAACAGGAATTATTACGGATGGTGATTTACGTAGAATGTTAGAAAATAATTCTGATATTTCTTTATTAAAAGCATCAGATATTATGTGTACTACTCCAAAAAAAATTAGTTCAGATACATTAGCTTCTTTTGCATTAACTATCTTGGAACAAAATAATATTAGTCAGTTGGTAGTTATAGATAACGAAAAATATATTGGCATTATTCACATTCATGATATATTAAAAGAAGGAATATAAGAAATGTCTGAAGAAAAAGAAATATCTTTTTTAGATCATCTGGAGATTCTAAGATGGCATTTAGTGAGATCAGTAGCTGCAATTATATTATTTGCTGTTTTGGCATTTATTTATAAAGATTTTGTTTTTGATAAGATATTATTAGCTCCTAAGAATCCTGATTTTCCTACATATGTTTTCTTTTGTAATTTATCTGATTGGATGGGAATGGGTAATTTATTATGTTTTGGAGATCAGGACTGGCAATTGCATAACTTTACAATGTCTGGACAATTTTCAACACACATTATTACTTCACTTTTTGCTGGATTAGTGATATCTTTTCCTTATGTATTTTGGGAAATTTGGAGATTTATAAAACCAGCACTTTATCAAAAAGAAACTAAAGTTACAAGAGGAGTAGTTTTTTTCACATCTATTTTATTTTCGCTTGGAGTATTGTTTGGATATTATTTAGTTGCACCTTTATCAATTAACTTTTTGGGTTCTTATCAGGTGAGTTCTCTTGTTTCAAATACCATAGGATTGAGTTCATTTGTTTCAACAGTTACTACAATTAGTTTTGCAAATGGATTACTTTTTGAACTGCCAATGCTGGTATATTTCCTTACAAAGATAGGTTTACTTACTCCAGATTTTATGAGAAAGTACAGAAAACATGCAATTGTACTAACCTTAATTTTATCAGCAATTATCACGCCTCCTGATGTAACAAGTCAAGTTTTAGTTTCTTTACCTCTTATTATTTTATATGAGATCAGTATTAAAATTTCAAAAAGGGTACTTAAAAAACAGAATAAATAATGAAGCTAAGATCTGAAAATATTGTAAAAATTTATGGAGGCAAAGAAGTTGTAAAAGCAGTCTCTATTGAAGTAAACAAAGGAGAGATTGTAGGTTTATTAGGACCTAATGGAGCTGGAAAAACAACGTCATTTTATATGATTGTTGGTTTGATAAAACCGAATTCTGGAAAAGTGTTTTTTGATGGTGATGATATTTCAAACTTACCAATGTATAAAAGAGCTCAGCTGGGTATTGGTTACTTAGCTCAAGAGGCATCTATATTTAGAAAAATGACTGTGGAAGATAATCTACTTTCTGTTTTAGAAATGACGAATTTAAGTAAATCAGAACAGAAACAAAAATGTGAAGATTTGTTAAATGAATTTGGATTAAAAAAGATACGAAAAAATATTGGAGGACTACTTTCAGGTGGAGAGAGAAGAAGAACAGAAATTGCTAGATGTTTAGCAACTGATCCGAGTTTCATTTTATTAGATGAACCTTTTGCTGGAGTTGACCCTATCGCAGTAGAAGATATTCAGGAGATTGTTTCCAAATTAAAAGAAAAGAATATAGGAATCTTAATTACTGATCACAATGTTCATGAAACATTATCTATCACCGATAGAGCATACCTTTTATATGATGGTGAAATTTTAAAATCTGGAACATCAGAAGAACTTGTTTCTGATGAAATGGTAAGAAAATTATATCTAGGAAGAAATTTCGAGCTTAGGTAAATTACACTTCTTCTAAAGTAAATTCAAAGGATTCCATAATCTGATTTGCAAGTAATTTTGTGCAAGATTCAGTTACTTTTTGGTTTGCAATATCTTTGTTTTCGGCATCAATTTCCAAAGTAATATGTTTCCCAATTCTCACATTTTTTATTTCAGAAAGTCCAACATTACCCATACTTGCAGTTACTGCTTTTCCTTGTGGGTCTAATAATGCTTTTAATGGCATGATATCTATTTCGGCTCTAAATTTCATTTTATTAGATTATTTAAGATTGATAAAAAGATATACAAAATTACAATAAATGGAATTACCGCAAACTCAAATACGAATAATAATATTACACAACTTATTAAGAATATAATTCTAATGATATTTTCTTTGTTTTTCCAATCTTCTCTTTTTTTTATTTTTAGTGAGAATAAAGGTAGTTTTGCTACTAAAAGTAGAGAAAGAATAACAGATGTTACAATTAAGAATTTACTATCATTAAATTGAATAGTAATATTGTATTTTGAAATGATTGGTAAAGAAGCAATAAATATTGCTGCGGCTGGAGTTGGTAATCCAATAAAAGAAGAAGTTTGTTTGGTATCAAGATTGAATTTTGCTAATCGGATTGCAGAAAAAATAGTGATGATAAATCCAATATAAGCGATATATGAATTCTCGTCAATGTTTGAGAGTTTAATCATTTGAAACATAATCATTCCAGGAGCAACTCCAAAAGTCACCATATCTGCCATGCTATCTAGATGTTTTCCTATTTCTGAACTAACTTTTAATAATCTAGCAGATAAGCCATCAAAGAAATCAAGTATTGCTCCAAAGAAAATAAAGGTTCCAGCGAAGTATAAATTGTTATTTAAAGAAAAAACTATTGCAACTAATCCGCAGAATAAGTTTCCTAGAGTTATAAGGTTTGGAATATTTCTTTTAATTGAGTTCATAAATTTGCAATAATATGCCAATTTTTATGTTATTTTGAAATACAAATATACAATAATGAATTTTAAATTAAAATTACTATTTTTCTTTTTTGTACTCCTTTCTTTTTCAGGAATTTCGCAAAAAAAATACAGTAATGAGTTTTTGCAAATTGGGGCAGGAGCTCGTTCTTTGAGTTTATCTAAGGCAGTGGTTGCCTCTTCTGCAAACTCATCTTCAATTTATTGGAATCCATCTTCATTAGTTGATTTGACTGAATCCGAAATAGAACTTATGCATGCTTCATATTTTGCAGGAATTGCAAATTTTGATCAAATTTCGTATGCTAAAAAAGTAAATGAAACTGATGCGGTTGGTGTTATGTTATTACGTTTTGGAGTAGATGATATTATGAATACTGCAAACTTAATTGACAATGAAGGAAATGTTGATTATAATAGAATTGAACTTTTTTCAGCTGCTGACTATGCTTTCTTATTCTCTTATGCCAAGAAAGATTTATATAAAGGTTTTGATGTTGGAGGAAATATGAAAATTATATATCGACAGATTGGTGATTTTGCTACTTCATGGGGATTTGGATTTGATATTTCCACCCAAAAAGAATTTGGAAAATGGAAATTTGGAGCTATTAGCCGTGACGCTACTTCTACCTTTAATTCTTGGATGTTTAATATGGAAAATTTTGAGGAAGTGTATTTGCAAACTGGAAATGAACTTCCAGAAAATTCATCCGAGATTACTTTGCCATCAGTACAGACAGGAGTTTCTAGGGAATATAATATAAATGAAAAGTTTTCCGCTCATTCCGAATTAGATTTAGATGTTCATTTTGATGGAGAGAGAAATACTTTGTGGAGTAATTCTACATTAAGTGTAAATCCACATTTTGGAACAGAAATTCGATTTAAGGATTTAATTGCTTTTCGTTTTGGAGTGGGAGATTTTAGTAGAGAAACTGATTTTCAGAATGAAGAATACATCTCAGTTCAACCAAATATTGGTTTAGGGTTTCATTTTGAAAATATACGAATTGACTATGCACTTACTAATTTAGGAGATCAATCTACTGGATTATATTCTAATTTATTCTCGTTAAGATATACTTTAAATTAATATGAAGAAATTATTATTTTTTTCTATTTTAAGTGGATTATTATTAAGTTTTTCATGGCCAGGAATTGGACTTTTTCCTTTAATATTTGTTGCGTTCATTCCGCTTTTTTTAGTAGAGAAATACTTTTCAGATTATAGAGGAAGAAATTCTTGGAAAGTTTTCGGATATTCTTTCCTTACCTTCTTTATTTTTAATATTACAACTACTTATTGGGTGTGGCATGCGTCAGTTGGAGGATCTATAGCTGCTTTTATTATTAATTCTTTGTTGATGAGTTTGGCTTTTATTTTATTTCATAAAGTAAAAGGAGTATTAGGAAAAAGAAGGGGGTATTTTGCTTTAATTTTCTTTTGGATAAGTATAGAATACCTGCATTTGCATTGGGAACTCGCTTTTCCTTGGCTCACATTAGGAAATGTATTTGCGACCATTCCAGAAATAGTTCAATGGTATGAATTTACTGGAGTTTTAGGTGGATCAATATGGGTATTAGTTATAAATATCTTACTCTTTATCTGGTGGGATTCAGAAAGAATAAAGAAGAAACTCATTTTTCCATCTACCATTCTTCTTATTCCAATAATTATATCATTATCGTTAGAAACAGATTTTGACGAGGGAGAAATGATAGAAGTAGTAATTGTCCAACCAAATATCGATTCTTATAATGAAAGCTCTTTTAATATTGACACTTTTATTTCCTTATCTGAGAGAGCAATAACATCCTCAACAGAATTGCTTTTAGCTCCAGAAACAGTTTTGCAGGGCAGAAGAGATGAGAATAGTTTAATTAAATATTCTGATATTGATAAATTACTTAAACTTCAAGAAAGATATCCAAAGCTTAACATATTGATAGGTGCTACTACAAGAAAAAACAATAATGTTTATAACTCAGCTATCTTTATGTCTAAAGATAAAAATCCTATTTACCATCATAAAACAAAACTTGTTCCAGGAGCAGAGTCAATACCATATCCTGCACTTTTTAATCGTTTTAAGAACTTATTATCTGTTGAACTTGATGGTGTAGTAGGACACTATACTAAGGGAAAAGATATTACAGTATTTAGAAATGAGAAAGTAGATATACTCCCACTTATTTGTTATGAAAGTATTTTTGGAGATGTAATTACAGGGAAGAAATCAAACATTATTGCTGTTATTACAAATGATGGTTGGTGGAGAAATACAGCAGGACATAAGCAACATTTTCAATATGCCAGATTAAGAGCAATTGAACAAAGAAAGTCTATTGTTCGTTCTGCTAATACAGGAATTTCTGGATTAATTCATTCAAATGGAAAGGTTGTTGAGAAAACAAATTGGGAGGAGGAGATTGCAATAAATGTTAAAGTGCCTTTAAATGATAAAGTAACGTTTTACAATAGATATGGAGATTATATTGGTCGAATTTTTTCTTTTGTTGCAGTTTTATTACTTCTTTCTTCTTTTGTAAAAAAGAGGATAAAAAAAATACCAACTTTTTAAATGTTGGTATTTTAGATTTGTTTATATATCTTTATTCAGATTATCCTGCGTCATCTGCATCTACTCCATCTGTATCATCTGCATCTACTCCATCTGTATCATCTGCATCTACTCCATCTGTATCATCTCCATCTACTCCATCTGCATCATCTCCATCTATTCCATTACATTTTTTTTCTACAGATTTTTCACATTTTGAATAGTCGCATTCTTTTGTGTCAGACTTGTCGCATTTCTTTTCGCAACAATCTCCACAAAATTGCCATCCTAAAAACAAGATAATTAAGATAGCGCTAACAGCATTTAGTACATTTTTCATAATTTTAGTTTAATAGTTAGTTATGGCTAATATATATAAATTATTTTATTTCAATATTTTTGGAATGATACATACTGGAATTTCTATCATCTTATGTTGGTTCTTTCTATTTAATTCCATATAGATTTTCAATACTTCTTTCCTCCTTTTGTTTAATTCAGATTCCTCTCCATTAAAGTTCATAGCCCATTCTAATTCTGGATAACTCGCTCCAATTTGTTCTTCATCCGTTTTATTGTCTCCCCATAAACCATCTGTTGGTGGTGCAATCAAAA
>ENA-ORDR01000705-ORDR01000705.1-marine-metagenome-genome-assembly--contig:-NODE-705-length-16722-cov-5.078222_pt1 | contig 16722 bp, 35 predicted proteins | sample MGYA00240993_ERZ508538 | MGnify/ENA primary metagenome ERZ508538 (study PRJEB26207, sample SAMN05421999) | marine metagenome | isolation source: Monterey Bay, California, USA | place: USA:Monterey Bay... | reverse complement strand
AGTATTTTATCTACTGTAGCTATATTACCACCATTAGGGGCAGAATCAATAATATTGTTTGCACCAGAATAATCAATAGCTACGTCGTTAGTATTAATCTGTATACCAGCGCCTGCTCCTATGTTAAATGTTATTTCTTCATCAGCTGCTTGATTAAGCGTGAATGCGCCACCAGCATTTACTAAACCGCTACCACCTGTTAAGGTTATAGTTGCGTCGCTAATAGTTGGAGGAGTTCCACTTGAAGCCGCGGTTATTCTACCAAAGGCATCAACCGTAAGAGAGGTGAGCGTGTAAGATCCAGCTGTTACACCTGTTGTAGGCAAGTTAATACTTGTACTTAAACCAGAATTGGTTATATCAATAGTACTATTGCCACTTGTAAGTACAACTGTATCACCCGAAGTAACAGTTACTTTTGCAGCACCTCCGCTATCTGTTTGTAAATCCCAATTATATGTTCCAGGTATAGAAGCTACCGTGGCCCATTTGTTTGATTTAGTTAAATACCTTTCTGAAGCAGCAGCTGCTCCATTAACAGCACTTAAGTTAGGGGCAAATACAGGATTTGCGGCTGTACCAGTTGAATTAGCGTTTATATAAATTCCGTTGTTTATGGTAAGTGTTTCAACACCCCCGCCGACTGCTGAGTAAATAGCATTAGTTGAACCTGCTGTTGTACAGACTTTTAATTCACCAGATCCGGTGTTGAATATTAATTGCCCTAACACACCACTTCCAGGGTCTGCTCCAAGGTTTTCTATAGCTGCTGATTGCAGGTAGTTTTGATTTAACTGTAAATTGTTTACAAATTGTATTGCCATGTTATGTTAGTTTAAGTATGCCTTACCAGCAAATTGCGCTGTGTTGTTTATTGTTATATTGTTTTTGTCTATGTAATTCACCTGACTGTTCACTACTGTGTTAGATGTGTCTACTACTGACACCGACGGGAATTTATTTAGGTTATGTTGTATTGTCCAAACTAAAGCAGGTTGGCCTTGATCAAATTCAAATGTTTTGTCAGGTGAAGATAAAGTAAAGACTGCAAAGTCATAGAACTTATTTAATTCTAAATTTCCGTTACCGCCAACATTTGCTATTACTAATGTATGATCATTACCTTTTGTTGTATAAGATGTTATATTAAAATGACCAAACTTGCTTATATCATTTTGTTCGCTAATAAGTATATCGTTACCTACTAGGTATTCCATAAACTCTACAGTGTTTTGACCAGAAGCATCGGCATTTGATATCTCCATTGTAGTTATAGCGGCTATACTACTATTATTAGCCGGCCCTGTAAAAGCACCAGATTCTATGGTATCTTTATATTTAAACACCATTTGTGCAGATATAGATATCTTACCTTTTATGTTGAGGTATTTAGCTACAGCTTCTGCAGAAAATTGTTTTGTTCTGCGGTTACTAGCGTCAGTACCTATCCAGGCATCGAGGTCTGTAATATTGTTATCAAATCCGTATGAACTTATTCTAGCCATGTGTTGTTATATTACCTGGTATCTCACTGTAACTTGCAGAGTTCCTCCTCCGGCCAGTGTAGCGGATGAGACACATCCAAAGTTAATGGGGGAATTCAATGAGGTATCCGCCCCAGATATTGTAAATATTTGAGTAGCATCACTGTCAATGTCCGTGTATGTTGCTGGTAGTGTACCCTGAGTTACAACACCTACAGCCCCACTAGTTCCATTGCCTAAAGTTAGAGGTTGGTTGAATGCGAAATTAGATGTTGCATATGTCCATTTCACATGTGCCGATAGCACCTGTACTACTGTTCCTGCGCCTTGAGCGGGCACTATTTCTATGCTAGCAGTCTTCAGTGCTAGCCACTCTGCGTTGGATATTGTTTTAGTTACTTCTACATAGCCCTGTGTTGCAAATGTAACAACAGACCCTATAGAAAAGTTTTTAGTCTGCGGCTTCTTATCCGTCTCATGCGGTAGAGGTACGGACGTACCTAATAGATAATCTCCATTTTTAGGTGTGCCTACGGGGTAACTTCCTGCGTTTGCCATTATTTAGTAGATTTAAACATTAATAAGCTGACGAATGCATTCCATTTGCTTTTGAGGTAGTTTTCAAACATTAAAACCTTCTCTCCTATTTTTATAATTAGTTTTCCCATGTGTTATGTAAGTTTAGTTCTGTTGGTAAGTGGATCGTACGTTCGGAGCCTGCCGTCATTGTCACGGTCTAGCGCTCTTTGCTCTGCGGTCATAGCGTTTCTTTGAGCCCCTAAAGCTGTAATGCCGCCCTGTGGTGTAATAAAGCCGTTTTTAACAGCAAGTGACATGCCTAAGTTAGCATCTCCTACTTGTGCTATCAGTCTAGGGATTAATTCCCCGGTACCCATAAATGCTTGTGTCTCCATATCTATATATACTTACATATATAAGAGCAAACTTACTATATAGTGCTTGTATGTGACGTTAGCCTACTATTATTATAACTTAAGTACCTAGTGTCACACTGTGGAAATAAAAAATCGTTACATATTACTGGTGTCGGGGTAGAATTTTTCGAATTTTTCGAATTTTTCTCAGGAAAATCCAATAATTTTAGCCATCCCCACCCGTTTTTAGCATAAAGATCGCGTATATATCGACGTTTTGTTTAATCGATCGCGTTATCAATGTTTACGCTTTTTCGTACGTTTACGCTTTTCCTAGTTACAAACGTAATACGATATCGAGCGGATAATATATACGTAATCAATAATTAATCACATGACACTACAAGAACTAACTACGTTTGACAGAGTATTTCAGAACTATCTAAACGATAACGACCACGATGAGGATGCTCGAGACTTGTATCTAACTACGATGGAAGCTCACACTATTCATCTTGAAGTATGGAACGAACCGGTTCCGCCTTGTATGAAGTAATATGACGTAATGTCGTATGTCATACTGTCACTGACACATTGTCATGACACAACACATTAACTATAAATTAAACTAATAAACAATTATACACCTATAAACAAAAACTATTATGAGAAAATTCAAACACACATTACTACTAAGATTCACACAATTAAAAACATTCATTCAAAGTATTGAAATTAAAGGAATAAGCGAAACTACTTGGAGATAGTACAAACAAAATACGACTAACCACGGATAATAATAATATAAATAAATAACTATGCAATACATACTAACTTGTCAAAACGGTAAACAAATCGATATGTCTCACTACATTCTTCTTCAACTCGAAGGCGAGATAACTAGAAGCGACGTACTACAAAGAATTGAATTCTATAAATCTACTAACCTTTAATAACTATGACTGAAAAATTCACAGACTATCCAGCTGAGCAAATAAAAGCTAAGCTAAAACAAATTGACGAGTTCGAAGCTAAGTACGGTCCTAAAGCTACAAGTAAATCTTGGCGCAAATGGTGTACTGACTACAACTACAGAAAACAAGAATGGACGTTCCGTCAAAACCTTGCTAAAAGTATGGACTTAAATAAAGTATACTAATGGAAGTAATGATTTTAAATGGTAGAAGATACCTCATCAATACTCAAGTAACCGACGGAGGCGACCATCAATGTGAACACTTATTGAAACAATTCCCAGATGATGTTGAAATTGACTGGGACGAAGTAAAGTTATCAGATTTTACAAACAAGATACGATAACAACTGGATAATAATAATGTAACTAATAAATAATACTATGCAAAAATTCAAACAACTTAACTCATCAACTATTATCTTAGCCGGTAAAATATTTAAAGGCTATACAGTTGGCGACTTACCAAAAACATTTGGCTTTATATACAATGAAGACAAAGAACAAGACGGAATCACACAATGGTTCAATTACAAAGGCTTAACTTATATTTCTTAATATGACTATGAAAGAAGCTTGTAACTATGTAAAACAAGAACAACAAAAACGTGGTCGCGAGCATAGGCGTGCCCACTCCCATGAGAAGTGTAGCGGACTGACAGACATTGAGTACAATGCGGTGGTTACACGTCAAAAAAGTACTTTTGCTAAGGGCAAATCATATGCTTACACTTCAAGATGGCGAGCATTTACTGAAACACTTTAAATTATAACTATGAGTAAAATGAAACAACTAGACGAAATTGCACAAGGTATTGCAGACGTCACAAAAGAACTAATGTACGATTCAATTGACTGGCAACTGTCAGACTATAATCTAGATGGCGATGAATACAACCATATTCATTCCCAAGTAATGAAACTTGCGATTGAAAAAATGTATTTACAAATGTAATACGAACACAATCGGATAATATAAATGTAACTAATAAAATAAATAAACTATGTATTGTAAATGCGGAAAAAAAGTACATCCTGTACGAATTGAACTAGGCTATAAAACTTGTATGCCATGTAGCACAACCCAAACCTATTCATATGTTCCAATCATTGAACATAAAACCGGAAATACAATACAAATCGTCAGCCAAGAAGTCAGTGCATCTGTGCACCGTGCTTGGAGACGCAAGTAGCTAGACGAGTAACTTAATTAGGTAAGAAATAGGAAACAACAGTTACACTAACTTACACATAAGTGAATTGCTAGCTACTAACGGGGGTGACCTGGTATTGACGCGATAGAAAGCCTATATGGAACTATTGCGGAAGACAGTTCGAATCTGTCCACCTCCACTAAAAAATAATAATATGAATAAAAATTACAACGGCTGGACAAACTATGCCACTTGGCGAGTAAACTTAGAAATACTTGGCGACATTGAATTTGAAGAACAAGTTTCTGCAGATTATTTGAAAGATTTAACTGAAGAATGCGTTTTTGAAGGCGGAGCAACTCAAAGAATAGCAGATGACTACGCACAAGCTTTCCTTTCTAATGTTAATTACTACGAAATTGCTAATCATATCAATGATGACATCAAATTACAAGCAGAATACGACAACTAACGGATAATATTAATGTAACAAATAAAAAACTATGAAAAAAACACTTTACGAAAGAATGAAACCAGAATTTAAACTAAGTGTAGCTAAAAGCTACGAAGGCAGACCACACTCTCATGCAGCGTTAATCAAAATGCTAAGCGACGAGTACTATTTCACAGCTGTACCTTACGGCGATGCCTTTGACATTATGAACACATGCGAAATCGACTTCCTTGGCGACGCATTTAAAACCTGGGAATAATGGTAATGTGTGAATGGACACTTGCAGACGTTAAGAACAGAGCAAGCAACAAAGCTTTTGCTAAAGTTACAATGTTAAAACTAGACATTGATGACTACAAGCGAAGCTTAATTGACGGAACTTATGGCGGAATCACTTACGAAGAAGCCGAACAAGTACTTGAAGGCTACAAAACAGAGCTAAAAGTATGGAATTATATAACAGAATTAATCGAAAAACAATAATAATGAGTAAAAAACTAATAACAGATGAACTTATCGAACAAAAAATGATAAGCTATGGCTTCGGCGAAACAGATTCTCACGACGAAGAGTATGTAAGAAAACTAATATTGGAGCATTATGATGCTGAACTAACAGATCAGTGGCAACAAAATTGCGACTATTACATTTATGAAGAATCTACAGCCGATGGCTACAGTGTATTTGTGGCTTGCTACGACACTAGGTCTATATGTGTTAATGAAGATATACACTATTACGATAGCGAACTAAGCAACAGGCTGCAAGATGCTATCAAAGACGGCGGCGAAATATATGTTGACGACTATCATCAAGATTTTATTGATGACGCTATACAAGAATTATATGTTATGCTTGCTGAAAGATTTCACGAACAAGCAATTGACGAGCTTGAAGACGAAGGTTACAAGCAAAATACGGTTGAAGCCGGATAATATATATGTAAAACAGCGCTGTAGAGCAGTGGCCAGCTCGTTGGGCTCATAATCCAAAGGTCGTCGGTTCGAATCCGGCCAGCGCAACTAACTTTAAATTTAATAACTATGAACAGATTAATTTTACCAATGCAATCCGTAGAAGTAAACTCAACTGCAATTGACACTGCAGAATATGAGTACGACAGCTACAGACTGCGACTAACCTTTAAGAATGGCGATGCTTACGACTACACAAAAGTTCCAAACTTTGTATTCGAAGGCTTAAGAACATCTCAATCTAAAGGTAAATTCATCAACAAACACGTTTTGTCAACTTACAAATTTAAAAGAGCGTAAATGACTGAAAGTGAGATGAATAAGCTAGCTGATTTGGTGGTTAGTAAAATTATTAACCGCCAAAAAGCTTACGACGAAGAGTTCAAAGCTGAAATACAGGGTATGGTTGACGACAACGAAAACTTAGAATTCGGTACAATAACTGAAGATGAGATTATCGCTGACGAACTAATCAAACTTAAAAACAGGCTTGACCAACTCGAAGAAAACGAAGACTACGAAGCAGCAAGAATAGTTGCTAACAAAATTAAACACTTAAAAAACAAATACAATTTATGATTAAACCAATGCTAGCACAAAAAGTTAATACAAAACCTATTGACTGGACTAAAAAAGTCTTTGTGCAACCAAAACTCGACGGTGTACGCTGTCTTTTTACTAAAGATGGTGCTTACTCACGTACGGGTAAACAATTCAAAAATGTTGATCATCTACAAAATGATTTACAAGATTTCTTTGAAAAGTTTCCTGAAATTGTTCTCGACGGCGAGCTTTACAATCACGATTTAAAGCACGATTTCGAAAAGATTATATCATTAGTCAGAAAACAAAAACCGACTGAACAGGATCGCTCTGAAGCATCTGATTTAGTACAGTTTCACGTTTACGACGTTATTACTGAACCTAATTTTACTTATGAATTCAGATACAATATGCTTAGATTACAATTGCCTATTGTAACGTCTATGACACTTGTTAAAAACACACTTGTTGAAAGTTATGATGAAGCTGAAATGCTACACAAAGTACATCTAGCTCAAGGCTACGAAGGCTCTATCTTGCGTCTTAACGAACCTTACGAACAAAAACGTTCTTACAACTTACAAAAGTTTAAAGATTTTAGCGACACCGAAGCTACCATTGTTGGCTATGAAGCTGGCAAAGGCAAGTTTGAAGGTCTTATCGGCAAATTCTTAATGCAAGATGATGACGGTAACAAATTCGGTTGCCCTATCGGTAAAGGCTATGATTTTGCAGCTAGAAAAAATATACTAAATAACATTCACGACTACATGGGTAAGCGTGCTACATTTACTTACTTTCAACGTACAAATGCTGGCAGCTACAGACACCCATTGTTTAAAACAATTAGAAACTATGAGTAAACTAATATGGAAATTATATAATGATAACATGATAAGTGAAGAGGTTGTACACCAACTTCTTGACTGTCATTATAACAGGATTAATAACAAATAGCGACACTAGCTATTATAATATAATAATAACAAGCTTATGTCACACACCAGAAGCCTTGATTATTTAGTCAAGAGACGTATTATTTATCGTAGGTCACCCTTAAACGATCAGCCAACTGAGGTTTTTGATTGGGGTGATTACTACGAAAATGGTACACACGAATGCTACGAATTGTTTCGAAGTAAAGCTAAAATAACAACGTTTAAGTCACTTAAATGGCACATGTATGTGTTATGGTACTTAAATCCACAGATGGACCCAGACGAGTTCGAAAGCTTAGCTAAGTATATATGTAACAAGCGAACAGGCTTTATTACATTTACACCTAGTAATGCTGTGGTTAACTCTATAATCTATGATGTTAGCATGATGGATTTAGAAAAGCCACCACCAAACAAGCTGCGTAAAATTATATTTAAAGAGTTCAGCGGTTTAACAACTGAGGAAAAATTTAAAATAGTTGGCACTATGGTTGGCCGATCAAAGTCTGTTACAGAATCTGACATATACCAATGTATGTTAGAACTGCATGACGAAAACAGACCAATAACTATTATGGGTCTATCTAGGATATTAGGTTGTTCTCCGCGTACTATACACAGAAACATGAGTATGGAACTTAAAAAAGAAAAAGAACTTTTAAACAAAGAGATATGAAACTAGACTTTAATGAATGGATGGCAAGTATAAAAAATATATACTATGCCGACAACGAAAAAATGTTAAATGCTTTTGAAAAACTAGAGGAAGATGAAGAAGTATAATGTATCAAACTACGTAAGGTATAAAGAAGATTTAAAAGCTTCTATGCCTGACGACAATGCTTATTCTAGTTACACCAGAGATGAACTTATTATTAAGTTTATGCCACTTGTAGAAAACCTAGCACGGAAGTTCTCTACAACACAACAAGCCTCTGGTGTATTAAGTATTAACGATTTATTACAAATCGGTAATGAAGGCTTGATTAGAGCTGTAGATAAGCTTGATTGGGAAATGCTAGAAGACTCTGATGATATTGAAAAGACTTTAAAATCTTTTCTTAGCAAAAGAATCAAAGGCAACATTAGACGTAGGATTGATATGATGCGCGGCGATATAAGAATACCTGAACATAAACTAAATGAAATACGTAACAATCCTAATGACAAGAAAATGGTTGCTATGTTTTTTAACAGTGTATTTTTAAGTATTGATGCGCAGGTAACAAATGATGATGATGAAAATTTATTGTATCAAGTGCCTGATAAATCAGAACCTTATAACATACAATTAATGAATGTATATTTGAAAGGTCTGATGGAAAAGCATCTATCAGGTAATGAATACGAAGTGTTGAGATTGTCGTACGGTTTAGACTGTGACAAGCACTCAGCTAAAGAAATTGCAAGCATCTTAAACATACAAGGTGTGAGCTCTTATGTAAGAGTATCGGAGCTTAAAAAGCAAGCGGTACAAAAACTAATTGATAATGTAGATCAGACGCAAGTACTTGATATATTATAGATTAGACAGTAAATCAATAACTAAATATGTAATTATATTATTATGACCATAAACGAAAAGTTAGCAACAATTCAGACAAAGTTTAAATCGAAAAAGAGTAGATTTAACTCCTTCGGCAAGTATAACTTCCGGTCAGCCGAAGACATCCTAGAAGCTACAAAACCCTTTCTCTTAGAGTTAGGAGTCTCAGTAACAATCAACGAAACACTAAGCGAAGTTGCAGGATTACCTATAATGGAATCTACAGCTACAGTAAGTGACGGTGAGCATGCAATAACTGCTACATCAATCGTTGGCGTTGACTTAAATCAAAAAGGTATGAATGTACCTCAACAATTTGGTTCAGCGTCGTCTTATGCAAAAAAATATGCGTTAGGCAACTTGTTTTTAATTGATGACACAGCAGACAGTGATGCAACGAACAATCACGGAAGAGGCAATACCGCAAAGCCTAAATTAGAAGGAGCGGCACTAACAAAAGCTAAAGCTTTTATCAAATCAGGAGGCACTGTGGACGCTATTAAAAAGAAATATGACGTTCCAGCTGGTGTATTAAATACTTTATAATGAAAAGAAAAGAAGAGTTAAATAAGTTGAAAAGCGATGAGCATTACTACGGTAAGTTTGGAAAGCAGTTTCTAAGCAACTCAGACATTTCAACGCTATTAACAAATCCTTTAGCGCTTGGCAAACCAATGAAGCCTATACCAGCATTTTTAGTTGGTGGTTACTTTCACACAGCCATTCTTGAGCCTCACAAACTTAAAAGCTTTAAGATTGTAGAAGCTACAACAAGGAATACAAAAGCGTACAAAGAGATCTCAAATGGAGAGCTATGTTTATTACAACACGAAGTAGATCAAACTGAATTGCTTGTAGACAAAATGATGTCAAACAGCATATGCAAAAGTTTAATCCGTGGTGAAAATGTAGAATATGAAGTACCTGGCATTGCAGAGATATTTGGAAATCAATGGAAAGGTAAAGCTGATATTATAAATCACGATGAGAAATTAATTATTGATTTAAAAACTACAGCTGACATTTCAAAATTCAAATACTCAGCTTCAAAGTACAATTATAACAGTCAAGCTTACATATATCAAAAGCTGTTTGGTTATGAAATGATCTTTATGGTTATTGACAAGAACACACATCAAATTGGCATATATGATTGCTCTGATAAGTTTTTATCATTCGGTGAAGACAAAGTACAAGAAGCAAGCGAAGCTTACAATTTATTTTTTAAGAATCCGGACTTTAAACCGGAAAATCATTTTATTAACAAAACCCTATAATTATGGCAAGTATTATTAAAGCAAGTATTAACTTGAATGAAATCCCTAAAGATAAAATCTATGTGGGTAAGAAAGGAAAGTATCTTCCTATCACTATTACAATTAACGATGAGGTTGATGCTTACGGACAACAAGGTCCAGTTGTTGTAGAACAAACAAAAGAAGAGCGAGAGGCTAAAGTACCAAAAGTTTATTTGGGAAATGTCAAAATCGTATGGACAAACGGTGATAATGTAGCAGCTGCACCGAGAGAGGGTCAGCCTCAACAAGCAGCAGTTGCACAACCCCAAGATGATGATTTACCATTTTAATTAAATTAAATTAATGCAGACAACAGAGATCAATGGATTCTTGATTGATGAATTCAATCAATATAAGCTTGAAGAAGGTAAAAAGCAAGGGACTTGTCCTTTGTGTTCTTCTGATAGACAACCCAAGAAGCAAAAGTTAAAGTGCGCTTCATACGATTGGGAACGTGGTCTCGGTACTTGTCACAATTGTAATACATCATTTCAACTGCATACGTATCAACGTAAAGGTGCTAGTGAAAAGGTATATGTAAGACCTGAGGAGATCAAACATAATCCTCCAGCTAGCAAAGTAGTTGAATGGTTTAAGACTAGGGGAATATCTCAGAAGACTCTTGCTGAACTTAAAATCAGTGAGGGTCCTGAGTATATGCCACAGACCGGTAAAACCGAGAACGTTATAAAGTTTAACTATTTTATGGGCGATCAACTTATTAATGTTAAGTATCGCGACGGAAGAAAGAACTTTAAATTATATAAGGGTGCTGAAAAAGTATTCTATAATATAAACAGTATAATAGGTTATGAGTATTGTGTTATAGTTGAAGGCGAAATGGACGTGTTAGCGTTACACGAAGCTGGCATAACGAATGCAATATCAGTGCCAAACGGCGCTACTTTAAATAGCAATAACCTTGAATACTTAGATGCTTGTATAGACTATTTCGAAGACAAAGAAAAGATTATACTAGCTGTTGATTCAGACGAAGCAGGGCAAGCATTGCAGTCAGAGCTTATTCGTAGGCTAGGATCTGAAGTGTGTTACTTAGCGTCGTTTGATGATTGTAAAGATGCAAATGAATACTTACAAAAACATGGAAAAGAAAAACTATCAGAGCGTATTTCAGGGGCAAGACCAGTACCACTGGAGAATGTTACAACGTTCAGGGATATTGAAGACGAAGTTACGGACTTTGTGCGTAATGGTTTCAAACCTGGATTTCAAGTTGGCCTACAAAACTTTGACGATATATTTTCAACTTACACTGGTCAATTCATTACTGTCACTGGTATTCCATCTTCCGGTAAAAGTGATTTTGTCGACCAAATGGTTGTTGGCTATAACCAAAACTATGGCTGGAAAACGGCGTTTGCTTCACCTGAAAATGTACCAACATATCTACATGCGCATAAGTTAATGCGTAAAACTTGGCAAGGTATGCCAACAAGAGATGATATTGGTACTGATCGCTGGAATCAAGTAGCTGATCATTGCAATACTAATTACTTTCATATTGATATGGAACGTTACACTCTTGAATCAGTGCTCAGGAAAGGTGCAGAGCTTGTTAAGCGTAAAGGAATTAAATGTTTAGTTATAGATCCGTATAACAAGGTTAGAGACGTTGATTGTAAAACAGAAGACGTTAACCGTTATACAATGGAATACTTAACTAAGATTGAAATCTTTGCTAAGAAATATGATGTACTAGTATTTATAGTAGCTCACCCTACTAAGATGTATAAAACACAAGACGGTAAAATTGAAGAGCCATCAATGTATAACATTAAAGGCGGTGGTGAATGGTATGATGCTAGTTATCACGGCTTACTGGTTCACAGAGATTATGAAGCTAAGACTGTTAAAGCTAAGGTTCTTAAAGTTAAGTTTCAAAACCTTGGTGAAAATGGAGCTGAAGCACACTTTAAGTGGGAGCCAAAGTCAGGTTGTTTTATACCACACGAAGAAGTTAATGTGTCGGGTGAAAAAATGCCGTGGGAATAAATGGGTAGCGGATTTAAGGCCAAGAAAGGCCAAGTAAATATGGGTACAACAACAATGGACCCTAAGCTGTGGGAAGCATATAGATGGTGTGTTAGAAATAACATAGCTATATCTCCTAAAGCTAAATCGCCAACCGCTTGGTATGTAGACATTAAAAACAAAGGTAAAACACATACAAGCCCTGAAACGTACGGCAAAACAGAAATATGGGAAAAAATATTTGAATATTGTAAATTTTATTATGACAAACATAGAAGATGAATATAAAAAGCTTATGGAAACAATCCTTTTCGAAGGGCTGGATAAAGCAGATCGAACAGGCACAGGGACAACCTCTATCTTCGGAGCAACGATTAGACATGATATGTCAATGGGATTCCCTATGCTTACAAGAAAGCGAGTTAGTTTCAAAGCTGCAAAGACAGAGCTGCTATGGATCCTACAAGGCAGAACAGATCTCAAATACTTAGAAGATAACGGTGTTAAGTATTGGCGACCAGATTATGAACGCTCAGATAGAACAGATGAAACGCTAGGCCCTGTATATGGCAAGCAATGGCGTGATTTCGGAGGTGTAGATCAGCTTTGGCAACTTGTACACAATATTAAGTGTAATCCAAATTCTAGGCGCTTAATGGTTAGCGCATGGAATCCAGCTGAAATGAAAGATATGGTTTTACCACCGTGTCATTACGGCTTTCAAGTTTATATAAACAACGGTAAGCTAGACCTTATGTGGCAACAAAGATCAGCAGACGTTTTTCTTGGCCTGCCGTACGATATTGCAATGTATGGCTTATTACTCGAGTTATTGGCTAAAGGCTCTAATATGAAGCCTGGACAGCTAATAGGACAGCTTGGTGATTGTCACTTATATAACAATCATCTAGAACAGTCTTTAATATACTTGGACAGGCCACAGAGAGCATTGCCTGAATTATATATACATGAAGGTATCTATATGTACTCTGAATTGGGTAAACTAGAAAACAAAGTTTTCATACCAGAGTTGAATCAAATTAAATTAATAAACTACAATCCTTACCCTGCAATTAAAGCAGAATTAAGTGTTGGCAAATAACAAAAATTATGTATTATTTATACCACATACCTGGTAAAAAGATCGGCGTTACACGTGATCTTAATACACGGGTTACCCTTATACAAGGTTATAAGGAGAATGAGTATGAAGTTCTTGAACAGTCAGACGATATAGATTATATATCAGACCGTGAAATAGAGCTTCAAAAGTCTTATGGCTACAAAGTTGATAGGACAAAATATAATAAGTTAAATAAAAAATCTAATCAAATGAAAATTAACGCTACAGAGCAGACTAGTACATTTCCTTGTCCGTTAAATAAGCTTAAAGGCCGTTTAATGGACAATATAGGCTTAAGCTGGGAAACATCTCACGGTGATTTTGAAATTAAAGCTGAATATGTTAACTGGATAGAAGCCAATGCTAAAAGCTCTATGTATAATGACAAACGATGCTATATATACAATAAAGCTTTTTATGAAGCGTTCTTTAATCCTAAAGATAATGTTTCTTGGAATCAAAACGAAAGATTTGAGCTTATAAGAAAATGGGCAACCGAAAGAGGCATATATACTAAAGGTAATTCGCATACACAATATGTTAAACTTATGGAAGAAGCCGGCGAACTTGCTCAAGCATTGCTTAAGAAAGATGCATATGAAGTTAAAGATGCTATAGGCGATATGGTTGTAGTTCTTACAAACTTAGCAGCACTTGAGGGCATGCAAATTGAAAACTGTATTGATGCAGCTTACGGCGAAATAGCTAATCGTAAAGGCAAGATGGTTAATGGAACATTTGTAAAACAAACGCTATGAGTAAACAAGAAATAGAATTTAGAGACCCAGTAGTTAAGCGTGTTGTAAACAAATTCGTATCAAGATCTGATGTAGGCTTCGCAAAGTATGGCGTAACACTTGACAAAGATCCATCTGAAATGTTTCAATGGCTTAATCATTTACAAGAAGAACTTATGGATGCAGTGCTATATTTGCAAAAAGCTAAAGAAGTTTACACAGAAAACCTACAAGATGAAGAAGCAGCCTTATAAACGAAAAAGTAAAAAGAGAGGACCTGTTGTATCAAGAAAGGTTACCTATGATGGTATCAACTTTGCGTCAGGTCTTGAACGCTATATGTATATGGCTTTAAGAAAAGCTAAAATAAAATCTAAATACGAAGGCGAAACTTTTGTATTACTTAATGGTTTTCATTTTGAAAACGAAGTATACGAACGTCAATCTAACGGTAAAGGTGATTATAAAAATAGAGGATGCAAACGCATATTACCTATAAAATATACACCGGATTTTATTGGCGAAGACTTTATAATTGAAACTAAAGGTAGAGCAAACGAATCGTTTCCTATGCGCTGGAAGTTATTTAAACAGCTAATAGTAAGACAATTTCCTGGCTATACATTATACAAACCACAAAATCAAAAAGAATGCGACGAGACCGTAAGCATAATCCTTTCGAAGCAAAAAGGATAGCAAGACAAAAATACGCTGAGCGTCAAATTGATAAGTTTGTTAAATGGAGCTGGGAAATGCGAGGCAAAGTTAAATATAAAGAACTAGTAGAATTACAAAAAAAATACGGAATAATATGAAAAAAGAAAATAAAGTAGCTTGGACTATTGAAGTAGGGTTTTATCCCGGTATGCTACTAGGTGTTAGAACATACGAAGAACCAGAACATACAACGCATGTATTATACATACCGTTTGTGGACTTAGCACTTTGTATTTACAAATAATGGGGTTGTTTGATGAGCGCATAGCGTACAAACCGTTTGAATACCCTGAATATTATACAGAAGGTTGGTTAAAACAAGCTCAAGCATTTTGGTTACACACTGAAATCTCAATGCAGAGCGATATAAAAGATTGGAATGAAAAACTTAACGAAAAAGAAAAACACCTTGTCGGGAACATACTTCTTGGCTTCGCGCAGACAGAATGCGCGGTATCAGACTATTGGACCCAGAACGTCGTATCGTGGTTTCCTAAACACGAAATAAGACAAATGGCTATGATGTTCGGCTCACAGGAAACTGTGCATGCCGTAGCATATAGCTACTTAAATGAAACTTTAAAACTAGAAGACTATGAAGCGTTTTTACACGAACCAGCGACGTCTGCAAGATTTGATAATTTGGTTGCTTATAACGGCAGCGATCCTGTGGGTATTGCGAAAAGCCTGGCTGTATTTTCAGCCTTCGCTGAAGGAGTTAGTTTGTATTCTGCTTTTGCAGTGCTGTATAGTTTTCAGCTTCGAAATTTACTCAAGGGTATCGGGCAACAAATGAAATGGTCAGTAAGAGATGAATCATTACATAGCAAGATGGGCTGCAAGCTATATCGTGATATGTGCAGTGAAAACGATCAATTACTGCATTTATGTCGAGAAGATATAGTTAAAGCTGCCGAAACAATGGTAAAGCTTGAAAGTAGCTATATTGACAAAATGTTTGAAGCCGGAGATATTGAAGGTATATCAGCTAATGATTTAAAACAATTTATAAAAAAGAGAGCAAATGAAAAACTTGTGGAACTCGGTTATGTTGACCTTGGATCGTATTTTGCGTATGACACTAAAGCAGCAAGTAATCTTGATTGGTTCTATCATCTTACCGGCGGGGTCACTCATACTGATTTTTTCGCAACTAGGCCAACTGATTACTCAAAGGCTGGAGAAGGCGAGGACTTCGAAGATATTTGGTAGTATAGATATAACTGAAGAAGAAATATACAAAGATCTTAACTGGAATGGTATGAGAGATTTTGTTAAAAAAAACAACAATGAAAGGACAAAAACAAAGTAAAACAGATTTATTAGAAAAAAGACAGCAAGCTCTTATAAAGGTTGTGCAACAACTGTTAGATGAAAATGCATATCTTAAAGACCTATCAGTAGGTACATTAGAAACAATTAAACAAATGCCAGATTATGAGGATGCAATTGAAAAACTTAAAACAAAAGTTGCTGAAGAATCTAGTAAGGCAGAAGAGGCTAAGTCCTTGGAAGCGACTAGCGACTAGAGCAGGATATATGGGAGCAGGCTTTTTGATAGCAGCTCAATGGACATTAGAACCTAGGCTTTATATCCTAGGTTTTATATGTGTAATGGTGCAAACAGCATCAAGAAAACAATGGAACTTAGTAGCTTTAAACTTAAACGGTTTAATAGCTTGGATTAAACACTTTATAGCATAAAATATGTGGGATGAAAATTGGAAAAAAGGAGAAGATTACCCTGCGTGGGGTAATACAGACGTATACAAGAAGACTATATCCGGGGGATATTTATACGACGGAGAAAGTCCTCGTGAAGCATACCAAAGAGTCGCTAAAACAGTTGCTCGTAGACTTTATAAGCCTGAAATGGCTGAGAAGTTCTTTGAGTACATATGGAACGGGTGGCTT
>ENA-ORDR01000699-ORDR01000699.1-marine-metagenome-genome-assembly--contig:-NODE-699-length-16823-cov-9.591544_pt1 | contig 16823 bp, 15 predicted proteins | sample MGYA00240993_ERZ508538 | MGnify/ENA primary metagenome ERZ508538 (study PRJEB26207, sample SAMN05421999) | marine metagenome | isolation source: Monterey Bay, California, USA | place: USA:Monterey Bay... | reverse complement strand
AAAAGCAACACCAAATACCCCTCTATTTTATAAATATGAAAATGGCAAAGTAGAAAAGAAAATAATTATTGATTAAGCAAATAAGCCTTTTAAAACATCAACAACATAATCAACTTCTTCTATTGTATTGTATTTGCTAAATGAAAATCTAACTGATGGTCTCTTTGAATTAGAATTAATCTCCTGAATAACATGAGATCCTTTATTACTGCCTGATGTACATGCACTGCCTCCACTACACGCAATTCCTTTAATATCTAAATTAAACAATAACATCTCAGCCATTGGAGTTTCAGGAAAACTACAACTAAGCACAGTATATAAGCTATTATCTATATCATCACACATACCATTAAACTTAACTTGAGGGATATGCTTTTTCAACTCAGCTATCATATGAGACTTAATTCCCTTAATATATTCTGTTTCCTCTTCCATTTTTTCATAAGCCATCTCCATAGCATGAGAAATTGCAGCAATACCAATTAAATTTTCAGTTCCAGCACGCATATTTCTTTCTTGAGACCCTCCACTAAGTAATGGTGAAATTTTAATGTTATCAGATATATATACGAAACCAATACCTTTAGGGCCATGAAACTTATGAGCGGATGCTGCAATAAAATCAACATTAATTTTTTGTAAATCATACCTATAATGAGCCATAGTTTGTACAGTATCAGAATGAAATATTGCATTATGTTCTTTGCAGATATCTCCAATAGCAGTAATATCCTGAATAGTTCCTATCTCATTATTTGCATGTAAAATAGACACGAAAGTCCTTGGGTGACTTTCTAATAACTCTTTAAGGTTTGATAATGAAACCTGACCCTTTTCATTTACTTCAACATACGATAATTTAATCACTCCTGACTTTTCTAACTCCTCCAAAGGATGTAACACAGCATGATGAGAAAGCTTAGAAGTAATAGCATGAGTAATATTATGATCTTTTATACCACATTTAATAGCCATATTATCAGCTTCAGTCCCGCCAGAAGTAAAGAAAATATTTCCTGGAGATGTATTTAAAAAATTTGCAATTTTTTTTCTACTTGTCTCAATAATACTTCTAGTTGCGCGCCCAAAAGAATGTTGTGATGATGGATTTCCATAATGATTTTTCATTATATCTGTCATTACATCAATCACTTCTGGTGCCATTGGTGTAGTGGCGGCATTATCAAAAAAAACTTTTATCATATTTTATATCAATTCTTTAATCTCATTAATCATATCATTCGCAAATTTATTTGCTTTTTCCTCTCCTTCACTCTCAGCATAAATCCTAATTATCGGCTCAGTATTTGATTTTCTTAAATGAACCCAACCTTCTTGAAAATCAATTTTTAGCCCATCAATAGTTGTGATTTGTTCATTCTTATATTTCTCCTCCAAAGTTGTAAGAATTGCATCAACATCAATCTCAGGTGTGAGCTGAATTTTATTCTTTGAAATAAAATAATTAGGATAACTATCCCTTAGTGTTTTTGCAGAAATTTTTCTTTCAGCAAGTTGAGTTAAAAATAAAGCCACTCCAATTAATGCATCTCTACCATAGTGCATTTCAGGGTAAATAACCCCCCCATTGCCTTCTCCTCCTATAATTGCATTTGTTGCTTTCATTTTATCTACCACATTCACCTCACCAACTGCTGAAGCCTCATAACTTCCATTATGATTATTCGTAACATCTCTTAAAGCTCTTGTAGATGAAAGATTAGAAACTGTATTTCCTGGAGTTTTACTCAAAACATAATCAGCAACTGCAACTAGGGTATATTCCTCTCCAAACATACTTCCATCTTCACAAACCATTGCTAGCCTATCCACATCAGGATCAACAACAATACCAAAATCTGCTTTTTCTTCAACAACTAATTTTGATATTTCTGTTAAGTTTTTAGGTAATGGTTCAGGGTTATGTGGGAATTTTCCGTTTGGCTCGCAATATAATTTCACACACTCCACTCCCATTCTCTCTAATAATCTAGGAATCATAAATCCTCCTGTTGAATTTACTGCATCTACAACTACTTTAAATCCTGCTGATTTTACTAAATCAACATCAACAAGATGAAGATTTAGAACCTCTTCAATATGTTTATCATTAAAACTATCATCAAAAGTATATTTTCCTAAATCATCTACTTCTGAAAAAGTAAAAGCATCATTTTCAGCTAACGCTAAAATTTCCTCTCCATCTTTTGCAGATAAAAACTCTCCTTTATCATTCAAAAGTTTTAATGCATTCCATTGTTTAGGATTATGACTAGCAGTAATAATTATTCCTCCTGCTGATTGTTCTATCTGAACAGCAACCTCAATAGTTGGAGTAGTAGAAAGGCCTACATCTAAAACATCAAAACCACAACCAATTAAAGTTCCTGAAACAATATTACTTACCATCTCTCCAGAAATACGCGCATCACGACCAATAATTATTGTATTAGAGCTACTAGACTGTTTTCTGATAAAAGTAGCATAAGAAGCTGTAAAACGCACGATATCCAAAGGAGTAAGTGCATCTCCTACACAACCACCAATAGTACCTCTAATTCCTGAAATTGATTTAATTAATGTCATTTTCTACTTTTGATTTAATGCGACAAAATTAAAAGAATTATCTTATATTTTTATCTTTGTAAAAATTAAAACTGCAATAAATGAATTTCTTTTTAACAGATATTCCTGAAAGAACAAAAAAACCAAGGGAAAACGGACTCACAATGATGATGGATAAAGGATTAAGTATCAATGATACCAAAAACTTTATTGACATGTGCGGACCTCATGCAGATATAGTAAAACTAGGATTTGGAACATCTGCAATTTCACCACATATTGAAACAAAAATAAAATTATACCAAGAGGCAGGACTAATGGTATACTTAGGAGGAACATTATTTGAGGCATTCGTTATAAGAGGAATGTATGAAGATTACAAAAAAATACTCAGAAAATGGGGCTTAAATATGTGTGAAGTTTCAGATGGGAGCATAGAAATGAATCACATTGAAAAATGCAATTATATTAAAGATTTATCCAAAGAATTTAGAGTAGTATCAGAAGTAGGATCTAAGGATGAAAAAAAACTCATTGCACCATACAAGTGGATTGAATTGATGCAAAAAGAATTAGATGCTGGAAGCTGGAAAGTAATTGCAGAAGCTCGTGAAGGTGGAAATGTTGGAATATTTAACAAAGGAGGAGATGTGCGATCTGATTTAATTGATGAAATTTTGACTAAAATACCAAATGATAAAATATTATGGGAAGCTCCAAAGAAACCACAACAAGTTTGGTTTATAAAACTTTTAGGTCCAAATGTTAATCTAGGAAATATTGGTTGGCAAGAAGTTATTCCTTTGGAAACATTAAGGATAGGCTTAAGAGGAGATACTTTTCATGATTTTATTAATAAATAATAAATGAAGCATTATATTATTCTATTCTTTAAAGGAATGGGCATGGGTGTTGCAAATGTAATTCCTGGTGTTTCTGGAGGCACAATTGCTTTAATCACTGAGATTTATGAAGAACTAATAAATTCGCTTAAATCATTCGATAAAAAGGCATTAAAACTAATTATATCTCTTGACTTATCAGCTTTTATACAACATACCAACCTATACTTCTTATTAAGTGTATTTGGCGGAAGTATCGCTAGTGTATTTAGCATTGCTAGTCTATTTAAATATCTGTTTTTACACTCCCCTATTCTTATTTGGGCCTTCTTCTTTGGCCTTATTATTGCTTCAATATATTTTGTAGGAAAACGAATTCGGCAATGGAACAGCAGTAGCATCCTAAGTCTCATTATAGGAACAGTAGCCGCCCTATTTATTACCTTTATAACTCCTGCAAGCGAAAATAGTAATCTATTTTTTGTTTTCCTCTGTGGAATTATTGGAATAAGCGGCATGATGTTACCTGGATTATCTGGCTCTTTTATATTAATACTGATGGGTAATTACGAACTGCTTATGGTGACAGCCGTAACAGAACTTAATATTCTTCTACTAAGTGTTTTCGTTCTAGGATCCGCTTTTGGGCTTATCAGTTTTTCTCATATACTTTCCTGGGTACTTAAACATTACAAAAACCAAACTCTTTCTCTACTAACAGGATTCATACTAGGTTCATTAAGCATCATCTGGCCATGGAAAGAGGTTGCAGATAGCATTATTGTAAAAGGCAAAGAGAAAGTCATTGCCTACAACTGGTGCTTTCCAAATGAACTAAATACAGAAACTATACTAGCTGTTCTTCTTATACTAGTGGGGATATTTAGTGTATACGCACTAGAAAACTTGTCTATAAATAAAAAATAGATGCGCACTTTTGGATTAATAGGAAAAACTCTATCACACACATTTTCAGAAAGATATTTCAATGAAAAATTCCATAAGAAAGATATTAATGATGCAGAATACAAAAATTTTGAATTAAAAAGTATTGCTGATTTTCCAAGATTAATTGCAGACAAAAAGCTCTCAGGACTTAATGTTACAATTCCATACAAAGAAAGTATTATTCCTTTTTTAGATGATTTAACTGATGATGCAAAAAATATAGGTGCTGTAAATACAATTCAATTTATTAATGGAAAAACTATTGGTCACAACACTGATTGGATAGGTTTTTCAAAGAGCATTAAACCTTTATTAGGAGATAAAAAAACAGCTCTTATTTTAGGTAATGGAGGTGGAGCAAAAGCAATTAAATTCGCATTAAATAAGTTAAATATTAAGCACAAAACAGTTAGTAGAAATACCTCATTTGATTATTTAGATATAGCAACAGAAACAACTGATTATTATACTATTATAATTAACACAACCCCCTTAGGAACACATCCAAAAATACTTGAATTTCCTAAAATAAATTATACGGACTTAAACTCAAAAAACTTATTATTTGATTTGATTTACAACCCAAATGAAAGTCGATTTTTACAATATGGAAAAGCAAAAGGAAGTGAGATAAAAAACGGCTTAGAAATGCTACAAATTCAAGCAGAAGAAAGCTGGAACATTTGGAATCTGTAAGTCGTTAAATATTAGTAAATTTGCAATCAAACATTACGAAAAGTGAACGAAAATAAAGAACAAAAGCTTACAGAAGAAGTTTCTACTCCTACAACAGAAACTACAACAATCAATAACTCTGAATTAAGTATGGAAGAACTCATCATAAGAATTGATGAATTGTCAGAAAACATTAACCCATACTCTGTATCAAAAGAAATTGAAGAAATCAAATCTTTATTTTACTGCAAACTTAAAACTGAGCAAGAAGAAGAAAAAGAAGAAGAAGAAGCTCAAATAGCAGATGAGATAGTAAATATAGTTGAGCTATCTGAAAATACAGAAGTAAAGGAAGTAAAAAAACCTTTACATCCACTAGAAGTAAAATTCAAACAATCCTTTGGTAATTACAAAAAAATTAAGTTCGAATATAGGAAACAAAGAGAAGAAGAGGAGAAGAAAAACTTAAAAACTAAGCAAGAAATTATTGCTGATATAGATAAACTAACTCAAGAGGACGAGTCAATAAAAAAGACTTTTGAGCATTTTAGAATCCTACAAGAACAATGGAGAAACACTGGACATGTTCCTCAAACTGAGAACAATAACCTTTGGCAATCCTACCATCATCATGTTGAGTTGTTTTATGATTTTATTAAACTCAATAATGATTTAAGAGATTTAGATTTCAAAAGAAACCTTGAAGAAAAAACTGCAATTATTGAAAAAGCAGAAGCTTTACTAGATGAGAAATCATTAAATACTATGCATGGTTCTTTACAGGAATTGCACGAACATTGGAAAAATGTAGGGCCAGTGGAAAGAGAACAAAGAGAAATTATTTGGGAGAAATTCCAAGAAATAAGCAGAAAATTAAATAAGAAAAGAAACGACTATTTTACTAAAAGGAAAGAGATAGATGCTGATAAATTAGCAAAAAAAGATGCAATTTGTCAAAAAATTATTGATTTAACTAAAGAAAACTCAACTTCACATAGCAAATGGCAATCACTTACTAATCAATGCAATGATCTTGAAAAAGAATGGAAAGGAATTGGTAGACTAGGAAAAACAGACAACAAAACAGCTTGGAATAATTTACGAACTGCTCTAAATGAGTTCTATAATAAGAAGAATGCTTTTTACAAAGAAAAGAAAGAGGAAGTAAAGGAAGCATTAAATGCAAAAATTGCAATTGTAGAAAAAGCTGAAGCATTGCAAAACAGCACAGATTGGCAAGGAACTGGAAATACACTAATCAAACTTCAAGAAGAATGGAAAAATTCAAGTTTTGCTCCAGCTAAGCAATCTAATGAGATATGGAAAAGATTTAGAACTGCATGTGACACCTTCTTTAATGCCAGAAAAGCACACTACAAAGAATTAGATAAAGAAAAAGAAGGAGCTTATACTGAGAAAGCTAACTTAATGAAGGAAGTAGAAAGTTTTAAAGCATCTTCTGACACAAAAGAAGATATTAAGAAATTAAAAGAGTTCAGTTCAAAATGGAAAACCCTAGGACATGTGCCTAGAAACAAGATGAAAATTAATGATCAATTTTTCACTTTACTAAACTCAAAATTTGAATATCTAGGACTAAGCAAAAAAGCTTTAGCAAACGAACAGTACAAAAATAAAATTAGATCACTTAAAGGAAATGACAAAGCTATTGAAGGCGAACAAAGATTTCTTAGAGGAAAAATTGATGACCTTATAAAAGACATCTCTCAGTACGAAAATAATATATCATTCTTTGGGCATGGAAAAGGAACTGAACCTTTAAAAAAGCAAGTTGAGCAACAAATTGAAAAAGCTAAAAAAGAAATTGAAGAGTTGAAATCAAAATTGCAAATGCTAAAATAAAAGCACATGCAATTTAAACTGCAATCAGAGTTTTCTCCTACTGGAGACCAACCAACAGCAATTAAAGAATTAGTTGAAGGATTACAAGATGGCTCTAACTTTCAAACTTTATTAGGAGTAACAGGATCAGGAAAAACATTTACAATTGCAAATGTGATTCAAGAAGTGAATAGACCCACTCTTGTTTTAAGCCATAACAAAACTCTTGCAGCTCAACTGTTTAGCGAATTTAAACAATTTTTTCCTGACAATGCAGTAGAATACTTTGTATCCTATTACGATTACTACCAACCAGAAGCTTACATACCTAGCTCAGGAACTTTCATTGAAAAAGATTTATCAATAAATGAAGAAATTGAAAAATACAGACTCAACACCACTTCTACCCTCTTATCAGGAAGACAAGATGTAATTGTAGTTTCATCAGTAAGTTGTATTTATGGTATTGGAAACCCAGAAGACTTTCATAATGGAATAATTGATCTAGCAGAAGGGGATATTATCAGTAGATATCAGTTTTTGCAAAAATTAGTATCAGCACTTTACAGTAGAACAACTGCCGAATTTACAAGGGGTAACTTTAGAGTAAAAGGAGATACAGTTGATATTTTTTTAGCACATAATGATATTGGATATAGAATTCATTTCTTTGGAAATGAAATAGAAGAAATTGAAAGTTTTAACCCAGAAAATGGCAAAATAATTGATACACTTGAAGAAATTAGGATTTTTCCAGCAAGTATATTTGTAGCTTCAAAGGACAAAATACATGGCGCAATTTCTGACATACAAGATGACTTACGAAAACAAGTAGATTACTTTCAGGAAATTGGACTGAGCACAGAAGCTAAAAGACTAGATGAGAGAACTCATTTCGATCTTGAAATGATTAAGGAATTAGGGTACTGCTCAGGAATTGAAAATTACTCACGATACTTTGACGGAAGGAAAGAAGGCAGCAGACCCTTCTGTTTATTGGACTACTTCCCAGATAATTTTCTGACAGTTATTGATGAAAGTCATGTAACTCTACCACAAGTAAGAGCAATGTATGGAGGTGATAGATCAAGAAAGAACAATCTAGTTGAGCATGGCTTCAGATTACCAGCTGCAATGGATAATCGCCCATTAAAATTTGAGGAATTTGAGATGATTAATCATCAAACAATATATGTTAGTGCAACTCCTGCTGATTATGAATTAGAAAAATCAGAAGGGATAGTTGTAGAGCAAGTAATTCGCCCAACAGGACTACTAGACCCTATAATAGAAGTCCGTCCTAGCAAAAATCAAATTGATGATTTACTAGAGGAAATTAGAATAAGAATAGAAAAAAAAGAAAGAGTTCTTGTTACTACATTAACAAAACGAATGGCTGAAGAATTCAGCAAGTATCTTACAAAATTTAGCATTAAATGTAGGTATATTCATTCTGATGTAGATACACTTGAAAGAGTAGAAATATTACACGGATTAAAAGAAGGAGAATTTGATGTACTTATAGGTGTAAATCTACTAAGAGAAGGATTAGATTTGCCTCAAGTAAGTCTTGTAGCAATAATGGATGCTGACAAAGAAGGATTTTTAAGATCAGAAAGAGCCTTAACACAAACTGCTGGTAGAGCAGCAAGAAACATAAACGGACTAGTAATCATGTATGCTGATAGATTTACAGGATCAATGGAAAGGACAATAAGAGAAACCAACAGAAGACGGAAAAAACAGAAATCTTACAACAAAAAGAAAGGCGTGTCACCTCAACCATTACTAAAGAAAAAGGATAGCGAATTAGTACGAAACCTTAATCCATATAAAGTTACAACACCAAATTCTAAACCAATAATTGACTCATCATCAGTAGAGCAATTGCAAAAAATGATAAAATATACTAAAAAAGGAATGGAAAAAATGGCAAAGAACCTTAACTTTATGGAAGCTGCACGATTAAGAGATGAACTACAGGAATTGGAGAAAAACCTAAAAAACAAAGCATAAAAAAAGCGAGCATTTTGCTCGCTTTTTTTCTATATTATATTTTGCTAATTAAGCGTTTACAATATTTTTAGCTACTGGTCCTTTTTCACCATCTCCAGGTTCGAATGATACAGCTGCTCCTTCTTTAAGAGTTTTGTATCCTTCTACTTGAATTTCTTGAAAATGAGCAAAGTAGTCAGTTCCGTCTGAACCTTCAATGAAACCATACCCTTTACTTGCGTTAAACCATTTTACTGTTCCTTCCATAATTGTTTTTTTAAAATTTATTAATACTAGTGGGAACAACCCCACAAAACTGCCGCAAAGATAACAAAATATTTAATATAGTAACTTTTCAGTAGATACTAGAGTATTTTTCAATAACATAGCAATTGTCATAGGACCAACCCCACCAGGAACTGGCGTAATAAAGCTCGATTTCTTTGATACCTCATCAAAAGCTACATCTCCCAGAAGCTTCCAACCACTTTTTGTTTTATCAGACTTTACTCTTGTAATCCCTACATCAATAATGCAAACCCCATCTTTTACCATATCAGCAGTTACAAACTCAGCTTTACCAAGAGCAACTATCAAAATATCAGCTGTTTTAGTGATCTCTTTAAGGTTTTGTGTTCTACTATGTGTAAGAGTAACCGTGCAATTTCCTGGATTATTATTGCGAGCCATTAAAATACTCATTGGTGAACCAACAATATGACTCCTACCTATAACTACACAATGTTTACCGGAAGTTTCTATCTTATACCTTTCCAATAATTCTAAAATACCAGCTGGAGTTGCTGGCAAATAAGTTGGTAAATTCAATGCCATTCTACCAATATTTGCAGGATGAAATCCATCTACATCTTTTATAGGATTGATAGTTTCAGTTACTTTCATTTCATCAATATGAGCAGGCAAAGGCAACTGGACAATTAAACCATCAATATCAGAATTATTATTTATCTTTTTAACCTCAGCTAACAACTCTTCCTCAGATACATCAGCATTAAAACGAACTAAAGTAGAATCAAAACCAACTTTATTACATGCTTTTACTTTTGCATTTACATAAGTTTCACTTGCCCCATCACTCCCAACTAAAATAGCAGCTAAATGAGGTTTCTTTCCTCCACCAGCAACTAAGGAAGCAACTTTAATTGCAATCTCATTTTTTATATCGTTAGCTGTTTTTTTTCCGTCAAGTAATATCATTAATTTTTTATTATTGGTTGTTGGTTTTACACACCCCTAAACCCACTTTATAGACAGGAATATTTCAAACATTTAATCTAAAGTCTAACATTTATGTACTAAAATCTACTACTTACATTCCAGGAATACCGCCCTTCCCTTTCATCATTTGCATCATCTGCTTTGCTCCACCACCTTGCATCATTTTCATCATTTTACCCATCTGACTGAATTGCTTAATCAATTGATTTACCTCAACTACTGTAGTACCACTTCCACTAGCAATTCTTTTCTTACGACTACCATTCAACAACTTAGGATTTTCTCTTTCTTGCTTTGTCATAGAATGAATAATTGCTTCAATTCCTTTAAAAGCATCATCATCCATATCAACACCTTTCATTGCTTTACCCATCCCAGGAATCATTCCAACTAAATCCTTCATGTTACCCATCTTTTTGACTTGCTGAATCTGTTTTAAGAAATCATCAAAACCAAATTGATTTTTAGCAATTTTCTTCTGAACTCTCCTTGCTTCTTCCTCATCAAATTGTTGCTGAGCACGCTCCACTAATGAGATAACATCTCCCATTCCTAAGATACGAGAAGCCATTCTGTCTGGATGAAAAACATCTAAGCCATCCATCTTTTCAGAAGTACCAATAAACTTAATCGGCTTATCAACTACAGAGCGTATAGTAAGTGCAGCCCCACCTCTTGTATCACCATCTAACTTTGTGAGGACTACCCCATCAAAATTTAACTTTTCATTAAAGGCTTTTGCAGTATTTACAGCATCTTGCCCTGTCATTGCATCAACTACAAAAAGAGTTTCATTCGGATTAACTGCTGATTTTACAGCTGCAATCTCTTTCATCATTTGTTCATCAACAGCCAAACGACCAGCAGTATCAATTATAACAACATTATGTCCGTTAGTTTTTGCATGCTTAATTGCTGCTTGTGCAATTTCAACAGGATTTTTATTTTCTCTATCTTGATATACATCAACACCCACTTGTTCAGCCAATACGCCAATCTGATCAATAGCTGCTGGACGATACACATCACAAGCAACCAATAACGGACGCTTGTTCTTTTTACTTTTAAGCAATAAAGCTAATTTACCAGAAAAAGTAGTTTTACCACTACCCTGCAAACCAGCAATAAGAATAACTGTTGGAGAGCCATCCAAAGAAATATCAGATTGCTCGCTTCCCATGAGATTAGCCAACTCATCTTTCATTATTTTGGTAAGCAATTGCCCAGGATCAATAGCTGTAAGCACCTTTTCACCCATTGCTTTTTCCTGAACTCTAGATGTAAATGATTTAGCAGTTTTAAAATCAACATCAGCCGCAAGTAGTGCCTTACGGATTTGTTTCATTGTTTGGGCTACATTAATCTCGGATATACTCCCTTGCCCCTTTAATACTTTAAACGCCTTATCTAGTTTTTCTGATAAATTCTCAAACATTTCTTTTTACTTTTTTAACTTTACAAAAGTAATGAATTCAATCATTACTCCACAACCACTCCATATAAATCAAAGTGGTCTGTTTTTTCAATCTTAATATTAGCAAAATCACCCATTCTTATATAGGTTTCATTTGCTTTTACTAACACTTCATTATCTACATCAGGGCTATCAAATTCAGTTCTACCAATAAAGTAGTCTCCTTCTTTCCTGTCAAATAGCACTTTAAAAGTCTTGCCTATTTTCTTTTGATTTAATCCCCAAGAGATATGAGTCTGCATGTCCATAATTTCTTCTTGCCTTGCTTTCTTCACTTCATCAGGCACATCATCTTCCAAAACATGGGCAGAAGTATTTTCCTCATGCGAATAAGTAAACACCCCCAATCTATCAAACTTGGTATCCTGTACCCATTGTTTTAATTCTTGGAATCTTTCTTCTGTTTCACCAGGATAACCAACAATCAATGAAGTACGAATAGCCATATTTGGTACTTTTTTCCTAAAAGCTTTTAATAAATCATTTGTCTTTTGATGAGAAGTTCCTCTTTTCATAGACTTCAAAATCTCATCATTAATGTGTTGTAAAGGAATGTCAATATAATTACATACCTTGTCATTATTTCTAATCACATCCAACACATCCTGCGGGAACCCTGTCGGGAAAGCATAATGCAAACGAATCCACTCAATACCCTCCACTTTGGAAAGTTCAATTAGCAAATCAGCCAACCTTCTCTTTTTATAGATATCCAACCCATAATACGTTAAATCTTGAGCAATAAGAATCAATTCTTTTACCCCATTTTTGGCTAAGTTTTTAGCCTCAATAACCAATTGTTCAATAGGTGTGGACTTGTGCTTCCCTCTCATTAATGGAATAGCACAAAATGAACACGGCCTGTCGCAACCTTCTGCAATTTTAAGGTAAGCATAATGTTTAGGTGTAGTTGTTAATCGTTCTCCTAACAATTCGTGCTTGTAATCCGCACCTAAAACTTTCAATAATTTTGGCAAATCAGTTGTGCCAAAATACTGATCAACATTAGTGATTTCTCGTTCTAAATCTGGCTTATAACGCTCAGAAAGACAACCAGTAACATATAATTTATCGATACTACCCGCTTCTTTTCTTTCTGCTTGTTCTAAGATAGTATTGATAGATTCCTCCTTTGCATTATCAATAAAACCACAAGTATTTATCACAACAATATTAGCATCATCTTTTTCTGACTCATGCTCAACTTCCATTTTGTTGGCTGCTAATTGCCCCATCAAAACCTCAGAATCATACACATTTTTAGAGCATCCTAAAGTGATAACATTAATCTTATTTTTCTTTGTTGATTTTGTTCTCATTAATTAAATAGTGAGTCTACAAACTCATTTTTATTAAACACTTGTAAATCTTCAACACCTTCTCCTACACCTATATATCGCACAGGAATTTGAAACTGATCAGAAATACCAATAACTACTCCACCCTTAGCAGTTCCATCTAATTTAGTAAGTGTAATAGAACTTACTTCAGTTGCTGCCGTAAATTGTTTTGCTTGCTCAATTGCATTTTGTCCTGTTGAAGCATCTAAAACTAACATTACATCATGAGGAGCATTAGAAATAACTTTAGTCATTACATTTCTAATTTTTCCTAACTCCCTCATTAAATTCACATTATTATGCAATCTTCCTGCAGTATCAATAATCACAACATCAGCACCACTAGCCTTAGCTGATTCAATAGTATCAAATGCAACAGCTGCTGGATCAGAACCCATGTCTTGTTTTACAATTTCAACACCTACTCTATCAGCCCAAATTACTAATTGGTCAACAGCAGCAGCACGAAAAGTATCAGCAGCACCTAACACTACTTTTTTACCTTGTTGTTTAAACTGGTGCGCTAACTTCCCTATTGTTGTCGTTTTTCCAACTCCATTTACGCCAACTACCATAATCACATAAGGACCTTCAACTTCAGGAATTTCTTGATAAGAATCCTTCATTAATAATGAAATTTCTTCTTTTAAGAAATCATTTAATTCGGATGCATTAATGTACTTATCTTGAGCTACTCTATCCTCTAACTTCTTAATAATTTTAAGAGTTGTCTCCACACCAATATCTGAGGTAATTAATGCTTCTTCAATATCATCAAGTGCTAATTCATCAATAATAGATTTTCCTGCAACAGCCCTAGAAATTTTACCAAAAACATTTGTTTTAGTTTTTTCTAAACCCTTGTCAAGTTTTTCTTTTTTATCTTTTGAAAAAAAATTAAATATCCCCATTATTAATGCCTTTTTTAAACAGAAAAAGCTCCTTTCAAAAATAGAAAGAAGCTTTTAATTTGTGTATAATTTAATACTATTTTTTTGCAAAGAATTCTTTTACCTTATCCTTTGGTACAATTTCACTTTTAAAAGAGTAAGATCCGCCCTCTGTTTTAACCATTTTCACAGCTTTAGTAAACGCCTTAGCTCCTTTCTTCTGTAATGATGCTACTGTCTTTTTTGCCATTTTCTTTTATTTTATTTCTTTATGAACAGTCATTTTCTTCATGATAGGGTTAAATTTTTTCAATTCCATCCTATCTGGAGTGTTCTTCTTATTCTTAGTAGTAATATAACGAGATGTTCCTGCTAATCCGCTTGCTTTATGCTCAGTACATTCTAAAATAACCTGAATTCTATTTCCTTTCTTTGCCATCTTCTTATAATTTATTGGGCTGCAAATTTAATTAAATAATCTAATACCAAACCAAAATTTACATCTTTTTAACATCTATAAAAAACAAGTCATCTCTTACTTTAAAATCATGCTTATCAAAGCCTCCTAAATCTTGCTCTTTCCACTCCGAATTTGGGTAAACCCAAAAATCCTTACTTCCTGTATTTATCAAAATAGGCATGTCAAATTCAGGAATTGCTTCCCACCTGTACAACAAAGTAATATTCTTCCCTTCTTTTTGAAACTTATATTGAAATTCTGGGATTTTCTTACTTTTCAAATACTGACTAAAAAAAACTGTAAAATCTTTTCCTGATTTTTCATTGATATAATCCATGATTACTTGTCCATCTACAGTTTGATACTTAAAATCATTTGCAATTCCTTTTATAATGTCAAACCATAACTCATCATCTTCAATGAGATTTCTTAGAGTATGCAGCATTAATGAGCCTTTAAAATACATATCTCCACTACTTCCTGTTTGGTTCACATGATATGGACCTATAACTGCCTTGTCATTCCTAACACTCCTTTTTTGGTTATTTACATAACTCAACATAGCATCATAGCCATGCATGCACTCAACATACAATACTTCAGAATAAGTACAAAACCCTTCATGCACCCACATATCAGCAATATCATTTGTGGTAATAGAATTTCCCCACCACTCATGCCCACTTTCGTGCACAATAATAAAATCAAAAGCAAGGCCATCAATAAAGCGAGTATTCCCATGATAACCTGGTAAGTAATCATTCCCATAAGCAATAGCCGACTGATGTTCCATTCCTAAATAAGGTGTTTCAACTAAAGCATAACCATCATTCCAAAAAGGATATTCTCCAAAGTAATTTTCAAAACATTTCATCATAGGCTTTACCTGTTTAAAATGCTCTTTTGCCTTTTCTAAGTTATCATGCAATACATAATAATCCATTCTTAATGTATCTTTTAAAGAAATATAAGAATCTGAGAAATGCGTGTAATCGCCAATATTTAGCGTTACATTATAGTTATTTATAGGATATGAAACAAACCATTCACTTACATTTACCCATGATTCCAAATATTGATTCCAAACAGATGTGTCACTTCTTAAATCTCCATTTGCAATAATCTTTAAAGGATAACGAGCCGTACAAGTAATACGCATACTATCTGGCTCATCCGATTGATGATCTTTATTAGGCCACCAAACACTAGCCCCTAAACCTTGACAAGAAACTCCAATCCAAGGGTTTCCATTACTATCTTTTTTCCAGGAAAAACCACCATCCCATGGAGCATTAACTGCCACTCTTGGATATCCTCCATACCAGACTTTAATACTTAACTGCTCACCTTTCTTAACTTCACGATTGAAATAAACATAAACAGCATCAAATTCTCTGCTAAATTCTAATTGAGACTTTTCAAATTCGATAATTTGCACCTCCATATTAGAAGCTAAATCTATTTGAAACCAGCTAAAATCTGTTAATGCAGTAAAATGAATAATATTATATGACCTCTCAATAGACTTTTCCTGTTCATCAATCATTACTTTTAAATCATAGAAAGTAACATCATAGCAAGTTCTGATAGGAGTAAGATTTCCTCTTAAACTATCTTTTCGGCTAAATTCTTGAGAAAAACTGGAGATAGTAATAAAAAATAACAAAAAAGCAACTAGATTTCTTCCCATCTAATAAAAGAATCTAATAACTATTTTGTTAAAGTAAGTTGACAATCTACTTCTTCTGTGCCACCAACAATTGGAATCTCAAATTCGTAAGTAAGATCCATATACCCAGAATTCTCAGATTCTATTTTACCAGATCCAGAAACAACTACATCTATTGGAAATCCTAATCCGGGATCAATTTGAATATCTTGTTCATTAACGACAATGTTTCCTTCATTATCAATATCACCTGAAACTTGAGTTCCATTCATATCAATAAATAAGGAATTATCACCATTTGCTTGCACATCTATTGTCTCTGGCATCTGTTCATTTAGTGAAATTGTTTGACCTAAAATATCAACATCATCACAATCAGGGTCTATATTCCAGATTCCTATTGCCACTTGATAAGCATAAATACAAGACCCATCATTTGAGGTTGCTGAAGATTGAAAATTCATTGCAGTACTATCGTTACAACCTTCAATAATTTCTTCCTCTTTTTTACAAGATGAAATTATAAATAAAAGCATAATTGCGAATAGTGATGCTAATTTAAATACATTTTTCATAAGATATTTTTTAGTTAAAAATAAAAAAAGTTGCCATCAAAGATAGCAACTTTTTTATTATTCAATATATATTATTGATTAAACAAGCACATTGCCGTTTGCTTTAGCTTCAGCTAAAACAGCAGCAATACCTTTTTTATCAATTGTTCTAATTGCATTTGTAGAAACTTTTAATATTACAGTTTCTCCTGTTTCAGGAACAAAAAACTTTTTAGTTTGTAAGTTAGGATAAAACCTTCTTTTAGTTTTATTCTTAGCATGAGAAACATTGTTCCCTACCATTACTTTCTTTCCTGTTATTTGACA
>ENA-ORDR01000694-ORDR01000694.1-marine-metagenome-genome-assembly--contig:-NODE-694-length-16864-cov-5.426938_pt1 | contig 16864 bp, 13 predicted proteins | sample MGYA00240993_ERZ508538 | MGnify/ENA primary metagenome ERZ508538 (study PRJEB26207, sample SAMN05421999) | marine metagenome | isolation source: Monterey Bay, California, USA | place: USA:Monterey Bay... | reverse complement strand
GACAAACAAAGTCCCGACCTACCAGCCTACAAGAAATACTTTATGCACGGTACTTCTCACTATTTGGGCTTAGATGTTCACGATGTGGGTTCCTGGACAGAGCCTATAGAAGCAGGCATGGTGTTTACTTGCGAACCGGGAATTTATATTCCGGAAGAAAATTTAGGCATACGTTTGGAAAATGATATTCTCGTTACTGATAACGGCCCTATAGACCTTATGGAAAATATTCCATTGGAGGTAGAAGATATTGAAGCACTTATGGCTCAATAGTTCAGAAGCATTTGAAAAAAGTAAGTATGATAAATAGATTAAACCTCTTTATTCTTGTGACTTTCTTTACTGTACTAACAGTAAATGCGCAAACCAAATCGCCGGCAAAGAAAAGTATGTATCTTAAGGCTGACTCAACATTTGTTGTTAATCAAGAACTCAATATTTCAAAATTAGAGCCTCAAAAAGAACCAGCTAAAGAAAAGCGTAAAAAAGGGTTTGGTATTATTGTGCAAATCATACGCGATCTTATTAGAGACAATCAAGTCAATTAAAGAATTAAAATTTATCAAAAAAGTTCTAAATAAGGAGCGAGAGGCCCACCAAAGCATAATACTGTAAAGTGTTCTGTTTTTTTAATATATCTGCAAAAAAAAAATGTTTGAGAAAATAGAAGACATACCATTTAACCTAGATCCAGCTTATTTAGAGATTTCGTATGAACACGGAACAATCCCATCTGAATTAGAAAAATATATAGATGGGACATTCTTTATTGAATTAGTTAAAAAAGGTCCTGAAAAATTTAATATTGAATTCATTTCTTTTTTTGACGCTCGCACCTATTTTGTTTATGATTGGGATGGTGATAAACTTACTAGAATGGAAGTTGAAAATGCTGAATTATTTGAAGAAGAATCAGAGAATACATGCGATAAGTATAGTTCTGATGATGAAATGTGGGACGAAGCAATAGACTATGAAGAAGTTCCACAGCAAGCAATAGATTATGCTGAAAAAAATAATTTAGTTAAAATAATATATTCTTAATCAGTCTTTTATTTTTTGATAATCTTTTAATTGTCTAAAAAAGTTCGAAATTAGGACCGTAAGGCCCACCAATAAAGAACCACCTCAATTGAGGGCGTTTTTATTTATTCAAGAATTATTTTCTTCTCCACTGTTCCGTCATCATAGATATAAAAGAGAGGTTGGCTCTTCAAATCTTTAGACTCTCTTCCCAATAAGTCTACTATCTTAATCAATTGCTTATTATTTGGAAATACCTTATTATCATTCTGTCCATTATTTTCGTTGATAGATGTAGTTATACAGCCAATTAATCCGTTGATGTCATAACGTGAAACAAATTGCCAAATCTCAATATTCGCATCAATCGTCATATTTCCAAAACTTCCAGGCCAATCATGTCCTCCTCCTATCACTTTTAATTCCTCCACGTAGGCACAACCTGATGCAGTTGACCAAGTATATCGCTCAACACTTGGACTTACAATATTAACAGCAGCAGTTGTATCACAATTGTTATGTATTGCCCAATATCTATGTGTTGCTGCTGCGGAAATATAATATTCTATCCCTAGATATATTATCCCATTGTATGGAGAAGTTATGTCATTCGTACCAAGTATTGTAAGAACTCCAGTGGGATGCGCCGGAGAGCAAAAACTATTTGGATTTGCTTGCATGGTTCTTGCTACTGGAGCTATAGCTGCAATTCTGCTATTGAGTTTACAAGCAAGCTCAAAGGACATATCACCTCCTAATGAATAACCACAAGCATATATTCTATTCTGATCTATTTGGTAATTACTAGCAATCGTATCTATCAATGAACTAAAAAAGGGCACATCATCAAAAGTGCCTGGGACTTTAGCAATCCAGTTGAAAGAGTTTCCATCACTTGGGTCTGGGCGTGCCTGAGGATAAACAACAATAAAGTTTGCCGTATCAGCGATGGGACCCATATCTGCGATACCAATATGAGAAGCAATAGTACCACCTCCTCCATGTAAATTAAATAGCAAAGGAAAATTTGTAGTTCCATCATAACTTGCTGGAACATAAATGCTATATTCTCTTATTAAACCATCATGCTGTATAGTTTCGCTAATGTATCCTTGAGCGAAGCTCACATTAATAGTAGTAATAAATATTAAGAGTGAAATAAGTCGTTTTGTTATTGTTTTTCTGGATTTATGATTCATTTTATAATGTTTTAATTGTCATGTTACAAAATTACAAAATAATTTTCTAAAAAAGTTCGAAATTAGGACCGAGAGGCCCACCAAAAAGAGTGTTTTATCATTTTCTCCATTGCCAATAAAAATAAGGGAATACCGGTATTGGAAATGATTGATTTGCGTCAATATCTGCAAAATATGCGTTTATTGCAACAAGTTCAACTCTCATATTTCTCAAAATACCGAACCTATTTTTATAAAAAGGAGCTATTCTAAAGCCGTAGTTAAACTGTCTTTTCCTTGGGATATTTTCAAGATAGGTTAATGTTGAACCATAAGTATAACCCATATGATAACTAATCCAATTAGATGGTCTGTAATCTATTCCAATTGAGAAGTTCGGATTCCAACTATTCGTAAAATTTTTGGTTTGAGAATTTAAAGAATCATTATTTTTCATAATTAATTCCCCAATGTAATCAACTCCTACAGACAAGTTAACATCCCATTTATCTTTTATTCGATATCCAATACTTGGTTTGAAATGAAAATACGATCCATTTTCCCACATTGTTATCGAAGGTGTTTCAAACCTTTGAAGGGTGTCCCAAAAATGAACAAACATTGCTTCAACTCCTATTGTAGGAACTAATCTCTTTTGTTCATTAAATTTATATCTAAAATTAACACTTGGAATTGGCTTCTTTAGTTCAGAAAATGTGCCAAATATCCAAGGCAACAAATCAATTTGCGCTGTAAGCTTATCAGTAATTCCAACAAACGCCCAGCTTGGGAAAGGTAATGTTTGTATTGATTGATTATAAATCCATTCTCCTTTTTTTAAAGTGTAAGGAGTAATACAATCTATTGGATGAAGATAAACATCATCTTTTATCGAATTTATTTTTTGAATTGACTCCTCTTGTCCAAATAGAATTGTTGGTATCCAAAGCAAAAAAAGTAGTTGTTTATTCACTTTATAAAATGATCGCTAACTAAATTTTTAATTGGGGATTGTATTATTTCTTGTACTTGCATTCCTTCTTTCTTAGCAATTTTATTTATGTAATCTGATAAAAAGTAGGCAACTGACCCCACAAAAGTAAGAGGGTATTTTTTATAATTATCAAAACATTTTATGTGTAAATCAAAGAAGTGTTGTATTCCTTTTCTGAATATAGAATCAAATATTTGCTCTTCTTTATTTTCATACATAAAACGAAAGAAAGTTGCCAAATACAAATTTGGCCTTTGGACTGAATAGATATTTTCAATAATTTCATCTTTTCTTTCAGTAGTCCAATTTTCAAATTTCTCTACAATATTTCTTGGTAAAGCATTATTTACATATAAATTGATTAGTTGTTTACCAAAGAAATTTCCACTTGCTTCATCTCCTGCAATATATCCTAAAGAGGGAGCATTTTCAATAATATTATCCCCATCAAAAATACAAGAATTAGATCCTGTCCCTAAAATACACGAAATGATTGGACTTTCCTTATAGGTAGCTTTAAGAGCAGCTTCTAAATCATGTCTTATTATTATTTCTGCATTTGAAAAGAATGACTGCAGAGGCTCTTTAATAATTACATTTCTACTTTCGGATGAACATCCCGCACCATAAAAATAAACTTCTTTAATCTCTGTTTTTATAGAGTTCAGCTTACTACTATTTAGTTCTGAAGTAATGATATCAAAAGAACTATATTTCGGATTAAATCCTGATGTTTTGTGTATAGATAAGATCTTTCCATCTGTAGTACAAATTGCCCAAGCACACTTTGTAGATCCACTATCAGCAATTAATATCATAAATTTTATTTACAAAAATAAACTAAATTCTAACTTACAGAGTTATTGGTATAGAACAAATATTATTTATTATTTTAGCACAAATATATTTTCAATGAAATTATTATTAATACTCTCTTTATCCGCATCTTCTTTAATTTGTTTCTCTCAAATTAATTTACTTAAAAAAGCATCTGAAAAAGCGGGCGGATTTATAAAAAAGGAAGTAAAACTATCAGAAAATGATATTGCAGACGGATTGACAGAAGCATTAGTTAGAGGAAGTTCCTATTCTGTAGATTTAGCCTCTGCTAAGGGAGGATTTAATAATAACAAATTTATTAGAATACCATTCCCAGAAGAAGCTATTAACATTAAAAACACTCTATCAAATGTTGGATTTAATGATAAGGTGGAGGCATTTGAACATAGTATGAATCAAGCTGCAGAAACGGCTTCTAAAAAAGCTTTATCTATTCTGATGGACGCCATAAAAAAGATGAGTATTAATGATGCTCTTAATATTTTAAATGGAGAAGATAATGCAGCTACTATATACTTAAAGAATAATACATATAAATTTTTATATTCTGCATTTAAACCAATTATTATTTCAGCAATGGATAAAGTAGATTTAGCGAAAAAGTGGAATCCATTAATTAAAAAGTACAATATAATTCCGTTTACAAAAAAAATAAATCCAGACTTGGAAGATTATATAACAACAAAAACAATTGATGGATTATTTATATTGATTGCTGAGCAAGAAAAAGAAATAAGAACTAACCCAGCAGCAAGAGTTACAGATTTATTAATAAAAATATTTAAATAAAAATTATGGAAAAGAACGATCAGATATTATTACAGCTTATTTACATGTTTCATAATTCTGCAATGCAGGGGCTAGGAAAAGTAGCAGACCCAACAGGACAAATAAGCAGAAATTTGGATTATGTAAGCCAGACTATTGATTTGTTAGAAATGTTATCTGTAAAAACAAAAGGGAACACTACAGAAGAGATTGAAAAGACAATAGTTCAGATGGTTTCTGAATTAAAACTGAATTATGTAGATGAGAAAAACAAAAAAGTAGAAGACACCAAAGAAGTAAAGAAAGAAAATGGAACAGATAAAAAATAATATTAGTAAGATAATAATTGCAATATTAGTTTTAGTTATTGCTATTGTGTCTTATTCTTTTTATGATTTCTCTCAAACTTCTGAAAAGAAATTTGTGGAGTCTGAAAATCTTAGAATTCTTAAATTAGAGGAGGAAAATAATTTGCGTTCGGAATTAGATGATATTATCGAACAATATGATAACTCAAGAGATGAAGTTGATCATTTGAATTTAGATTTGGATGGTAAACAATCAGAAATTGATGAACTTAAAAAAGAAATAAGAGATTTATTAAATGTAAAGCATGATTTAAAAGAAGCTAAAAAGAAAATAGTTTCCCTACAAAACATATCAAAAAAGTATTTTGCACAAGTTGATTCTTTGCTAGGGAAAACAGAAGAATTACAAAATCAAAATACTAATTTGATTACAGAAAACACTCATATTAAAACAAAGAATAAAAATTTAAATGAGGAAAATACAGATTTAAATCAAAGATTAGAAATTGGATCTACACTTGAAGTGTATGATGTGGAAATTGATAAATTAAAGTTTGGTTCTCATGGACAAGAAAGAAGTGTTATTTGGGCAAAAAATATTCAGATTCTAAGATGTTGTTTTAAGATTTCGGCAAATCAGATAGCAAAGGCAGAAAAAAAAAGAGTTTTTGTTCAGTTTGTAGATGAAAATGGAAAGTTATTACAATCTTCAGACACACCAAATGATAATGTTTTTATTGTAGATGAGTCTGAATTACTATCTACAAATTATGTAGATTTTGATTATAATAATGAGGAAACAGAAATCTGTATTGATTGGCAAAGAGGTGATGTTTTGGGAAGTGGAAAATATAAAGTTTACTTTTATATTGACAATAAAAAAGTAGGGGGAAGTAGTTTCAAATTAAATTAAAAGTAGGCTGTAACACCTAAATTACCAACATGTTTTACTGAGTTTTTTTCAGATTTTCTGGCATTGTATTGCAAGTTAATTTGTAAATTATTTTTTAGTTTTTTCGTAAAATTTACTGTAAACAAAAAGTTATTTCCACTTTTTAATCCTTCCAGAAGTTCATAATTTAAAATACTATTTTCGCTCTCCGAAAAATTTATATGTATGTATTTTAATTCTGAGGAAAATAAAAATTTATCAGATTTTGAAGATGTAAAATTAGCAGCAATTTCATCTGAAATCAGTTTAATATTTATAGAGTTATTTTCTTTCTTTTGTTTTACATATTGTGCAGAAATAATTCCTCCACCCTTAAGTTGAAAAAAGGATTTGTTTTCTAACCTTAAATGTTTGTATTTATAATTTTTATTTTCAAAAAAATCTGAAATATTTTCTTTGTCAGATATAGAAACACTCAAATTATTAGTAACTCCAAAAACGTTACTGTTATTTTCAATTTTATTCTGATTGCTTTTTTGCATATCATTTCCGTAAGAAAAATTATTCTGAGAGCTACTAATCATATTACTTACTTTTAAGTTGAAATTCTTATTATTTCTGTTAATACTAACAGAGTTTACATTCTGAAATAAATAACTTTTACTACTATTAAAAATGTCAGATTCAAAAGGATTTAATGTTAAGTTATCTCCTTTATTTTTCAGATTAAAGTTAGAATTGAAATAAAATTTATTCAGAATCTTATGATCAGAAACCTTACCTAAATCTGTAATTATATTATGATTATAATTTAGAATATAAACATCTTCAAGTTCTGTAGAAGGTAAAAGTAAAATTACATATTCTGCTTCATCCTGAAACTGAGCAATCATAAATTCATCTAGTTCTTGCATGTTGTTATTATTTGCATCTACCCAAATATGCGTACCAATTCCTTCAGGGACCTTAATAAATTGTTGTTCTTTTTTTGCTTCTTTCCCTTTTCCAATTTCATAATTTGTGTGTATCTGAAAAAGATTTTTTAATAGATTGACAGAAAAATTATTCGAACTTAAAACATTACTTTCATCCGAAAGGATATCAGATATATAATCTAATTTTCTGTAAGTTGAATTACTGTTAAATTTATAGTTTTTATGTTCTAAAATATTTAATTTTAATTGAATTTGATTTCCTTTACTAAAATCACTTAGCTTTCTATCATTCCTAGATAAAACACTAAACTTAATTTTTTCATTCTTATCTGATAAAACCGATTCAAGTTCTGTAAAAGATGTACTATTCCCCAGTAAATTTAAAGTACTATCAAAATGAGAGAATTCTTCTAACCTTAAATTTAATGCAATATCAAACAATTTATAATTATTAGAGATCGAACTATTTAAGAATAATATATCGGAATTAGAGTTTGTTGTTTTACTTTTCAGATAATCAGAGTTTGTAGAAAATGAAATATTTTTACTTCTCAGGTTTATATTTGTAGAAAATTTGTTAATAGTTTTATAGTTTTCAATTCTCAGATTTTGATAGGTAAATTTTGCAATTTCATTTTCATTTTTTAATAATTTTATATCACTTTTTACCATTAACTGATTCCCGAAAGTTGTGTTACTTATGTTCCAATTTCTGTTAAATTCTACATCTCTAAACCTATTTACACCAACATATTCTGCAGATATATATTCAATTTTATTAGCTAGAATTACTGAGAAATCCTCTTTTTCGAATATTTTATTTTTTAAACTTATATAAGTTGCAATAGAGGTATTATCTGTATCATCTAAATCAGAAAATAAGTTTTTATCAAAATTTTGTAAAGTAAAATTTGAAATAATTGTTGTGTTTTTGTTCAGTTTGTAGTTTAATTCGGATGATACAATTGTTTTTGATTTTGGGCTAACTAGCTTGATGTTTGGAGAGAAATTTCCTTGCGGGATTAAATTGTCATTTACAATAATTGGAGGAATCCATTGAAATATCTTTCCGTTTATTCCTTCTTCTTTCAATATATAGTTTGATGAGTTTTCCTCTGTTTGTGTAAATCTGATTTGATATTTTGCTGAATCCGGATTTACAGAATAACTATAAAAAATCAGATTAGTTCCGTTAATTATTGTGTCATTCTTTTTGTATAAAATTTTATTTTCAGAGAACGAAACACTATCTACTGAAGAAGAAAAAATATCGTTTTCATTATCTCCATTTTCTGCAATAATTATTCTTTCTTCATCATTAAGATTAGTTAAATAATTCTGATTTTTCCAATCTGTTTCAGAATAAAAATCAAAATTAAGTTTAATTTTTTCTGAAGAAATTTTTTGATGATTTGTAATTACGGACTGAGCGTAACTTCTGTCGTTATATTCAAACTCCACATAAAATCTTTTGTCTTTTGTAATCAGATTATTTGATGTAAAAATAATTTCGGAAGTGTTATAATCTATTATGTAATCGTTTTCAGTCCCTCTTTTCAGAAGTTTACCGTCCATAAATACTTTTTCTGTGCCAGATAAAACTACAATATAATTCTCTCCGTTTTTACCTTTTAGTTTGTATGGCCCCTGATTACCTTCAATTCCTAAAAAATTATTAAAACTATATTTCCCTTTACTCATACTTAAGGATGTAGAACTTTTGTAATTATAATTATTAAAATCTCTGTTATTATTTACTACAATTCCTTTTGATTTTCTTTGGTAGTTTAAAAATCTACTTTTATTTTTAGTGAAAATATCTCCAGTAATTATTTCTGTTTTTTCATTATAAATTCGGATAAACACTTTATCAAATTCTTGTAATTTATAACTACTTCCATCTTCCTGAAATGGTAAATTGTTATCAGAAATAACAGATTGTATTTTTAAATCATTGCTTAATTTTCCATTAATTCTTAAATCAATATTTGATAAAACAGACATATTCTGATTGTTTCCCATCAATATATTTCTACTTAATTCCCCTTCTTTAAATAGTTGAGATGAGCTTTCTTTATTTGTTACGTATTTATTTCTTTCCCAGTAACTATTAGTATTATCACCTTCAATAAAATTTAGTTTTCTGTTATAATATATTTTTGATAAAAGAACAGGGTAAATTTTATATCTGAAAGTTAAGGTTGTATTTATTAAACAGCTATCTATAATTTTGATTTTTGCATCTATTTCATTTATTAAGTATAATTCGTCTGACAATAGGGAATCTGTTTTATAAACGGATAAGGTAGAGGGAATTATACTAAAACTATCTAACTGAATTTCTGTTTTTGTTATCAGAATATCTTTGATTATTTCACCAGAATTCTGAGTATAAGAACTTAAGGGAATAAGTAAAAAAAGTAATAATATTTTAGATAAAATTTTCAAATTTCTGTATAATCGACTTTAATAACGAAAAAAAGAATTTTTCCTTATAAATTCATATCAAAAGTATTATTTTTATCCATTCATAAAACAAAAATCATGTCAGTAATATTAACATATAATGTAAACGGAATAAGAGCTGCTCTAAGAAAGGATTTTGATAAATGGTTGAAATCTACAAATGCAGATGTAATTTGTTTACAAGAAATAAAGGCAAATCCTAATCAATTTGACGAATCAGTTTTTTCAGAATTAGGATATAATTGTTATTGGAATCCTGCAGAGAAGAAAGGATATAGTGGTGTAGCAATTTTATGTAAAGAAACTCCAAAACATATTGAATTTGGTTGTGGAATAGAAGACATAGATTTTGAAGGTAGATTTGTTCGTGTTGATTTTGAGGATTATTCGGTGATGAGTATTTATTTCCCGAGCGGAAGTAGCGGAGAAATAAGACAAGAATTTAAAATGTATTTTTTAGAAAAATTCAAGACATATATTGATAAATTAAAGAAACAAATTCCTAATTTGGTGTTGTGCGGAGATTATAATATTTGCCATCAATCAATAGATATACATAACCCTAAAAGAAATAAAAACACCTCAGGGTTTTTACCGGAAGAAAGAGAGTGGGTTACTAAGTTTCTGGGAAGCGGTTTTGTTGATCCTTTTCGACATTTAAATAAAGAACCACATAATTACACTTGGTGGAGTTATAGAGCTAATGCAAGAGCTAAGAATTTGGGGTGGAGAATTGATTATCAGATAATGTCAGAATCCTTACTCCCAAAACTAAAAAGAAGTCAGATATTACCTTCAGCAGTACACTCCGATCATTGTCCTGTTTTGTTGGAGTTAACTGATTAGATTTATTTACTACATTTGCAAACCTAAAAATAAAAATTATGAGTATTTTACAAACTGCTGAGCGTAGTTCTCATCTTGACCCATCAGAAAATGTTATTTTTCAGAGACATTTAATAGCATATAAAGAAGCGGCAAAGATTATTAGCGGTACTGTTTTAGAAATTGGTAGTGGGGAAGGTTATGGAGTAATGGAACTTGCGGATAAAACAGAAAAATATATAGCAATTGATAAATTTGATTCTCCAATTTCAGAGGAGTTAAAATCAAAAAATGATATCGAATTTAAACAAATGAATGTTCCTCCATTAAAAGGAATAGAATCTGATTCGGTAGATTTTGTTGTTACTTTTCAGGTAATTGAACACATACAAGATGATGAAAAATTTGTAAAAGAGATTTTCAGAGTATTAAAACCAGGTGGGAAATTAATCCTTACTACTCCAAATTTACTTATGTCTTTATCTAGAAACCCATGGCATATAAGAGAATATACTCCACAAGCAATGCAAGATATTTTAAGTACATCATTCAAAAACTTAGAGATGAATGGAGTTTACGGAAATGAAAAAGTTATGGAATATTATAATATTAATAAAGCATCTGTAGAAAGAATAAGAAAATGGGATATTTTTAGGTTAGAAAAAAATATGCCAAGATGGATATTGCAAATCCCTTATGATATTTTAAACAGATTAAACAGACATAAATTACAGGATAGAAACGAACAATTAGTGGGTGGGGTTATACATACAGATTATTTTATCAGCAAAATGGACGATAAATGTTTAGATTATTTCTGTATCGCTACTAAATAAAGAAAAAACAAATCCTTTTTCTTTTAAGTTAATCAGAATTTCTTCCAGAGATTCTTTTAATATTTTTTCAGATTTTTTATTGTCATGAAACACAATTATTGATCCATCTTCAACATTGGTTAAAACATTACTCTTTATTTTTTTTGATGTAATTTTTTTATCGAAATCATAAGCTAAGATATCCCATATTATTATTTTATAGTGTTGTTTTATCTTTCTGATTTGCCAAGGATATAGTTTGCCGTACGGAGGTCTGAAAAGAGATGTTTTAGGTAAAACAGATTTACACTTTTCTATATCAGTAATATATTTATTTGTTGATGTAAACCAAGCATTTTTATGTGAGTAAGAATGATTTCCTATTTCATGTCCTTGAGAAATCATTTCCGTTATTATTTTAGGATGTTTTACAGCAGACTCCCCAACACAAAAAAAAGTAGCCTTAACATTAAGGCTACTTAACAGATCTAAAATCCACTTTGTAAAATTTGGAGTAGGGCTATCATCAAAAGTTAAGTAAATCTTTTTTTTGTTATTTGGTAAATTCCAAACTAAAGAAGGGAAAATCTTCCTAACAAAAAAAGGAGGTTTTACTATTTGCACTTTTACTCCTGAATATCTTCTTCTTCCACCATTTTATTTTTAAGGTTTTGCAATTCTGAAACACTTTGTTTTGAATGTCTCAGAAGTTGTTGCCCGTCTCCAGAAAGATAACCACCTTTTCTTTGAAGATTCTTTAGATAATTTAGTTGTAATGTAAATTCTTCTAAAAGTGTATTTACCCATTTATATCCTTCCTCATGATTTGTGCTTACATAAATAGCTGACATTTTAATTGAAGTAGGGTCAAGTACTCCGGTTGAAATTGGTATATTTTCAAAGTATTTATCTGCTAGTTTTATAGCTTCTTCATGGTTTTTTCTTTGCATTAGTTCATTAGCAGTTTTTAAGAATGGATATCTAAACCCTACAATTGATCTTGCAGAATAGTAATCATAATATACCTCATCTTTTATAACATTACCATAATTGTAATTTGTTAAAAGATTTTCTGTACTAGTTTCTACATCAATGTTTCTGTTATTAGCAAACCCTGTTCTGAAAGGAACTAATCTAGAAACAGCACCTTCTTCTTGTACAAAATCAAGTAATCCTACATAGTCGATTAATTGTTGCTGTGTTTGAGGATTTCCTTTTCCAATTAACGAAAACCTATCTAAAGTCTGTTGTGCTGAGATGAAATAAATTGGCCTTTCAAATCTGAAATTAGCAAGTATATCAAGTAATGCAATTTCATGCTGATTTATTCTTCCTCCTTTTAATTTTAATGGAATTTCAGAAACAATATTTTTACCCTTCCATTTTGCTAAATCAGAAGCAGGTATTTTATTTGTGTCTACCGTAATAATTATATTTTTAGGACAACCTCTACTAGTTCCACTTGAATTTTTTATTTCCCGCATTGCTTTTGTAGCATTTTTAGGGTTCTTGTTTTTATAGATTGGGGTCCCGTTTTTCTTATTTCCTTTATAATCATCATAAGTTAATGAATGAGGGACAGGAGAAGCTTCATAAACCTGCCTTTTAACTTGCTCTATATACCAATCCATGCCTAATAAACTCATGTTTACCACTCTTACATCTGGTCTAACTCCCTCTACTTCTTGTGCGTACCAAAGAGGGTAGGTATCGTTATCTCCATTAGTAAAAATAAGCGCATTTGGTTCCAGATTTTCCAGATAATTTTTAGCTACATCAATAGTTATTGTTCTTCCTTGTCTTGTGTGGTCGTCCCAATTTTCGGTTGCCATTAATACAGGAGCTGCTATTAAACAAACAGTAGTTGCTACAATAGCAGAAGTTTGTCTGTTCATTTTCTCTTTTAAGAAATCAAATATTCCCAAAACTCCAATTCCAATCCAAATAGAAAATGCGTAGAACGAACCTACATAAGCGTAATCTCTTTCTCTCGGTTGATCTGGAGGAACATTCAGGTAAACAATAATTAAAATTCCTGTAAATAGGAAAAATAACAACACCGAAAGGGCGTCAGTTTTTTGAGATTTAAAATGAAAGAAAATCCCGATAAGACCAATAATAAGAGGTAAGAAATAATAATGATTTTTTCCTTTATTATCTTTTAAGTGAGAAGGAGCGTTTTCATATTCACTAAAATTTATACCACTTTCCCAATTCCCGTAAACATCATTTTGATCCATGCTCATTACATCATTTTGTCTTCCTGCAAAATTCCACATAAAATACCTCATGTACGACCAGCCAATCTGATAGTCGAAAAAGAAATGAAGATTTTCTCCGAATTTAATTCTGCTTTTCGGGTTTTTACCGTTTGCTCTTCTCCATCTATTGTATCCGGATGCTTTTTGATCCGACCACATTCTAGGGAAAAACTCAGTTTTAGGGTATGTATATTTTATCTTACTTCCCATTTCTTCATACACTCCAGTTTCTTTATTTTTTAGGTAGTCCATCCCAATTTCTTCTTGTCCGTTAGGATTTACGAGAGGATATTTTTGGTTGTAATTTTGCCCTGAAACAATAGGCCAATCTCCATACTGATCTCTTTGTAAATAAGAAGATAATTTTAATGGGTCGTCTGGAGCTCCAATATTAATAGGAGTATTTACAGAGCTTCTTAAAATAACGGTTGCATAAGATGAATAACCAATTAATAAAACTAAAACTCCTAAAATTGCAGTATTCCATGTAGACATACCAGTTTTTCTTGTTTGTATTAAACCAAAGATAACACTTCCAATTACTAAAAGGAAGAAAAAGATTACTCCTGAATTAAATGGCAGATTAAAATTATTTACAAATATTCTATCAAAATATCCCATCCAACTAGCGGTTTTTGGTATGAGTATACCTTGTATAACAACCAAAACTACAGATGAAACTAAAAAGGCTTTAATTGCTCCTGCATGTGTATATTTATTGTTTTTAAAGTAGTATATCATTCCCATTGCAGGAATAGTAAGCAATGAAAGTAAATGCACCCCTATTGAGAGTCCAATTAAATATGCAATAAGTACTAACCATTTACTAGAGTGAGGAGAATCGGCAACTTCTTCCCATTTCATAATACACCAAAACGTAACGGCAGTAAAAAAGGAAGATAGAGCATAAACCTCTCCTTCCACTGCAGAAAACCAAAAGGAATCTGAAAAAGTATATGCTAATGAACCTACTATTCCCGCTCCTAGAATAGCATATATTTTTGATTTCTCTGTCTCACCATTTTTAAAGTAAATTTTTCTTCCGAAAGAGGTAATCGTCCAAAATAAAAACAAGATTGTAAACGAACTTGCAAGAGCAGACATACTGTTTACCATAACTGCAACTTGCGTTACGTCAGTTGCAAAAAGAGTAAAAATTCTTCCGATCATCAAAAAGAATGGAGCTCCAGGGGCGTGTACAACTTCTAATTTATATGCTCCCGAGATAAATTCCCCACAATCCCACAGGCTTGCAGTTTTCTCCATTGTTGCTAGATAAACAAATGTCGCAATCAGAAATACTAACCACCCAATAATCTTATTTAATTTCTTAAAGTTCTTCATAGTTTTAAAAATGTTTTTTCAATTTGGCGAATTTAGGAATTTATTTTGATTTTATTATAAAAATAGAAAACAGAAAAAATGTAAAAATATTTTGGTAATTATTATTAATTGTTAGTTTTGCAAACCCTTTTGATAATGCCCGATGGTGTAACTGGCAACACGTCTGTTTTTGGTGCAGAAGAGTCTAGGTTCGAGCCCTAGTCGGGCAACAATTTAAAGTACTGATTTATCAGTGCTTTTTTTTTTTTATTTTTTAACGCAACAATATGCATTTTGTGTTCGTAAGTTACTGGTAATTAATAGATTTTTTTTTATATTTGCGAATTCCTTTTATAGGGAAACGACAAGTATTTTTAACTTAAACAAGTATTATGGACGAAAAGTTTACTCAAAACTTATTGAAATTTATTTTTGCATTATTCCTAGGATTTTTGATAAATCCATTGAATTTAAGTGCTCAAAATTGCGATGTTCCTACTGGAATGCATGAAACTAATATTTCAAATTTTAGCGCCACATTAAATTGGAATTTTGATGCAAATGTTGATCATTATAGATTGAGATATAAAGAAGTCGGGGCTTCATCTTGGTCTTATGAACATAATGTAACAGGTATTTCAAATGATATTATTACCTTAAATTCTACTTCTACATATATTTGGCAGGCAAAAGCATTTTGTTCTACTGGAAACTCTAATAGTTCTGCTTGGTCTGTTGCAGATACATTTATCACTACAAATTATGTGGTTGATTGTAATAACACTCCTAATGGGACTGCATTTGCTGATAGTTGCGGGAATTGTGTTGGGGGTACTACTGGTGCTGTTGCTTGTATTGATTTTACTCCTTCAGTTGGTATTGCTTTAAGTTCTACTGAATGTAATATCCCAGTTAATATTACTTTTGTTACTGGTCAGGATGCGAATGAGCCAGATATTTCTTCAACAGTATTTACTTCAGATGCAGGGCAATTTGACTTTACAGGACTTTCAACAAATGATATTATAGGCTCAAGTGCTATTGTTGCAGGTGGAGGTTATATTAATGTCAACACTACTTTAATGGTTGATTTTATAATATCAGCTGATAAAATTTCAGTAAAAGCAGTAGATGATTTAACGGGACAAGTTTATGGTTCATTTACTATTGAAAATGATAATGGAGGAATACTTGTAGTTGCAACTTCATTGCCTGATAATAATAATGTTACTAGTGGAAATAGTCAGACTATTTTACTTAATGGTTTGTTTGTAAATCCAAACCCTACAACAATTACATTTACATCTACAATAAACTCAGAGCTTGGTGATATAGACTTTCAAAATTCAATAGAAACAATAGAGTGTATTGATTGTAATGGAGACTTAGGAGGCACAGCATTTACTGATAGTTGTGGAAATTGTGTTAGTGGAAATACTGGAGATGCAGCTTGTATTCCTTTTACACCAACTATTTCAGTTTCTTTATCAAATACTAATTGTGACAGTCTTGCAGATTTAACCATTAGTGTGAGTCAAGATCCAAATGAGCCAGATATGTCAACTTCATTGTTTGCTTCTGATTCAGGTTCTTTTGATATTTTGAGCATGAATATTTCTGATATTATAGGTACAGCAGTAATGACTGCTGGTAATGGGAATAATACTTTCAATACAAATTTGATTGTCAGTTCAATTATTTCGTCAAACCAAGTAATTATACAATCGCAGGATATAAATACAGGTTTAGTTTTAGGGACATTTACAATAACAAATCTAAATCCTGGAGTTAGTATAACTGCAAATTCAGTTCCAGATAACAATAATGTTACTAGTGGGAACTCTCAAACGGTTACATTTACAAATGTATTTGTAAATCCTGGTGCTGGAGTGTTGACTTTTACTTCCACAATTAACTCAGAAATTGGAGATCAAGATGTTCAGAATTTCCCTTTTGCTATTGCTTGTTTATGTGTTCCAAATGGCTATACTGATGTAGTAACTGCTTGTAATTCGTACACATGGATTGATGGAGTTACATATACAACATCTAATAATACTGCTTCTCAAACTTTAACTAATGCAGGAGGTTGTGATTCAGTTGTAACACTTAACTTAACGATAAATGGTTCTACTACATCTTCTGTATCAGTAACGGAGTGTGATTCTTATACTTGGGCTATAGATGGGAATACTTATACTGCATCTGGAGTTTATACTTCAGTAAGCACCAATGC
>ENA-ORDR01000687-ORDR01000687.1-marine-metagenome-genome-assembly--contig:-NODE-687-length-16944-cov-5.486690_pt1 | contig 16944 bp, 19 predicted proteins | sample MGYA00240993_ERZ508538 | MGnify/ENA primary metagenome ERZ508538 (study PRJEB26207, sample SAMN05421999) | marine metagenome | isolation source: Monterey Bay, California, USA | place: USA:Monterey Bay... | reverse complement strand
TGGAACTATTTGAATTGCAGGTAGTATAAAAGAAAATCCTGAAATACATGTTGCAGAAAATCCAAAGCCATTAAACCCTCTAATTATAGATGCAATAAATACTATAAATAAAATTACTAAAAACTCAGATAAGCTAAAGTCAAAATAAGTTAAAAATGTCATCTATTTTTTTTAAAATTTAATAAAAATTAATAGTTAAAGGTTTTTAACTACTAAAACATATATTTGTCAGCCATATACATAGTCCAGGCAATGGCAGCACCTAATATAATATATTTCATAATAGAATTACTTTATTTCTATTTTTTCTGGAAGTATACCTTTTGGGCGATATCTCATTATCAATAGCAAGCCAAGACCCATCATCAAATATCTAAAATATGGAACACTCTCAATTAAGTGAATTTTTAGTGCGTGAGTATCTGACATACCAGATGTGAAAAGATTAATTAAAAATAATGCTATAGGCGCAGCTTCAATCCATAAAAACCATACTGCAAATCCACCTAAAATTGCTCCAAAATTATTACCACTTCCTCCAACTATAACCATTACCCAAATAAGAAATGTATATCTCATGGGTCTATAACTACCTGGTGTAAACAAACCATCTTGAGTCACCAACATTGCTCCAGCTATTCCAACAATTGCTGAACCTAAAATAAATATTAATAAATGTTGTTTAACAACATTTTTTCCCATTGCGTTTGCAGCTTCTTCATTGTCTCTAATTGCTCGCATCATTCTTCCCCATGGAGAATAAAGTGCTTTTTGAGTAACTATTAATAAAGCTATAACTACAATTAAAAATAATCCTGAGTAACAAAGCTTCACAAAAACTGATGATCCTTCAATAACTAACTGATTTAGTGCAGCCTGTTTATCTGCAACATTAGAAATTAGTTCTAATTTACTTGAATTAAATTTTGCAACTAAATTTATGAACCAATCAGTAGTCTGAAGATTAACTTCATAAGGTACGGGTCTATCCAATCCAATTACATTTTTAACCCCTCTTGATAACCAATCTTCATGTTTGATTATTGCAATGACAATTTCAGAAATTAGTAATGTTGCAATTGCTAAATAGTCAGCACGCAAACCAAGAGCAACTTTTCCAACGACAAATGCAAGTCCACCTGCAAAGAAAGCTCCAACAATCCATGAAAACATAATCGGTAACCCAAAGCCTCCAAGAAATCCTGTCTTTGCAGGATTAACAGCCTCAATTGCTTCAATTCCAGGTTCAGCAGTTACTCTAATAATTATAATTCCTGCAATAATAATCCCTGCAATTCCATAAGTTCTAAAATTTGATTTAGCAAAATTTTTTAGGATAAAGCGAATTGCTAGAATCATTACTATGATTAACCATAAGCACATTAAGATATCAAAACCACCAGCTCGCCATGCTTCTTGAACTGGATCAACCGATATTAATACTGCAGCTAGTCCACCTAATGCTGCATATCCCATAAGACCAAAATTAATTAAGCCAGCATAACCCCATTGCACATTTGCTCCCATAGTCATTACTGCAGAAATTAAACATAGATTGAAAATTGAAAGAGCGACATTCCATGATTGAAATATCCCAACCAATACAATTAAACCCATCATTATTGAGTAAGCCACAATTATATTTAGATTTTTTCTCAAAGCACCTTCCCTTTAAATATGCCATTAGGTCTATACAACAAAACAATCACCAGTATGGAGAACGACACAGCAAATTTATAATCAGTTGATAGTAATTGAACAAGAGTTTCTGGTTCCATACTTTCTGGCAAAATATACATAAAAAATTTCTTGTAAGCATACGTTATGAATATCTCTGAAAAAGCTATAACGTAACCTCCCAAAAATGCTCCAAAAGGGTTTCCAATACCCCCAACAATTGCAGCAGCAAAAATTGGAAGCATGTTATTAAAATATGTAAAAGGTTTAAAACTTTTATCTAAACCATACAGAGCACCACCAATTGTTGCCAAAATACCTGCAATAATCCATGTGATCATGACCACTCTTTTAGGGTCAATTCCTGATAATAAAGCTAGATCCTCATTATCTGAGTAAGCTCTCATACTTTTTCCTGTTTTAGTTTTGTTTAAGAACCAAAATAAGATGGAGACCAATATAAGAGTTACAAATATTGTTATTACTTGGCTAGATTTAATTGCTAGTCCTTCATTAAGTCCTGTCATTTCTTTAAATTCACCTGCTTTAATAATAAATTTTTCTCCATCAAAAAATCTTCTATCAGATGGACCAATTATTATTCTTACTACTGCTTGAGTTACAAACATTACACCAATACTAACCATTGCAAGTTGGACTGGTGGACTTTTGTTAACCCTATAATATCTAAATACAAATTTATCTATGAAGAGCATGTAGCCAATCATAAAAATTATAGCAAATGGTATAGCAAGAAGAGCTGTTGGCAAAACACCTAAAGAAATACCCAGTGATTGAAAATACCATGTAAATAAAATAGTCACCATAGTCCCAAATGCCATCATGTCTCCTGTTGCAAAATTTGCAAATCTTAAAATTCCATAGATTAAAGTAACAAAAATTGCACCAAGCGCTAATTGTGAACCATAGGTTAGAGCTGGAACAAAAATATAATTTAATAATAAAATAATTGCGTTTATAAAATCCATGCTATCCTCCCAAAAAGGAGCTCCTTACTCTTGGATCATTTAATAATTCTTGACCAGTTCCTGAATATTTATTTTCTCCAGTTACAAGTACATATCCTCGATCAGAAATATTTAGTGCTTGTTTGGCGTTTTGTTCAACCATTAAAATTGCAACATTTGTTCTTTTTACTTTAATAATATGATCAAATAATTCATCCATAACTATTGGAGAAACTCCAGCAGTAGGCTCATCTAACATTAGTACTGACGGCTTGATCATTAATGCTCTTCCAAGTGCAACTTGTTGTCTTTGACCACCTGATAATTCACCAACTAACTGATTTCTTTTTTCTCTTAATATAGGAAATAAATCATAAATTTCTTCAATAACATTTTGAAAATTATCATCTCTTAAATAAGCTCCCATTTCTAAATTCTCTTCAACTGTCATTCCAGCAAAAACATTTTTTGTTTGAGGTACAAATGAAATTCCAGCCCTAACTCTATCTTGTGGTGAGAGTTTCGAGATATCTTTTCCATCAATTATTACAGAACCAGATTTTAAATCTAATAAGCCAAGCATAGCTTTCATTGCCGTTGATTTCCCAGCTCCATTAGGTCCAAGAATTGAAACTATTTCACCCCTATTAACATCAACCGAACAAGAATTAATAATATCAGGACCGTTGCCATATCCCCCTGTCATTTTTATGCCTTCAAAAAAAGCCATTAATTTTCATCCTTTAGTTTTGACCCTCTACCCAAATAACTCTCTATAACTTTCTCATCTTTTTTTACTTCTTCTGCTGTGCCTTCGAATAATACAGAGCCTTCTGCCATTACAATTACAGGATCACACAATCTACTTATAAAATCCATATCATGCTCAATCATACAAAACGTATACCCTTGCTCTTTATTTAGCTTAAGGATCGCAGTTCCTAGTTCTTTAAGCAGCGTTCTATTAACTCCTGCTCCCACCTCATCAAGCAATACTAATTTTGCATCAACCATCATAGTTCTTCCAAGTTCTAATAATTTTTTTTGACCACCAGATAAATTTCCAGCCAATTCATTTGATAGGTGAGTAAGATTCAAGAAATCAACCACGTCCTGGGCTTTTTGTTTTACAGCTAATTCTTCAGTTCTAACTAAGCTTGGCTTTAGTAAAGCAGTCATTAATTTTTCACCTGATTGATTTGCTGGAACCATCATTAGGTTTTCTAAAACTGATAAATTTGTAAACTCATGAGCTATCTGAAACGTTCTTAAAATGCCTTTTGAAAATAATTCATATGAAGGAACATCAGTTACATCTTCATTATTAAACAAAACTTTCCCTTTTGAAGATTTTAAATTTCCAGCAATTAAATTAAATAAAGTAGTTTTGCCTGAACCATTAGGTCCAATAATTCCAGTGATAGATCCTTTTTTTATCTTTAATGAGCAATCAGAAACTGCAGCCAAACCTCCAAAATATTTAGATAAACTTTCAATTTGTAAAATATTCTGTTGTTGATCCATGAAATTTTATTTATTTAATCTTTTATGTATACTATTGAGAGTTTTCTCTAAAGATTTATAAAAACCAGCTTTTGTTAGTTCTTTAACACCTTGTTCATTTAATCCCTTAGGTGTCTGAGATTCTTTTACCAAATATTTTAAATCTTTTTTTGAATTAACAACCGCATCTTCTGACAAAGCTAAAAATAAAGAAGTTATGTATTTTTGAGCATTATTTCTTTTAACACCTCTTTTAACCAACCAGTCTGTCATTGCACTTAACAATTGATAAAAAGGTGCCATCATTCCAGATGTTGACCAAAAATTAATAGATGATTTTTCATTTTTAATTTCAACAGTTGTTCCAACTTTATCAAAGAATGCTTTAACTTTTTTATTAGGAGGGCAAATAGGTACTGGTCCTTTTTTTAATGAAATTGGAGGCAAAGGAATAGCTCTTACAATTTGTGCTTTAACTTTTATTGCTTTTTTTAACTGAGATAAAGTTATTGTTGAAATAAAGCTAATTATAGTTTGTGTTGATTTAAATTTTAACTCTTTAATTATTTTATCTCCTACGGTAGGCGTAACCGATAAAAATACCCAATCACACTTATCAACTATTTGCTGATTATTTTTAGCAATTATTACTTTTTTAAATTTTTGTTTTAAATTCTTAGCAATACTTTTGTTTCTTGGTGAAATTATAATTTTGTTAAATGAAATTTTAGATGTGCAAATACCAGTAATCACTGATGATGCTATTTTACCTGTACCTATAAATCCTAAATTCATAAATTTTGGTTACTTTATATTGATTATATTGAATTAATTAATAAAAAAAGAGCCTCTAATTCTTAACAATTCTCTACTTAATTCTTCATTTTCTTTGAAAGGTTTTCTTCCATGAAGCCAGAAGTAGTTATTAGCAATTATTACAGATCCAACAGGTAATTTGGTAATAGTTTTGTTTTTACTTTCCTCTAAGCCATCTGACAATCTTTGTAAAAAATTACCTTGTTCCATATTTTTTGGCTCAGGAAATTGATCTATGTAAGAAATAATAGGTTTGCCATTCTTATCAGAAGAAAATACTGGATGCTCTACTTTGTAGTCTATATTTTTACTTTTTGGTGACCCCCAAATAAAGTTTTGTTTACCAACGGGATCCTTATATAAATCCTCGCAGTGTTCCCAATCATCAAGGTGTAACATTGCTGTTTCTCCACCTTCTACATTCTGTTCATCAATTTTAGTCATTAATAACCAGTCTGTAACTTCTTTGACATAAGTTCCGTCTGTATGAAGATCCATATTTGTATAAGCTTTTCTTAAATATGAGTCGCTTTTATCCTCGTGCTTAACAGTAAATCTTGCATAATATTTTCCAGCCATAGAGTCGTGATTTGGAATTCCAATCAAATGAGCAATAGCAGTGGATAATTTAACTAAAAAAGTATGATCAATTTTAGAATTAATATTCTTAGGACCAATAATAAAGCAACCTGTTTCTCGATCTTTTATTATTTTATTCATTAATTTACTTAGTTTATTAGAAGTAAGATCATCTAGACTTTTAGCTAAAGTAAAACGTGTAAATGGTTTGTATTCAAGAGCAGTGATATCAAATTTATTAAAAGGAAATATCAATTTATCTAAAATTTCGTCTTCAATATTAATATTGATTATTCTTTTTGATTTATCGTGTTCTGAAATTGTTAGACCAGCAATTTTTTCCATTATAAGTACTCACTCAGTAATGCCATCATGATAGCAGAAATTACTGTTGGATAAACAAAATTTCTTTTAGATACAAAGAATATAAATAAGCAAAATAATACTACTGTTGCTCTACTTATGTAGCTTGCATCAGATAACACTCCAACTGGAAAAATAATTGTTCTAGCTATCAAGGCTGCTAAAGTTGAATAAGCTAAACAATTAAACCATCTAAATAATTTTGATGTTTCTTTTATTCCTTCTGAAGAAACTACTCCTAAAAATCTAGAAGAAAAAGTTGCTAATGATGTTACTAAGATCGCAAGAACAACATTAATTGACATTTAGCTCTCCTATAAAATATGCAATAGTCCCACCTACAAGTCCACCAAGTAAAATTGACCATTCTGGAGACAAAAAATAAAATATTGGTCCTAACAATAAACCTAAAATTACTGAGGCTCCTATTTGGATAGTCTTCATTGCTCCTACCATCATACATAAAAAATAAATCGGATTTAGAATTGCTAGACCGATCATTATGTTTTTATCCAAATAATCAGATGCATAGAAACCAATAAATGTACCAATTACAGCTGTAGTCCATGTTGCTGAGCCAATTCCAATCCAAAAATCTATTCTATGTTTTTTTTCAATATTTTTGTAATTGCTTTTCATTATTAGCCATGCTGAGACTGCAATAAAATGACAGGAGAAATAGTATTTCCATTTTGGTTGGCTTTTGTGCATCATTAATGGGAATAAAGAAACAGTCATTGGGTATAATCGAGCATTAACAAACCAGACAGCTAAAAATATATTCAATAAAGATGCCCCAACCAACAATGACTCGGCCATTACCAGAGAACCAGGCAAAGCATAAGTAAGCATTGTAGAAAAAATACTTTCTTGAATATTAAATCCTAAATTTTTAAGAAGAGCTCCAATTGCAATAAAACAACAACCAAGTGCTATGGCTGGGCTATCAGGAGCTAAAATGGATTTAAAACCTTTAAAGAAAAATTCTTTATTAATCATTAGCCACCAAGGAATAGTCTACCAACATCAGGATTACTTAATAATTCATCACCTTTTCCAGCAATAGCTGTTTGGCCTGAAACTAAAACGTAACCTATATCAGCAAATTCTAAACCTTTTTTAGCATTTTGCTCTACGAGTATTATTGTTTTTTTTTCGTTGTGTTGAAGATCTTTTAAAATTTCAAAAACCATATCAATATATCTTGGTTCTAATCCAATTGAAGGTTCGTCTACTAATAATACTGATGGTTTCATAACAAGAGCTCTAGATATTTCTAGTAATCTTCTTTCTCCACCTGATAAGACTTTTGCAGGTTGATTTCTTCTATTTCTTAATCTTTCATATTTTTCAAAAATCTTTTCTGCTTCCTCGTAAGACTCGTCTGTTTTATCTTTGATATATCCACCCATTAATAAATTTTCTTCAACTGTCATATCTGGAAAAACTGAATTATCTTGAAGGATGTATGCTATGCCTACTGATTTTAATTTTTCAGCTGGTGATAAATTTGTAATTTCTTTTCCATCAATTTCTATTTGACCTGAAAATATGTTGGTAAATCCATATATTGAATGAAGTATTGTAGATTTACCGGCACCGTTAGGTCCAATTAAACATAGAGACTGAGCTTTGTTTACAAATAAATCAAAATTATGCAAAATTTCCATTTTACCATATCCAGCATTTAAACCTTTAATCGTTAAATGAATATCATCTGCAGATAATTTTTTTAAATCATCTGCTGTTGGAGCTTTTCCTAAAACTTCATATTGATTTGACATTATTGAGCTCCCAAATACGCATCAATTACACGCTTATCGTTTTTAATTTCATCTGGAGATCCATTGGCCAGCATTTTACCGTGCGCTAAACAAAAAATATCTTCTGCTAATTGCATAATAACTCTCATGTTGTGTTCTATTACTAAAAGAGTTATTCCAAAATCTTGGTTTACTTTAATCAATCTATCTATAATTCCATTAATCAATGTTGGGTTGATTCCTGCAGTAGGCTCATCTAATAACAACATTTCTGGTTCATTCATTAGTGCCATAGCAAGTTCTAACAGTTTTTGTTGTCCAAATGATAAATCTCCCGCTCTAAGTTTTCTTTTTTGATATAACCCTACAAAGTTTAATAAATTTTCAGCTCTTTCAGTAAGATCTTTTGGGATTTTTGAAAAAATAGTCATTATATTTGCGTCACTATCCTTGTGACTGATAAGCATATTTTCTACACAGTTTAATTTTCCATAAATCCTAGTTTGTTGAAAAGTTCTCAATAAACCAAGCTTTGCAATCATTGGTACTGGCAATTCAGATACTTCTTTTCCATTAAATTTAATAGAACCATTATCGATTGGGTAAGTTCCAACAATGGAATTAAATAATGTTGTTTTACCTGATCCATTTGGTCCAATTAAACCAACAATTTTTCCCTTTTCAACATTCATTGAAATATCAACGTTGGCTTTAACTCCGCCAAAAGATTTACTTACGTTACTAACTTCTAAAATACTCATTTAAGTTCTACCTGTGCTTTTCGGTCTGCCTCATCAACAACTTCACCAAATCTTTCTGGGTATTTTTCTCTTAACCATCCCATAATTCCTTCAGGGAAATAAATTACTATTACAACAATTAAAACTCCAAGAGCTACGTACTGCCAACCTAAGAAGAAGGTCCAAAAACCTTCTTTAAATATGTGAAATATTGTTGCCCCAATAACTGGTCCCCATAAAGTTCCTTTGCCACCTAAAATTGCCATCAAAACCATGAACACACCCATCTCTCTTCCATCAAATGCAACATCGGTTGAATCAATATAACCAACTAATCCTCCCATGATCCCACCAGCTAAACCACAAAAGAAAGCTGATATCATCCAACCAATAATTTTATATTTCATTGTTTGGATACCCATTGCTTCTGCTTTATCTTCATTATCTCTTATTGCGTTAAGAATTAATTTAAATCGAGTTGAGTAAATCGCTTTCACAGATACAAAAGTAAGTATCAATACTATGAAACTTAAAAAATAAAAGAACTCTCCACGAGCTTCTAGATTCCCAACTTCAGGAAAAGGAGGAGTTGTAAAACCTTGGCCTGCTCCAATAATTTCTATTCCACCAGAAATTTCTCCAGCTGCCACTCCTAAACCTAAAGTGCATATCGCAAAATAATGACCTCTTAATCCTAAGATTGCATAACCAATTAATCCAGCCACAATAGTTGGAACAATAGCCGCAACTAAAAGACCAAATGCCATTCCTTGAAAAAATTGACTAGGCGTATGAACGAAAGTTTTTTCACCTCCACTTTCTGTCCATTCTGCAAGTGGAAAAAACATTCCAACCTGCACAGAAGCACAAAGATACATTCCTAGACCATAAAACAAAATATTTCCAAAAGTATTGTAACCCATCTCACCACCTTGGATATTCCAAGTTAAAGCTAACACAATTAAAATACATAAAATTGATAATTGAACTTTAAAAGCTGGTAGTACAAATGGTGCAACCACCCCAAAAATTAGTATTGCGGCATATAAAATAATATTGTTATTCTTCATTTTAGATACTCTCTTTTTCTAGAAAGTTTAAATCTTCGATAAACTAAAATTAAAACTAGCAATAAAAATACTGAACCAATTCTAAATTCTGTTCCAAGAATGTAATCTGCAAATTCTTCAAATACTCCAAGACCCATTCCTGATACGGCTACTCCAGGTAAATTTCCTAATCCTGCAATAATTACAATCATAAACGATCTGATTGTATAAGGTAATCCCATATAAGGATGAATTGTAAATGTAATAGCAACTAATGCACCAGCTACACCACAAAGTGCTGCGTTTATTCCAAATGTAGCTGCATAAACTTTTTCAGTATCTACACCCAATATTTTTGCTGCTCTAGCATTTTGCGCTGTTGCTCTAATTGCACGACCTAACTTTGATTTTTTCATATAAAAAACAAGACCTATTGCAAAAATAATACTTATAACGGCTGCAAATATTTTTGAATTCGGTAATGTCACTGAATTATTAAATAACATTGTCGTACCAAAGTCCGAATTAGCAAGCACTACATCTGCACCAAATGCAAAGTTCATTAGTTGCATGAAAAGTATACTTATGCCAAATGTTGCTAGTATCGAAATAAACAAATCTCTATCTACTACTTTATTGATAACTAACTTATAAAGACCAACACCAACAAAATACATGATAGCAGGAGCTACTATTACTCCTAAAGCTGGGTGAATACCTGAAAGGTACATGAAATAAGTAATATAACCACCAAGAATCACTAAATCTCCTTGGGCAATGTTTATAATATTCATAACTCCCCATTGAAGAGCCATTCCATATGCAATTAATGCAAATAAAATTCCAAGCAATATACCATCCAATGAGGCTTGAACCATTAATATTGGCACTTGAAATATTAGAAAATCCATAAATTTTTTATTTGAAACTGTTTATATAAAAATGCCCCCTATTGCTAGGGAGCATTTTAAATATTAGATATTATCTTTGAGACCAAGATGGGATTGGGTGAATTAATTCAGCTGAAGCCCATTTAGTAGGAGCAACAACTTTATTTTCACACTTATCTCCATCACACATCACTTGGAATAACACCATTGGTTTATCAACATTCTGTCCACCTTCTGCAAATTTTATGTTTCCATAAAATGTTTGCATGTTAGTGTCAGCAAGTGCATCTCTTACTTTGACTTTGTCAAAAGAGTTTGCTCTTTCAAATGCATCTTTAAAAACCAATAAAGCTGCTGAAGACTCAGCTGCTTGATAAGGTGGTGCGTAACCAAACTCTTTAGTGAAGTCAGCATCATAAGTCATACCGTCTTTAAAAAAGTCATCCTTATATGTTAGTGTTTTATGCCATTGTGAAGCACATAATGCATACTGAGAATTTTTACCATGTTGTTTTGATAATTTCGCAGCATCACAGTGTGTCATTGCAAGCATTGGTACATCAACTTTCATTTCAGCAATTTGTCTGATTGCTGTTAAAGCACCTTTTGTATGACCAGAAACCACTAGAACATCCGGTTTTACCGCTTTAACTTTTGCTAAAGTTGCGGCCATATCGTTTAGCTCTTTTGGAAGTTTGTCATCAATAAGCTTTTTAGATCCAGTTCTTTTAATTGCATCTAAAACACCTAATCTCACATCTTGAGAAAAAGCATCTTGTTCAAATGCCATTGCAACTGAAACTGGTTTACCACCATTTTTTTCAACTGCTAGATCTATAGCTACATCAAGATATAAGTTAGCTGGCGCAAGAACTGCAAATAAATACTTGTAACCTTTAGTAAATAAAGATCTTGAAGCTCCGTTCGCCTCTACCATTGGTACACCATATTTTTCAGTAACAGGTGCTATTGCTTTAGTTAGTCCTGAGCTGTATGGGCCAAGCATATACTCAACACCATCTTGTTTGATTAATCTTTCTGCAAGCTGTGCTGCTCTTTTTGGGTTTGACTCATCATCATAATAAATGATTTCAAACTTATAAGTTTTTCCACCAACTTTAACACCACCCATGCTGTTAATTCTATCAACGGCCATGTTGTAACCGTTTTGAGTATGAACACCATTAGATGAATATTTACCAGTTAATGAAATAGCAGATCCTAAAACTATCTTGTCACCTACAACTTTTGCAAAAGATGTAACTGATGTTGATAATAAAATTGCTAATGCAGAAACAAAACTTAGTATAATTTTAGTTAATTTCATTTTATTTCCTCTAGTTGTTAATTAATTAAAAGCTAATTTAATAAAGAAATTTATGTTATTGCAAGTGGCAATAAAGACCATCAATTAAATTAATATTGTTGTGTTACAACAATAATTCCAGCAATAAATACTAAAACACTCGCTGAAATTGTATTAATTGTTTTTGGATTTGCTTTTATCCATTTAATTAATTTTTGAGCAAGTACGGCATAAGCAATCAAAGATAAAAAGTCTAATACAACATAAGTTGTGATTAAAATTATAAACTGGACTAAGTAATTTGAATTGAAATCTATAAACTGTGGAAAGATTAAAGGAAAAAACATCCAAGCTTTAGGACTGGTTCCTGCAACCAAGAAACCATCTTTAAAAAAAGAAAAAAAACTTTTTGAAGAAATATTTTTAGAATTTATGTCTTTAGGTCTAGTGTTATAAAGATCATAAGCTAGATATAAAATGTAAGCTACTCCAATCCATTTAAATGCATTAAGTAAAGTTGAGTTTTCTGAAAAAAAAGATCCTATTACAAAAATTACTAAAGTTGCTTGAATAATATTTGCAGTTACATCACCAAGTGCTGTCCAAACACATTTTTGCACACCATAATTCATTGAATATGAAATGATTACAATTCTTGGAGTTCCTGGAGTGATAAATAAAAATAATATTATTTGTAAAAACAGAAAATAATTTAGGGGGTACATTTTAAAGGTTGATAGTCCAAAAAAACCGGGAGCTAAAGATGGCTAAGATGGACTATCGATGTTTATAATATCATTCTCTAAATAAAATGCATTAATCATTTTTTTCAAATATAAAGGATTTATGAAAAAAAAAGGTCACACCCCTATCACTAGAGTTAAAAATCCTGAACCAGAAGTAAATGACCCAGATTGGATAGTTTGGGCTGCCTGGGCTGACAGGATCACCTTCGAAGAAATAGAGAAAAAAACTGGTAAGTCAGAATCTGAGGTAATTAAGATTATGCGAAGATCTGTAAAACCAGCTTCATTTAGATTGTGGAGAAAAAGAGTTAATCAAAAAAGTATTAAACATAGAAAAAAATTTGAATATTCTAGAAAAGAAATAACTAGTAAAATTAAAAAGAATGACTATTTATAAAGTATGAAATCAGTAACTATCTATACAGGTCCACTTTGTAATTATTGTGAAGCTGCAAAAAGATTATTAACAAGAAATAATGTTGAATATAAAGAAATAGATATTTCAACAGTTGATGGTGCAATGGATGAAATGATTAAAAAAGCAAATGGTAAAAGAACAATCCCACAAATTTTCTTCGATGATCAACACATTGGTGGTTATGATGAAACAAGAGCTTTAGAAAAAGACAATAAACTTTTAGATCTTCTTAAATAATTTAATAATTAGTTTTTAGGTTTAAAAACTAAACATACTCCATTATTACAGTATCGTTTTCCAGTTGGGTTTGGTCCATCCTCAAAAATATGTCCATGATGACCACCACATTTTTTGCAATGATACTCAGTTCTTGCATAACCTAATAAATGGTCAGTTTTAGTTTCGAACACATCTGGGAGTGACTGATAGAAAGACGGCCAACCTGAACCACTTTCATATTTAGTATTTGAATCAAATAATTTTTCTCCACAATTAGCACAATGAAAACTTCCTTCTCTTTTTTCATGGTTTAGCTCACTTGTATTCGGTGGTTCTGTTCCATCTTCAAATAAAACTAATTTTTGTTCAGCAGTTAAATTGGGATTTATTTTTTTTGTCATAATTTAAATCAACTTAGCACAAGATTGATGAAGAAATGAGTGCAATTCAATTAATTTTTTAAAATCTTTGTTGTAACCTCCACCTAAAACCCCACAAATAGGTATTTTTTTTGAAGAAAAATTTTCAATTACTAATTCATCTCTTTGTTTTACTCCTTCATCTGAAATTTTTAACTTACCTAAACGGTCATTAAAATGAATATCAACCCCAGCAATATAGAAAACAAAGTCAAAGTTTTCACTATTAAGTTCATTTAAATAAAATTTTAGTGTCTTTATATATACTTCATCTTCAACATTATCCTCAAGTTCAACATCTAAGTCACTCATTGATTTTTTGGCTGGATAATTAGTTTTTGAATGCATACTAAAAGTAAAGACGTGTCTATTGTCTTTGAATATTTCTGAGTTTCCATTTCCCTGATGAACGTCTAGATCTACAATTAAAATTCTATTAGCAAATCCTCTATCTAATAAATAATGAGCAGCAACAGCTACATCATTAAAAACACAATAACCAGCTCCTTCATTGTAATTAGCATGATGACTACCTCCTGCTGTATTGCAGGCAACTCCATAATTTAACGCAAGTTTTGATGCTAAAACAGTGCCCCCAGTTGCAACTAAAGATCGTTGCACCACACTATCTACTAATGGAAAACCAATTTTTTTAATTCCATTTTTATCTAAAGTTTTATTTTTTATATCATTAATATAATTTTTAGAATGAGCTCTATTTAAAGTCTCAAAAGAACAAGCAACAGGATTATGAAATTTTTTTACAACTTTTTTATCAATTAAATATTTAGCAAGTTCACCAAATTTATTAATTGGAAATTTGTGATCATCTCCAATTTTAGCAACATAATCTTTATGATTAACTACTGGTAGCTCCATTATTTTTCAATAACACGAATAGGCTTTCCATTAACACATGCTTCAAGATCTTCGATCATCTGGGTATAAAAAATACTATAATTTTCTGCAGTTACATAACCAATATGTGGAGTAAGTAATGCATTTGGTAAAAATCTAAGTTTATTTCCTTCAGGTAGAGGCTCTTTTTCATACACATCAATTCCAGCACCCATAATTACATTTGTGGATAAAGCTATTATCAAATCATCTTCGTTTACGATTGGACCACGTGAAGTATTAATTAAAAAAGCTGTCTTCTTCATTTGATCAAACTCTTTAATGGTGATGCAATCTTTATATCGATCTCCTCCTTGAACATGAATTGAAATATAATCAGATGTTTTAATTAAATCCTCTTTACTACATGGTAAAACATTCAACTCTTTACATTTATCTAAATCTAGATTTTCACTCCAAGCTATTACCTGCATACCAAATGCATTTGCAATTTTTGCAACTTGAGAGCCCACTCTTCCAAGTCCAATTAAACCAATAATCTTACCTTTTAATTCAAAACCAACTGTTGTCTGCCAGTATCCTTGATACATATTATCAATTTCTGTTTTTAAATTTTTGGATAAACCTAAAATTAATGCCCAAGTAAGTTCACAAGTTGGATTAAAATTAATCTCAGTTCCACAAACTATAATTCTTCTTTTTTTTGCAGCCTCTAAATCAATTGCTTTATTTCTTGATCCGCTAGTGATGATATATTTAAGATCATTTAGATTATCGATTAAATTTTTAGTAATTGGTGTACGTTCACGCATGATTAATAATGCTTCAAAATCTGATAATTGCTCAATAGCATCTGCTTCATCTAAAAATGGCTCACTAAAGATTTTAAATTCGTATTTTCCAGATAATTTTTTTAAATCCACAAACTCTTGTGAAACGTTCTGGTAATCGTCTAATATTGCAACTTTAAGCATTTTTAATTTTTTTGTTTGATAAAAATAAACCTAATATAATTAAAATAGAGCCAATTAAATGAAAAAATAAAAATTTTTCATTAAAAAATAAAATTGCAAATATTGTACTGAATAAAGGAATTAATGATAAAAAAATTCCTGCCCTATTTGCTCCAATAATTGAAACAGCACCAGCCCAACAATAATAAGAGCCAATACTTGGAAATACTGCAATATAAATTAAGATATAAAAAAGATTTGAACTCATTTCTATAGTTTCGCCTTGTACAACATCCATAATAAACAGTGGTAGAAGAAATATTAATCCAAAGGTACAAATTATATGAACAAGAGTTAGCAAAGATACATTGAAAGTTTGTTTTCTTAAATAAGCAGAATAAATTCCCCAAGCAATTATTGCCCCAATCATAAATAAATCTCCTTTATTAAAATTTAAAGAAAGTAGGATATTGAGATCTAGCCTAGTTATAATTGCTAAAATTCCTAATACTGAAATTAATAAACCAGATATTTGAAAAATATTTGTTTTCTCAATTTTTAATAAAAAACAAACTAAAATTATAGTAACTGGTATTGCGGTATTAAAAAGAGATGCATTGATTACCTGTGTATAATTTAAAGCATTATAAGTAAATGAAGTAAATATACAGACACTTGTAAAACCCAGAATAGAAAATAATGATAAATTTTGTTTAATGTTATCTTTTAGTTTTAATACCTCCTTATAAGTGAAAGGAAATAATATTATCCATACAAGACACCATCTTAAAAATGCAAGAGTATTTGGAGGTATGTTTTCTAAAAAAGCAAGCTTACCAATTGTAAAGTTTCCTGCCCAAAATAATGTTGCACAAACCAACATTAGGTATGCTTTGGTGTTCTTGCTCACCTAGCTAAATCTTAATGAGCTATAAGGTTTTAAATCTAAATTAGTATTTTCGTTAGCTATCATTCCTGAAACTATCTTTCCAGATATTGGGCCTAATGTCCAACCTAAATGATGATGACCAAAACAATAAAAAACATTTTTATGATTTTTTGAAGGACCCATCACTGGAAGAAAATCTGGCAATGATGGTCTAAATCCAAGCCACTCATCTTCATGTTCTGGTAAGTCTCCAAGCATATATTTTGCATTATTGATTAAATTTTTAACTCTCGATTTTGATAATGGATTATCTAAACCACCAAACTCAACAGTTCCAACAACCCTTAAACCTTGTTCCATAGGAGTAATTCCAAATCCTCTATTTGAAAAAATAACTGGTCTATTTAAAAGATGATCGCAACCTTTAAAATGAACATGATATCCTCTTTCAGTATCTAAAGGTATTCTTTCACCTAAATTATCAGTTAATTTTTTAGAAAAGGCTCCACAAGCAATTACAACTTTATCAAAAATAAAACTTTGATTTTCAGTTTTAAAAACAGGTTTTTGTTCATCAAAATTAATATCTTTGATGTTTACTTTATTAAATTTTCCACCTTTTTTTAAAAACAAGTCAAAAAGTTTTAAAAGAATTTTTTTTGGATTTCTTGCATGTCTTGCGTATGGGTAATAAACGCCTGCATGATAAAAAGGTTTTATATGTGGTTCTAGATCATGAATTTCAGATTTATTTACTAGCTGTTGTTTAACACCCAGCTCGTCTCTTA
>ENA-ORDR01000686-ORDR01000686.1-marine-metagenome-genome-assembly--contig:-NODE-686-length-16947-cov-6.761114_pt1 | contig 16947 bp, 11 predicted proteins | sample MGYA00240993_ERZ508538 | MGnify/ENA primary metagenome ERZ508538 (study PRJEB26207, sample SAMN05421999) | marine metagenome | isolation source: Monterey Bay, California, USA | place: USA:Monterey Bay... | reverse complement strand
TAATATGGTCAAATCTAATAATTATTTCTTAACGAATCCATAATCTATCTTATCATCACATATAAACTTAGAGACATACATACTTGCACTCTTTTCATAAGGCAAGTGCTTAACGTGGTCTCCTATAAGACTCTTAGACTTTAAATGAGAGTTTATATCTCCTACAATGTCTCCTTTAACTAAGAGATGGTTATGAGTGTTATAGTTGTAGTTAGTATACTCAGTAACCCAAAACATATTAAAAGGTTTATCTAAGGTCTTAAGATACTCTTCTAAGCCTTTCATTATTCTATAGTTCTGTTTCTCTTTAATGTCATATCTATAGGTTATAGTAGAGAATATATCCCACTTAGTTTTACCTAACCAATTACCCATTGTTGTTACTATTTTTCTTTGTTGTTGTGTGTACATATCTTTTTTTAAATTTTTTATACCCCCTATATCTTAATTTTGGGGATAACTATAAACTATTAGGCTGCATCGGTCTTATATTGTTATTGTTTTAAGATTTTTCGCGCCCCTTCCATCAATATATCTATATTTGAATTAACTTAATCAATCAATTATTTAAATTTAGTATTTACTAATTAGGCATAGTAAGTATTAAAGGGGAAAACCCCTCAAATAAGTTTTTAAATACGTTTAAATAAAATTAATAAGTTAATGTTGAAGTTTCAAAATACTCTTGCAATTCATTATATTTATATCTAATCTGCTTACCTAAATAGAAATACTGGATTCCATTTTCTAACTTCCCTTGCTTTCTTAAGTTGTGTAAGGTTCTTGTTGATACTTGATATTTCTCTGCTACTTGCTTTTCAGTTAAAAATATGTTTTTAGTTTCAGCCATTTTTTCTTTATTTTATTAATTTACGACAAACATACTCAGCATACATCTAAATTCAATACGATGATGTATTTGGTTATTGACATTGGTTTTAACAATTAGTTGAAAAATAATTTATTAACAGGTTCGTTGAGTAGGATTTATATGTGTAATCTTACTAGGCTGAGAAGATGATTATAAATATTCCTAAGTTAAATATCCTTCCCCTAATCCTTCCCCTTTAAATTTAAAAACCCCTGCAATCTTTTGGATTACAAGGGTTTGTGTTTTATAGTTGCGGTCTGGACGGGACTCGAACCCGCGACCCCATGCGTGACAGGCATGTATTCTAACCAGCTGAACTACCAGACCGTACTTTAAAAAGTGCTGCAAATATAAATTGTTTTTACAAACCTCAAAACATTTTTTGTCTTTTAAGCAAATAAGAATTTAAGATAGTATCAAACCCTTTATTTATATCAACTTCAACTAAGTCAATTTTGTATTGCAAGCATTTTAATTTCAATTCCTTAAGGTGATTTTGAGACTGTTTTTTAAAGCTTTCCGCATATAAATGAGGACTTAATTTCATTTCCTCACCACTCTCAATATCTATAAACTTATAAGGTTTATTGTCAAATTCTAAGTTAATTTCAGTGGTAGGTTCACTTAAATAAAATAAAATAACCTCATGTTTATTATATTTTAAGTGTTTATATGCTTCAAATTGTTCGTCTAAAGTCTTATCGTTAGAAATAAAGTCAGTAAAAATCATAACTAATGATCGTTTATGAACCATTTCAGATATTTGATGCAAAGCATCAATAGAAGCTGTTTTTTTAATGCTTGCTTTAGCATCTACTTTTAATAAATTTTCTAACTCATGATACATTACCCTATGATGCCTTTGGGTTGTTTTGTTTGGAGTATGCACATCTAATTTATCAGTAAAAACACTAAGCCCAACTGCATCTCTTTGTTTTTTTAAAAGATTCATCATTACTGCAGAAGCATACACTGAAAATAGTAATTTATTAGGTTTTTCTAAGGTAGGTTTTTCAAAATTAGGGTAATACATTGATGATGATGCATCAATAACTAATTGGCACCTTAAGTTCGTTTCTTCTTGGTATCTTTTATTGAATAACTTATCAGTTCTTCCGTATAGTTTCCAGTCAATATGTTTGGTGCTTTCTCCTGTATTATACAATCTATGCTCAGCAAATTCTACTGAGAAACCGTGATAAGGGCTTTGATGTTTGCCAGTAATAAATCCCTCAACTACTTGCTTTGCAAATAGTTCAATATTAAATGGAAGATTTATGTGTTCTAGGTTTTTCATAAATAAAAAAAGGGCTATTAAGCCCTTTCATTAGTTTGCTTTAATCTTACATATGAGATTCAAGAATCTCAAGTAATTTTGCTTTCGGTTGATTACCTACAACTTTATCAACTACCTCTCCATTTTTAAATACTAATAAAGTAGGGATATTTCTTACTCCGTAAGTAACTGGAGTATCTGAGTTTTCATCAACATTTACTTTTCCAATTACTGCTTTTCCATCAAGTTCTGTATGTAATTCCTCTATCACTGGAGCAATTGCTCTACATGGTCCGCACCAAGTTGCCCAAAAGTCAACTAATACTGGTTTTCCTGAGTCTAAAACTAATTCTTTAAAATTTGCATCTGTAAATTCTACTGCCATCTTATTGTTTTTTTAATTTTTATAAGTTACAAACTTAAAAGTTTTTATCTTATTTCTTAGTGTTAATTATTATCAGTTTTATTTTTGTTTAAAACTCCATCTTTCATTCTTATAGTGTTGTTAATTATTTCTTAATAATCTTTTCATAACCTTAATGTCAATTTTTATATAAATTTAGAATTGAGACCTATATTTGGAGCCTTATTAATCAATCTTATTTTTATTATGAAAAATATTTACAAATCCTTTTTACTTTTGATGGTGGGTACAATCTTTAGTGTAGGTGCTTTTTCACAAGCTAACATTGTTGCTCAAAGCTTTGAAGGTTCTGGAACATGGAACTATTCCGAGTTTCCAAATCCTTACACAGTTTATTCCCCTCCAACTGATATTTGGGGAATTTGTGGAAATACTTATGTTTCTACAACTTCAACTCCTCAAATATACAATCATGGTGATGTTGTAGCTCCCTTTTTTGGTAATATTTCTTCTGCTTCGGAAGGAACTCATTACTATGGGATGCAGGATATTAATAATCCTTATACTTCTACATTATCAGGCACTTGGCCTGCTGATCCTGGAACAAACTGGCATACTTTAACTTTTGATCCAGTAACTTTACCTGGGGGAGGGACTTTTCCAATAAAAGTTGCTTTCGATTATTATACTGATGGTTTTGATGGAACCGACTATATTGGTTGGGAAATAGCATGGGATAATGATACTGTTTGGAGTGGATTAACTACTACAAATTATTCAAATACTGATGCTTGGACAACTGAAGAATTTACAGCTCCAGCAGGAGTAACTCATGTAAGATTAAGAGTTGCAGCAAAGCAAAATGGAGGAACTGATTTTGGTGCATTTGATAATTTTAGAGTTTTCTTAGATGTTGGTGATTTAACACCTCCTACTGTTACCTCTCTTGATGCTGCTAATGATAGTACACTTGTTTTAACAACTTCTGAGTCAGTTACTAATGGATCAGATGTTTCAAATTATTCAGGTGTTGCAGTCTCTTCTGCTAGTGTAAATGCTAATGGAGATACAATTACATTAAGTTTATCTACACCTTTAGTTATAGGTCAATATACTGATGTATATGTAACTGGTTTAGTTGACTCTGCAACAAATGTGATGACAAATGATACCTTGATAGTAGTCTTTAATAATACTGACTTATCATCGGGATTAACTATTACTGAACTTATGTATAATGATCCAGGAAATTATGACAACTTAGATTATATTGAACTGTATAATAACTCTGTAAATACAATTGCTCTTGGTGGATTAAGAATAGATGATGCTATTTCATTTGTATTTCCTGAGTATGATCTATTAGCAGGAGAATATGCGATTTTAGCTAAAGATGCATTTACAGGTTCTTCTCCTTGTAATACGTATCCAGCAGGATGTGGATTTGAAACATTCTTTGGTTTTGCACCTACTTTTGAATGGTCAACCGGATATTTATCTACCTCTGGAGAACAAATCACTATTTTAAATACACAAGATGGAATTGTGGTTGATCTTGATTATGATGATAGTTGGGCTAGTGGTATAGGTGATGGAGACGGTTATTCGATTGTTATATGTGATCCTTCATCAGATATTAATGTGGATACAAATTGGACTGCTGCAATCCCAAGTGTAACCCCAGCATGTGATAGTTGTACTGTAGGTCTGGGTATTGGAACAACTACTATTTATGCGCATCCTATGGCTGATTGCCCTCCGATTGTGTATGGATGCATGGATACTCTTGCACTTAATTATGATATAAATGCAAATATTGATGATGGTACTTGTACATTCTCAAGTAATCTTGGTTGTATTGATAGTACTGCAATTAATTATGATGCTACTGCTTCCATAGATGATGGTAGTTGTACCTATCCTATCCCTCCAATGGTTGATTTATTTTTCTCTGAATATGCAGAAGGAAGCTCAAGTAATAAATATTTTGAGATTTACAACCCAACTTCTGATACTGTTGATCTATTACATTATGCATTTCCTACAGTAAGTAATGCTCCTACAACTCCTGGAGTTTATGAGTATTGGAATGATTTCCCTTCAGGAGCAGTAATTTTACCTAATGATGTATATATTGTTGGACATCCTTATTCTGATGTTGCAATTTCTGGAGTTTCAGATCATACTTATACATATTTAAGTAATGGAGATGATGGATTAGCTTTAGTTTATGGTTCTAACCCTGGTTCTCCAATGGATCCTACAGTAGGAGGTTATGTTATTGTTGATTTTATTGGTGATTGGAATGGCGATCCAGGAAGTGGATGGAGTGTTGCTGGAGTTAGTGATGCCACTAAAGACCATACATTAGTTAGAAAATGTGATGTTACACAAGGAAATGATGATTGGGTAGCTTCAGCAGGTACTGATGCGGTAAACTCAGAATGGATTGTTTATCCACAGAATTACTGGTCAGATTTAGGATTCTTTACTACCTGTACTTCTATTACTTATGGTTGTATGGATGCTACTGCAAATAATTATGATGCTGCAGCAACTATAGATGATGGTTCATGTACATATTCTGTTTTAGGATGTACAGATTCAACAGCCTTTAATTATGATGTAAATGCCAATACAGATGATGGTTCTTGTGTAGCAGTTGTGCTTGGTTGTACAGATGCTACCGCAACTAATTATGATGCTACTGCCAATACTGATGATGGCACATGTACTTTCTTTAATACAATTTTAGGATGTACAGATTCAACAGCCTTTAATTATGATGTAAATGCCAATACAGATGATGGTTCTTGTGTAGCTGTAGTACTTGGTTGTATTGATCCTGCTGCTGGAAATTATGATGCATCAGCAAATACTGATGATGGTTCATGTTTAGCAGCAATGGTAAATTTATATTTCTCTGAGTATGCAGAAGGAAGTTCAAATAACAAATATTTTGAGATTTATAATCCAACATCAGATACTGTTGACTTATCAAGTTATGCATATCCAAGCACATCAAATGCTCCTTCAACAGTTGGTGTTTATGAGTACTGGAATGATTTTGATGCAGGAGCAGTAATTTTACCAAATGATGTTTATATTGTTGCACATGGATCTTCTGATCCTATTATATTGGCTGCAGCAGATGAAACACATAATTATTTAAGTAATGGTGATGATGGTTATGCTTTAGTTTATGGTTCTAATCCTGGTTCGCCAGTAGATGCTGCAACAGGAGGTTATGTTATTCTTGATTTCATTGGGGATTGGAATGGCGATCCAGGAAGCGGATGGTCTGTTGCTGGAGTTAGTGATGCTACAAAAGACCATACATTAGTTAGAAAGTGTGATGTTACTCAAGGTAATGATGATTGGGTTGCTTCAGCGGGTACTAATGTTACAGATTCTGAGTGGGAGGTTCTTCCACAGAATGATTGGACTAATTTAGGATTCCACACAACTCCATGTCTAACTGTCTCTGGTTGTATGGATGTACAAGCAAACAACTATGACCCTACTGCTACGGTAGATGATGGTTCTTGTACTTACTGTGTAGACGGTTGTATGGATGCTACTCAGTTTAACTATGACCCTAACGCAACATGTGATGACGGATCTTGTCAGCCATTTACTTATGGTTGTACTGATTCAACAGCATTGAATTATGATGCTTCAGCTAATACTGATGACGGATCTTGTACTTACTGTGTAGACGGTTGTACGGATGCTACTCAGTTTAACTATGATCCTAACGCAACATGTGATGACGGATCTTGTCAGCCATTTACTTATGGATGTACAGATGCTTCTGCTTCTAACTACAATGCTACTGTGAATACTGATGATGGTTCTTGTATTTGGTTAGGTTGTACTGATCCAACTGCTGATAACTATGATGCTTCTGCTACTAATGATGATGGTTCTTGTACTTATACTGTTTGTGGTGCTTCACCAATAACTGGTTTAGGCGTTACTAATGTTATTCATAATAGAGCTACTTTAAATTTTGATAACATGAACACTTATGATCCATCAGGTGCTCAGGTATGTAGAGTAGATCAATTACGTATTAGATATCGTGAAGTAGGAACATCAACTTGGAGTCAGAAGAATATGGCTGCTCCAACGGGTTATGATGCTACAACAGGTGTTTGTAATAGTACTCAAAATACTGCTAAATTAGTATTAGGTTTAAGTGCTTCAACTACTTATGAGTGGGAAATGAGAGTGTGGTATTGTGCTACAGGATCTACTGCTTGGGTAGATGGTCCAGACTTTACTACATCTGATAACTGTCCAGACGTAGGTAACTTAGCGGTAACTTCAGGTTCCACTACACAAGCTACTTTTACTTGGGATGATTCAAATGGAGCTTATAGCTTTGTTAGATTACAAGCAAGAGTAGATACTGTTGGTTCTTCATTCTTTAATATTGGAGGTGTAGGAGTTAATTTCCCTACATTCACTAAGGATAAGAATGGATTAGTTGCAGGTGAGTCTTATAGAGCTAAATCTCGTACATGGTGTGATCCAAGTGGAGGTGCTTATAAAGCACCATCATGGACTTCATTTATTTACTGGACTCAGCCTGTTGTAAGATTAGAAGGAGGAACAGCAATTGCTAACTTAGACATTTATCCTAACCCATCAAGAGATGTGTTTAACATAACATTTACAAGTGAATATGTACAAGACTTAAAAGTTAGAATCTTTAATGTAATAGGAGAGGAGTTAATAAGTGATGACTTGCAACAATTTATTGGTGAGTACACTAAGCAAATAAATCTGCATGAAAATGCAAAAGGTATTTATTTCTTAGAGATAGAAACTAATGATGGAGTGGTTAATAAGAAACTTATTTTGCAATAAGTCTAGATGATATTTTAAAATATTTAAAGCTCCTAACAGAAATGTTAGGAGCTTTTTTTGTATTTTTTGTATATTGAAATAATTACTATATATTTGGAGTGTAGTTTGATGTATAAAATAGCGAGGGACCTATTCGGCTACCTTTTGAGTTGTCAATCTAGTAGGATATAGTACTGCTACCCCGACCAATTAAAGATTAAAACTCCCCACTACTTTCTTCTTTTATATCATCATTTTTAATAGATGTTTTCTTGTTAGAAGATTTAAAGTTTAGTTTCCCGAAAGTGTATTTAAAACTAATTCCAAATGAGCGGAAAGGAATACTTCTAGTTGAAACTTGTGAGAAGTTTTCTCCAGCTAAATCTGTTGTAAATACTTTATCCTTTTTGAAGGGTTCAATAACTCTAAGACCTAGCGAACCTCTTTTGTTTTTGAATATTTTCTTTATCCCAAAACTCATCATACTAAAAGTAGTTGAACTCCCTTGAATTGTTTGTGTTGGCGAACGAAAGAAGCCAAATGTTTCTACCTTCCAATTGTTGCCTAAATCGACATTTCCTCCCATGTGATAGCTATAAAGTATTACTGGATCTGTCCAATCATTAAATCCTAAACTTGCATCTCTACCAATATATTGATAAAGATTTATTGAACCTCTAAAAGTAAATTTACTCAATCGTATTGAGCCAAAATAAGAAGCTCCATATTGTTTTGTTTCACCAATATTTCTGTAAGTAGATGTGGAAATATCATCTTCAACTTCTAAGAATGTTTCAATTACATCAGTAGAGTGTTTGTAGTAAACCTGATAACTTCCTTGCGTGATTTTGCCGAAACTATTTATTCCTATTTCAAATTGTTCTGTTAATGTAGGGCTTAAGCTAGGATTACCAATTGTTACATTCCTACTATCAACACTATTTGAGTTCGGATTAATATGTCTAACACCTGGTCTCGTTATCCTGTTATTATAACTAAACTTTATTGACCTCATTGGGCTAAATGATTTAGATAAGACAAGGTTTGGAAGTAAATTGTAGTAAGTGGTATCAAATCTTGGTGTTTTATCAGTTTTCCAATTTCCTGAAACATTAGTTTGCTCATATCTTAATCCAGTTTTTAACCCTAATCCAAATGGAAGATTAATTTCAGTTGAGATATAAGATGATGGAACAAGTTGGTTGTAATTAAAAATATCAGCATTAGAATAGCCATTATTTGAACTATCGGAATATACCATTTCTCTATCTCTATTGATGATTTTAGCGCCAATTTCTAATTTATTTTTTCCAATTGGATGAGTATAGTCAACCTGAAAAGTCTCCTCCATAGTTTTCTCATCATTCTGATTAAAAGTAAGTGTACCGCTTTCATCAATTTTAGTATTTCCATCATTTAAATCTCCACCAACTTGAAAAGCAAAACTTAACTTTCTGTCTTCATTGTTAGCAAAAGTTTTAGTGTAATCTGTAGTCCACTCCATATTAAGAGTGTTGTCAGTTTTATTTGTTATATTAATTGATGAGTAAGAGTTTGAGTCAATATGGCTTTCGTAATCAATCTCCATTTCATCATTAAATGGCATAGTTCTTCCTCCAAAACTAAAAGATGAATTGATAGAATTGTATGCATTTAAATCATAAAAAGCACTAATATTTCCTCTGTATCCATTGTAGTAGTTTTCTGAAGAACCCTCTTGAGAAAGATGGTTTTCATTGATTCTATCTCCTTCAAACACATCCCAATCATACCTTTCATATGAATTTGTTCCAACTCTTCCTGGCCAACTAAAATGTGTGCCCCCTCTTGCAGAAAGCCCAAATCTGCCTTTTCCTAGTTTTAAATTGGCACTTAATCTATTAACTTTATCTCCAACAGAACCACTAGTAGTTGCTTGGTAGCCGTCAATAATTGTTTTTTTAGTAATAATATTTACAATTCCTGCATCTCCTTCACCATCATATTTTGCTCCAGGGCTAGTAATTACTTCAACACTTTTAATTTGATCAGCAGGAATCATCTGCAAAGCGGTTGCTACATCTGATGAAAAGAATGATGATTGTTTTCCATTTACTAAGAACTTGATGTTTTTACTACCTCTTAAACTTACATTACCATCTAAATCAACAGACAGGAGAGGAGCTTTTCTTAAAACATCAGTGGCATCATTTTCTGAGTCGTTTAAATCATGTTCTGCATTGTAGATAATCTTATCAATTCTAGTTTCATAAATTGCTTTTTTTTCTTCAATATTAATTTCACCAAGTAATTTTGAATTTTGATTTAGTGTAATATTATTATCTTTAAAGTCTGGTTTTGATTTTGAAGTTTTTACTTCAATTTGTTTATTTTCAAACCCAATAAAACTGATTCCAATAATATATTCTCCAACATTTATTTCCTCAAAAAGGAACCTTCCTTTATTATCAGTAATAGTACCCTCAATCAGTTTATTAGTTTTCTTATGAGTTAAGCTTACTGTAGCATATTCTAATGCTTTTTTATTATCAGTATCTTTAACTTTCCCAGATATATAGCCTGTAAATTTTACTTCTTGTTTATTTTTTTTAGTTGCTCCTGACCAAGCATCAACTTTTGTTTTTTCAGTTGTTTCCTTTTGTTTATCTTGTGCAAGTAATAAAGTTGGAATGATTAAAAGTGCAATTAGTAGTCTCTTCATTATATATTTTTATTGTATTTTGTAGTATTAATTAAAGATTGCAAGTTGATGAATCAAATAGATTCTTTTCTTTAATTATTTCAGCTACACCATATGGTACAGAATCTTCCCAAGTTCCTACTTCACAAGCTCTAATTCTTTTTAGAATTTCCCTAGAGAATATTCCTAAAACATCAGGGTTAAAATTTAAATCTTCAATACGTCCATTGCTGTGAAGATAGTTGTATAAACCCTTAACTCTTGGGTGAATTGGAATATTATTGCTATTTAATAATTCAGTATTAGCAGTTGGTTTGTATGGGTAGAGGTAAAATCTGATGTCTCTAGTAAAAATAATACCAAATGCTTCCATAATTCCACCATTTAAGTTCCGGTAATATTGCTCTTCAAACATATCGACTAAATTATCTACTCCCAATATAAGTCCCATCCTAGATTTAGTAAACTGAGATAAATATTCAATAATTTTATAAAACTTTCTATAGTTAGAAATCATTACAGTATAACCTAATGAGCAAAGAATATCAACTCTATCTAAAAAATCTTGTTCATTAACCTCTCCATCCGCTTTTAAATTACTTAAAGTGATTTCAAAAAGAATCTGTATGTCTTTTTCATTTACTTTTCTATTTTCTTTAAAACTAGCAAGCCCTTTTTCAAGCATGTCAATATTAACCTTAGTAACAGGCCTAAAACTCCCCCTCATTGTAAGGATGTTTTTCTTATAAAGTATATCTGAAGGCTGTTGGTTAACGCCATCAGGAGTGAATATAACTGCATTAGTCATTCGTTCTTTCACTAGCGTTAAACTCAATAATCTATTGTCAATATTTTCAAATGCAGGTCCCACAACTTCAACCATATTTATCTCAAATTGATCTTTACTTAAATTATCATAAAGACTTTTTAAGATAATTTTAGGGTCGTTCTGAGTAAAGCAAGCATGAAGCAAGTTGGTTCCAATAATTCCTACTGTTTCTTGTTGTAATTTTGCATCTTGATCATTCAGTTTTACATGCAAAATAAAGTCAGAAGGTTTTTCATCAGGAGTTCTTTGAAATCTTAAACCAATCCAACCATGTCCTTTTAAGGTTTTAGAATAGTTTATTGTAGAAACTGTATCAGCAAAAATGAAAAAACGAGTATCTTTGTAATTATCTCTATTTAATCTCTCGTCTAATAGTTGATACTCGTGATCTAACATTTTCTCTAATCTAAGTTTCGAAACATACCTTCCGTTAGCTTCTTTACCGTAAATTGCATCAGAGAAATCTTTATCGTAAGCTGACATTGTTTTGGCAATTGTACCAGAAGCTGAACCTACCTTAAAGAAATTTCGAGCAACCTCTTGTCCAGCACCAATCTCTACAAATGAACCATAAATGGAATCATCAAGATTAATTTGTAATGCTTTTTGGCCTGCAGTTAAAGTTACATTAGATGTCATGTTTTTGCTCCTTAAAAGATTAAGAGGCAAATTTATGCAGATAATCTTTAACAAAAGCGTATTTATCTATAATTTTACGGCCACAGATGAAAAATAAAATGAAGATAACTTTATTAGGTACTGGGACTTCACAAGGAATTCCGGTAATTGCCTGTGATTGTGAAGTGTGCAAGTCTAATAATCCAAAGGATAATAGGTTGCGTTCATCTGTGCTGATAGAAGTGGATTGTCAAACCATAGTAATTGATACAGGTGCAGATTTTAGGCAACAAATGTTAAGAGAAAATGTGCAAAATGTTGATGCAGTTTTATTTACACATCATCATAAAGATCATGTTGCAGGAATGGATGATATTCGTGCTTTTAATCATAAGTGGAAAAAGGATATGCAAATATATTGCACAAAATTTACTGAGCATGCTTTGCACATGGAGTTCCCATATATTTTTTCTGATAATCATTATCCAGGCATCCCTAAAGTGAATATTAACTTAATAGAAAACAAACCTTTTAATATTAATGACACAACTATTATTCCTATAGATGTATTGCATTATAAATTGCAAGTATTCGGTTTTAGAATAAATGATTTTGTCTATTTAACTGATGTGAGTGAGGTCCCTGAAAACGAAAAAGAAAAAATGAAAGGGGCAGATTTAATTGTTTTAGATGCTCTTAGAAGAAATAAACATATATCACATTTAACTCTTGATGAGGCGGTTGATTTGTTGCAAGAATTAAAACCTAAAAAAGCAATTTTAACCCATATATCTCATTTTATGGGCTTGCATGATGATGTAAATAAAGAATTGCCTAAAAACATTCAATTAGCGTATGATATGCAACAAATTATATTGAAAACATAAGATAATAATAATAATAATAATTTTGATACTCTCATGAATTAATCTTATTTTTACCAAAAATAAATTTAAATGAAAAAAGTAATTTCACTCCTATTAGTTTCAATAATCTCTATTGGATTATTTGCAACAAAACACAATCATACTGATGAATATGAAGTAAGATATGTGAAAGTTAAATCTGAACTTAATAAACAGTATCAAGAGCAATTAAGAAACTCAATTCTTTGGCAAGATTTTAGAGCTAGTAACCCTGATTGGTTTGTAATATTTAATGAGAATAATCAGTTGCCTCATAGGGCATTTGGTGAGCCAATTTATACAAATGATTTAATCTCATTTTTAACTACTAATAACTTTAGTTTACCAAATGATTTAAGATTAAAATCAGAAATAAAAAATGATAAGTATACTAATAAAAGTTATGTTCAGTATTATAATAACATGGAAGTTATTGGAAGTAATTTATATGCAAAATTCTCTCAAAATAATGAGTTGATTGCATTCGGATTAGATGTTTATAATGACATCAATTAATGAGGATTCTGCCTTAAATCAAAACTTATTAAAGTCACTGATTTGTTAGCTAGAGAAGTTGATCCTAGAAATGTGATTGATAAAACTTCTTTAATCTACATTTATCATGATGGTAATGTGATTAAAAGGATATATTCAAAATAATTATTATCTCATAAAACTTATTTTTTTTAAATGTATTTAGATAATAAACATCATATATAAGAGTTATTTTGAAACCCTATTATAACTAATTCGTAAAACTTTACGAACCAAAATATTTAGCTATGAAATCATTATTACTCAGTTTAACATTAACTCTAACAATTTCAGTTTTCTCACAAAGTGTTATTACAAGCAAGATAGTTGCATTTGAGACACTAGAAAAGAACTCTAAAATAATACAAATAGCTAAACGAACACAAGGTGAAAGTGATTCCTATGTTCTAAAAGCTGAAAATGAAACATCAAAGGAATATGTGAGCTGTAAATGGAAAACAGAAATTTCTATTAATGAATTAGCATTATTTGGAAAAATGCTGAAAGAATTAAATGTTGGGGATTCATACGAAAGCAACTTGTTTGATTTAGATTTTAAGAAGAATAAGATAAAAGTTAAATTTAAAAAGACAAAATGTATAAGTGATCATAAGGTATTTTATTTTCAAGAAACCTGTAAGAGATCACTGCATTTTGTGATATATAAAAAACAAATAGAAGGAATTACAAAAGAATTTGACCCAATTTTTATAAAGGATCCTTTTGCAGTTAAATAGTTGATTAACAACTTTTAAATTGTCCGTTATTATAAATTGCTAGTGCTTTTCCTTTTAGTTTTTCTCCAATAAATGGTGTATTTGCTGAGAGGGATTTAATGTCCTTAGATGTGAATTCCCATTCTAAATCAGGGTTAAATAAAGTGATGTTGGCAGTCTGCCTTTCCTCAATTTTAACTTTAGAAATTTTTAATACTTTCCTTGGGTTAATTGCTATTTTTTCAATTATTGTGGTTATATCAATTTTTGGTAGCAAGTGTTTCCCTATAAGTCCAAAAGCTGATTCTAATCCTATTATTCCATTTGCAGCATTGTCAAATTCAATCTTTTTGTTCTCAGCATCTTGTGGAGTATGATCGGTAGTTATAACATCAATTGTGCCATCATTTAAAGCATTGATTAATGTTTTATTATCTTTTTCAGTTCTGAGAGGTGGCATTACTTTAAACCTGGTGTCAAAATTATTTACTGCTTCATCAGTTAAAAAGAGATTGTGTAAAGCAACATCTGCAGTAATATCTAATCCTTTATCTTTAGCTTGTTTTAATTTTTCAGCACTTTTTGTTGTACTTATATAACTGAGGTGAAATCTACTTTGAGTATAATCAAGTAAGTTAATATCTCTATCAACCATCATTTCTTCTGCTAGTGATGGGATTCCTTTTAGCCCAAGTTTAGTTGATGTTATTCCTTCATGCATGTATCCGTTATTTGCAATTGAATTGTCATTTGGATAATTCATGATAAGAGTATCACAATCCTTAGAGTAGAGCATTGCAATTTTAAGAACTTCATTCCTAGTAATTGAATTTTTATCATCAGTGAAAGCAATGCAGCCTGCATTTTTCATATCATGCATTTCAACTATATCATTTCCTTCACCATTCTTAGTCATGTTCCCGGCAGGAAGTATGTCAACTATATTTCCTTTTGTAGCATTCTTAATGTATTTTACCATGCTCTTATTATCAATACTAGGTGAAGTGTTAGGCATAACCATTACTCCAGTAAAACCACCTTTTAAAGCTGCATTACTACCACTTTCAAGCGTTTCTTTTTGTTCGAAACCTGGCTCGCCAAAATTTGCGTGTAAATCAAACCAACCTGGGGATAAATGTAAGTTCTCAGCATTATATTCCATTTCAGTTCCATTGGCTATTGCTTCTGGTCTTGATTTGATTTCTTTGCTGATTTCATCAAGTTTTCCATCTTTAATCAGAATATCACAAATTGTGTTGTGGTGCTTGCTGTTAGGGTCAATTATTCTTGCTGATTTAATTAATACATTCATAGTTTTATGAGTTTTATTAGAAGTATTTCAATTGCAAAAAAGAGTAAAGAAAGTAATAGTGCAATTTTCCAAAATTCTTTTCCGTTTTGATGTTCTTTTATAGTAGTAGTTAGGGCTTTATTGTTAGTTGTTATAATGCTAGCGTTTTCAAGTTTATTTTTAGCAAATAAACTATTTAAATTATCAGTACTGATTGATGAGTTTCTGCTTTCAATAGTGTTGTAGTTAAAAGCGATTTTGTCAACTATAATTCCGTTATAAACTAAGGAGTAAATTCCATTTGTTTTTACTTGGTTATTGGTGTTATAGATTTGCTCGGAATTGTAGGTTTTAACTGTTGGGATAATGTCAATTTTATCCGCTATTAAATGTGGAATATCATTGGAGTTATTCTTGTAATTGCTTGTGAAGTTATCGTTTTCCCCAAGAGTATTGAATAATGAGCTAGTAAGAATTGAGCTAGTAGCGATATTAATTAGCACAGGAACAAATAGTGCGTGTTTACTAAAGGTATTTGCACTAGTGTTAATTGGACTTAAAAACTGATAGATAATTCCTTTGTTTTTACTGTAGGATACTAAGAAATCTTTATTGTTTTCAAGAGTTAGGATAGAAGTGCTATTTCGGTTTTTCTGAATTGTGTAATAGCTATTTACAGTAGGGTAGTTGAGTTTATTGTCCTTTGTTTTAAACACATTTTTGAAGATAGGGTGTTCTAAGTTCAGCTTATTTATCTTTAAGTTAATTCTGCTTTCTGCATGCTTTAAAGTATTTAAATCTAATGAACTTAACATCTTATTGTAAATATCAAATTCAGGATTTTTAGGAGGTAAAACTACAATACTTCCTCCGCTTTTGCTAAAGCCTTTAAGATCGCTTAATAGTCCAGAGCTCATTTGTTCAAGTTCATTTATTACAATTAAATCTTGCTTTTTTAATACATTGTAGTTAATGTTTGTGGCATTAGCTGATGAGTAGTTAAATAAAGCTGTATCCTTTGAAAAAAGTGTATTTATAGCCTTGTTTTCAATCGCTTCATTTATACAATAGATGTTTATTTTTTCTGTTTTTGTAAAGCTAAAATAAAGTGAGTTGTCATAGGTTACTGGAAAATCATTAGTTTTAATTTTCCCATTAATAATATTTTTATTTCCAGTACTAAAGTTGAAAGTGATTTCCTTGCTTTCATTTGCTAGTAAATTGATGTATTGTTGTGATCTCTGTTTGTTATCCAGCTCTAAGAAAATCACTTCATCAGTTATGTTTGTGTTGCTTGTATTGCTGACAATTACATTTAGTTCTATGTCATTATTAGAAGTAAATATTGGAGTTTTCATATAGCAGCTATCAATACTAATGTTTCTTTCAATACTACTTTCAATTGGCAATACATACAGCTGAATGTTGCTGTCAATTGCAGTTAAATTTTCTAGATTAAGGGTGTTTTCCTGCAGATCAGAAATAAAGTATAAATGGCTGTTTGCTGTAGCAATTGTTTGTGATTTACTAATTATTTCAGAAATGCTTTTTGAGCTTATTGCTGTGTTTATTTTTTCAATCTGGTTTTGCATTAAATCAGCTGTAAAGCTACTGTTATGATTGCTTGAAAACTCATTTGTTATTAAATAGAAATCACTTTCGGAAGGGTAGGCTTTTACTATTTCTTTTGCTTTGTTTTTAGCAATTTCTAAAAGGTTTCCGTTTCCGTAATCAACATCCATGCTATGGGAATTGTCGATATATAGAAAAATGTTTTCAGCTTTATTCTGAGTATTTATAGGTATAAATGGCTTTGAAAATGCTAAAACTAAAAAGGCAATTGCTAAAATTCTACTCAGTAGAATTAGGATGTTTTTAAGATTTGATTTCTTTTTATTTTCTTCTTTAATTTTTTTTAAAAAGCGAATGCTACTAAAGTAGATTGTTTTATGTTTTCTGAAATTAAAAAGGTGAATGAGAATCGGAATTGCTATCGCAAAGAGGAAGTA
>ENA-ORDR01000685-ORDR01000685.1-marine-metagenome-genome-assembly--contig:-NODE-685-length-16954-cov-3.923565_pt1 | contig 16954 bp, 22 predicted proteins | sample MGYA00240993_ERZ508538 | MGnify/ENA primary metagenome ERZ508538 (study PRJEB26207, sample SAMN05421999) | marine metagenome | isolation source: Monterey Bay, California, USA | place: USA:Monterey Bay... | reverse complement strand
CATATCTCATGGGTAGGAGATGGGAACAATGTATTACATGATTTATTATTGGCAGGAGTCTCATTGGGACACGATGTTAAGTATGCAACTTGCACAATCCACGGAGATTTAGCATGAGTACATTAAACGTAGCAAACGTCACCGATGGTACAACATCAGTTCCTACAGGGTATGTGGTCAATGGGTCTGCGAAGGCTAGAGTTATGTATGACCTAGTTGCAAATGCGGTTCACACTTCCTTAAACATATCTAGTGTTACGGATGACGGAACAGGCACATACACACACAATTATACAAGTGCTTTTTCGGGCTCTGGTTTTAGAGATAAGGTGTATGCTGGTATGTGTCCCGGAAACAGGGTCATTCAATTTACAGGGAGTTCTTCAGCAACCTCTACACAGTTTCGTGTAGTTAACCCCTCAACAGATGGAGTATCAGACACCAACAGTTCTGTTATAGTCCACGGAGACCTAGCATGACCCACGGACACCTATGGGATAGACTAGCAGATGCTAAAGCAAGGTTAGACCCAGTGCAATCTAAGTATCGTGTACTGTTCGAGAACCCCGCTGATCCAGAAGCACCAGCTTCAGTGTTAGTACCTGACCCTAACTTTATGGCGGCGGCATTAGCTGGCAATGTGCTACCACCTATTGATACATACATTCGTGACCAGAGTGTACCTGATGGACAGCCTAAAGAGCATCCATATGCTGAACCTGTCGGAGCTATGACAGAAGAAGAAGCAATAGAGTATCTGGTAATGAAAGATATTAGCCCGTCGATTTGGCGAGACTATAATGGCAACAGAACGATCATGAAGATTGTACCTGTTGAACTGATCCCATCGGATCGTAGCTTCCGCAATGCGTGGAAAATAAACCAAGCTGAACAGGAGATCGCAGCATGACTACATATATAAATATAGCTGGAGTAACTAAAGATTCAGCAAGCCTAACAGTACCATCAGACAGAACATTCCGTGGTGCATGGACATTCAACGAAGCAGTAGTGGAAGTCGATATGACAGCCGCCAAAGCTATCCATAAAGATAACCTACGTGCTGAACGTAAGCCTCGTCTTGAAGCATTAGACGTGGACTACATGAAGGCATTAGAAGTTGGAACAGGTGCAGATGCTATTGCTACACAGAAAGCTACACTGCGTAATATCACAGCAGATGCTCGTATTGATGCATGTACTACACCAGAGCAACTGATTGCATTGGACTTGGCTACCCTATTAGGAGAGTAACTTATGACTAAAGCTAGACAATTAGCAGACTTGGGTAACGCCTATGACGATGGGGCTTTGTCGAACAGAAATATAATAATCAATGGTGCTATGAAAGTGGCACAACGTGGGACGAGTTTTACTTCTCCTATATCCAGCACTTTTACTTTGGATAGATGGAAGTATGAGGAAAACACCGATAACGTAGTGAATGTTGAGCAGTCTAGTGATGCTCCAGCAGGGTTTGAGCGTAGTATAAAAGTTACAACAACAACGGCTGCTGGGAGTGTCGGCTCTGGCGACTTTGCACAGCTTATCTATAAAACTGAAGGGCATGACATTTCTCGTTTGGCCTACGGCACAAGCGATGCAAAGACATCAACGATTTCTTTCTGGGTGAAGTCTTCCGTAATAGGTAGTTTCCCTTTTAGCCTTCAAAACCACGATGGCACACGAGTTTTCCCAGTTACTTACACAGTGAATTCTGCAAATACTTGGGAATACAAGACCATTACTATTGCTGGGGACACTGGCGGAACTTGGACAACCAACAACAATACCACAGGAATACGCTTTACTTTCCTTTGGATTTCTGGGTCTAATTTTACAGGTGGGGTAGATGGCGGCGGATGGGCAGCTACTACTGGTTTTGCAAACTTAACCAGCAGCTACACTGCAAACCTAGACGTAGTTAATGCCAATTTCCAAATCACAGGAGTCCAACTAGAACTCGGCGACACTGCAACTCCATTCGAGCATAAAAATGTAGGACAAGAACTATTGGCTTGCCAGAGGTACTATCAGCAAGTTGATCGTGGTAGTGGGATTGCACCGTTTTCAACTGCTGCATACATAAGCCTTCCTTATATAACAACTATGAGGGCAATACCTACTTTTGGTACAACTGGTGCTTTAGCTGTAAATGATGCTAGAGTAAATACAATACAATCAACAGCACATGTTACTGCGTATAATCCCAATATTTCGGGGTCTTTTATACAGTTGAACAACTTTAGTGGTTTGGTACAGAACAGTGCATGTTTAATGCGAGGACATGCTGGAACATTTGTAACATTAGATGCGGAGTTATAATCATGGAAAATAGTATGAACATTACGTCAGCACAATACAATGCAGACATGGATGGTAACAACTCTTCAGTCCAAGCAACCATAGACGGACAAGAGATGTCAGTCCCACTAGACTCAGGTAACAGGCACTACGCAGAGATACTCAAGCAAGTCGAAGCTGGTACTCTGGTTATTGTGGATGCTGAATAATGACAGATATTAATTTGACACCAGGCGAATTAGAATCTATGCTAGATCGTGCAGCTAAGCGCGGAGCTAAACAAGCTTTGTCGTCTATCGGATTGCATGATGCGACAGCGGCTAAAGATATAAACGAAATGAGAGACCTACTTGACGTATGGCGTGATACACGCAGAGGTATCTGGTCTACTGTGGTCAAGGTAACAACAATAGCTATTTTAACATTCATTGCTGGTGCAGTGTGGATGCAGTTAGGGAATAAATAATTATGGCAAAAAAGTTTGTAGGGTTCAAACCTGAGACATTACAGAAGAAGGTTTTACCAGCGCTGGGTTACAACGGCCCTATGGATAACAAGTCTATTAATCTCTTTCTAGCATCTAACCCCAGTGCGGCGGCTAGGATGGGTAAATTCACACTAGCGGCTAGGCGTACCATAGAGGGTAACCCTGTTAAGATGATGGCTGATGGTGGGGTAACTATTAGTAGTGGTGCAAACATCATGACTAAGGCTATTACTTCTGACCCTCGTAATCTAACCATTAAGGCTGAGACAGATGCAGACACAGGTGTAGGTACTGGTATTACTACAGGTATAGGACAAGCAGGTGATGCAAGTACAGCAGGTATTACAACAGCAATGCCCTCCTCAGATGCTATAGCTTCCCCTATTACTACACCAGCTACTATAGATTCTGTTACAGCTGCACCTGCTGTAGACACAGCACTCTCAGGTGTTACTCCTGCTACAGGTACAGTAAGTGATGAAGCTACTATGACAGCGGCTCAGGAAGATCCTACAAAGTTAGCACAGCTAGATTTAGATGCTGCTCAGGGTGAGGCGGCTAAAGTAGAAGATGCTCCTACACGTGTAGTTGAAACAGGTGAGATGATTGATGGCTCAGCTGTAGATCAAACAAAAGTACAAGACATTTATGGTACAGAGAAGCTAGAAGCGGCTAGTGTGAAAGACGAGTTGTCTTCACTTATGGCAGACTTTGAAGGTGGTGCTACACCATCGTGGGCTGCAGGTGCTATGAGAGGTGCTACAGCACAGATGGCTGCACGTGGGTTAGGTGCATCATCAATGGCGGGTATGGCTCTTGTACAAGCTGCTATGGAGTCTGCATTACCTATTGCACAGATGGATGCATCTAATAAACAAGAGGTTGCTATGGAGTCTGCACGTCAACGTGCTGGTTTCCTCAACATGGAATTTACTCAAGAGTTCCAAGCTAAGGTTCAGAATGCATCTAGAATATCTGAAATAGCTAACATGAACTTTACTGCCCAACAGCAGGTTGCTCTTGAGAATGCTAAGATGGCTCAGACTATGAACCTAGAAAACCTGAGTAATCGTCAGGCTAAGGTTATGGCTGATGCAGCGGCTATGTCTCAGATAGACTTAACTAATCTAAACAATAGACAGCAAGCACAAGTACAAAACGCTCAAGCATTCTTACAGATGGATATGGCTAACCTCAGCAATGAACAACAGACAAGTATGTTTGTAGCACAACAGCGTGTTAATACTATCTTATCTGATACAGCACAAGAGAATGCCGCTAAACAGTTTAACGCTACATCTGAGAACCAGACTAACCAATTCTTTGCTACACTTGCTACACAGGTATCACAGTTTAACTCTGAGCAAAACAATGCTATGTCTCGTTTCAACGCTGGTGAAGCTAATGCTCTAGCTAAGTTCAACTCAGATCAAGAGAATGCACGTGACCAATTCAACGCTACTAACCATCTAGTTGTAGCTCAGGCTAATGCTCAGTGGGCGCAGTCTGTAACAACAGCTGAGAATGCCGCAAACAACCAAGCTAATCGTGACGCGGCTCTTGTAGCTAACAACTTAACAATGACTGCATATAATAATATGGTTCAGCGTGAACGGGATGTTCTTGCTTGGGCTTGGCAGTCAGGTGAGAATGCAGCTCAAAGGGATGCTAACATTGCTATTTCTAAGATCCAAGCTGAAGCTTCTGCCGCCGCTGGTGGCAACACTGACTCTAGTGGCTTATCTGCCGCATCAGGTTCGTTCCTCGGAGCTATTGCTGTCAACGCCGCAGACGTATTATTCGGAAAGTAAGAAGGTAAATCACACTATGCCAGAACCAGGTTACAACCCCAACGCTGTATCAAGCTACTATAACCCTAATAAATCCCCAAGCCCTAAGTTGCGCCCTACAGGGTTAGGAACACGTCCTAGTAGTTCATCTAGGGCTGATAGAAAAGGTGAGTCTGCAGTCTTCTCTGCACCTAAGCCTGTGTACTCTAGTAATGATAACGACAATAACAATAATTCTAAAGTTGATACACCAGTAACCCCAGCGTCTACAATGTATAGTGCTGCAGCTGACTCTTTAATGAGTGCTGGTGGTGGTGGTAGTCTTTCATCACCTAGTTCAAAAAGAATAAGACCTATGACTTTGTATGAACAAAGAAATATGCAAGAGATGAAGACTGAGCTTGAAGACTACTTGCGTGGTGTTGCTGTTGAAGATGCTATTACGGCTGACATGGCTGTACCAGAAGTTTATACAGGTGAAACAGATGATGTTACTGTTAAGGCTGGAGATACACTAACAGCTATAGCTAAAGATAAGGGTGTGTCCTTACAAGAATTAATAGAGGCTAACCCACAGATTGCTAACCCTGATATGATTAGGCCTGGTGAGAAGGTTGCTATGCCAAGTAGATCTACTGTAGTAGAAACACCTACTGTAGAAACAGAACAAGAGACTTCTACATTAAAAGGTAGTGAAGTAGGTGCTATGTCTAGACCTAGTGGTTCTATGGGTGACGGAGAAAGTATAGTATATGCTTTAGACGTAGCGGCTAAGATAAAAAATGTAGACCCTAATGATGTACTAAAGAAGATTATTATGCCTATGGCATACCATGAATCTGATGGTACAATGGACCCTACACTAGCTCAATATGGTGGAGGTCCTGCTAGAGGTGTTATGCAGTATGAACCTGCTCGTTTTGAAACGTCTGTAAAAAGAGCTAAGAACCAGTTTAAATCTTTAGGTCAAGCTGTTCCTCAGTGGATTGATAATATAGATTTATCTGGGGATATACCAAGTGAGATAACTTCTTTATCAGCAGATCAACAAATGTCTTTAGCTGTGTATGATCTTTTACAAAAAGGTGGTGCTGATATAGGTAAAGTCCTGTCAGGTAAGCAAACTGTGCAAGACTTCTGGGCTGATCATTGGTGGTCAGGACCTAAGAAACAAAGGAAAGCTAGGATAGCAGCCTTTAACAGAAGTCAGAGACAACTAAACAAGAATGCACCCTCTAATACAACAACGTTTGAGTTCCCATAATGTTTGGACTTCCTTTAGAACTAATCACAATGCTTTTCTCCACTGTCTTAGGTGGGGTTATGTCCATGTGGGGGCAAAGCAATAAGAATAAAGCAGAGCATCAGAAAGCCCTAGTAGGTGCAGTCAGCGATGCAAGAGAGCATGGCAAGACAGATAAACACTTTGCTTGGACACGTAGGATCATAGCTTTATCTGCAGTAGGATCTATTATTGTGTTGCCAAAGCTAGTAGCAGTATGGTATCCTGACGTAAGTGTAATCGTTGGTTATACAGAAGTACAGGGTGGCTTCATCAACTGGATCTTAGGCGCACCAGATGCAATACATTGGAAAGCAGCACGTGGCTTTGTTATAACCCCACTAGACACACACATAGTTTCAGCAATAGTCGGCCTCTACTTTGGCGCTGGCTTCACTAAATAGGATATACACATGCCAATAGCAGGACCATTTGATAGACCCATTCCTGGTGAATCACTTACAGGTGAACCACGTAATAACCCTTGGGAGCAACCAGCCCAGATGTCAGACGTTAATGAGGTTGCTACATACTATATTGATAGACTAGACAACGATGAAGTGTTGCAAGACTTTGGAGCTATGATTGAAGCTGGTGTATCTCTAGTACCTATTGTTGAGACTACATATCTGCAGGGTGTTATGCGAGGCTTACACTCACTAGACGCAGGGGTTGTTGTAGCACCCGTTATACACGCATATCTAAAAGCATCTCTTGAAGACATGGGTATTAAGGTTAAAGATACGAATGCTGATCCTCAGAAGAAAGCTGAAGATGCAGAGATGCAACGCTTCCTCATGGTTGCTAATAGTATGCTAGACAAAGAAGGTACAGACGATACCGATGAAGGGCAACAGATGGTTGAGTCTATGATTGAAACGCAGGAGGGAGAACCTGTGGAGGAAGAGATGCCACAAGAAGAAGAAGTAACACAAGAACAAAAGCCTATGGGCTTGATGGCAAAGGGTTAATATACAATGGCATTTAATAAGAACGAATTTGCAGCTGGGTTTCTTAACCAAATAACTGACACTATGACTAAGAGGCGCGAGGAAGCGGCAGCATATAAAGAAAGACAAATAGAGGCTAGTGAGCGTAATCAGGCACTTATTAGCACACGTAATTCTAGGGCAAATGCGGCTGTCTCTTTAGGCAAAGAGGCTCTTGAATATATACCACAGGGTATTAGGTCTAAAGGTATTATTCGTACTGCTATGGCTTCTGGTATGACAGGCGTAAAAGAACTACGTGATAAACTTGCTAAAGCACACGCTGATGCAGGACTAGCTGCAGGTGAAAGACTGTCTATGAATGACGTTGAAGCTATTATTAATATGCCTAACATTCCTAGTATTGATCAGTCACTGATAGACATGTCTCTTGAGCAGTTTGCTAAAGAAACTTATGGGGCTTTTGGTAAGGCTACTAAAGTTGAGGATGATACAAGCACGATTGGTAGACTATTTGGTTATGGTGCTAAGGATCGTGTTAAAGAAGAACTACGTGAGATGGATGGTATGGGGGGCATGACTGTTGCAGACATAAATGCTACAGCACGTATGAGTGAGTTTAACTCTCTTATTCCCAACGCTGTAATGTCATTCTCTGAGATGGAACGTTTTACTAAGAAGGACAGCTTTACTTTTGTTAAAAAAATGACAGAGGATTACGAAGATGCATATAATTCTGATGAAGCTGATGATAGAGCACAGATAGCAGCTAATTCATATATTCAAGTACAAGAAGAGCTAGGTAGAAACACAGGTTCTGATCCTATTACACAAGCTGAGATAGATAATCAAAAAGCTATAGCTCGTAAAGCATATGCTCAAGAAAAAGCTAAGGCTTTTATTGATGCTACTGCATATCAGTATGGTGGCGCTGGGCAAGGATTCTTTGACCAGAAGTTTGCTATGGATCAAATTGTAGAACTTATGGATCAGGATTTCCTAGATAGTCTTATGAAGGATTATGAATACACCCCTAAGGCTGAGGCTAAAGAAGAGAAAGATTCAACGACATTAGAACCTAAGGTAGTATCAACTACTGAAGAATCTAAGATGGAAGATGTACAACTAACAACACCTGAGGCTAGTATAGATGTATCGTCTTTACCAACTGTTAAAGCTAGACCTGGAGGAGATAAACCTGCTGGTTTAGTAGGTGATCCAGAGGCTAGAAAGTGGGATAGAAAATATGGAGACCGTTACAATCCAAATGGTACTCCTATCATAGTAGATCCTAGACCAACAGATCCAGATGAAACAACAATGGCTACGTCTAGGTTGTCAGGTAAAGAGCGTGAAGTTAATGCTATAGAAGAGTGGGATAGAAATTATAAGAAAACTCACAACCACGATGGTACACCTAAGCAGCTTAAGGGCGACTAAACATGAACTACTTTGAACGTCAAGAATATATAAAGAACCTTACTAAGGGTGCTAAACCTAGTTTATCTCCATCTGAACCTTTATCTTTTGATCCAGAACAAACACTAACAGTTGATGATATACAAAAAGATTATAAATACTCTCAACCTATTCGTGACTACATGATTGAACGCTTAGGCGTAGACTATCGTAGTAAATCAGATGAACAAGTAGTAGATGATTTTGTAAAGCATATGCGTTACTTCAACGCTAACACTGTATCTACTGCAGGTGAAGTTAGATTTGTTACTAAAGCAAACGACAGACAAAAAGAGACAGCACGTAAAGCTTATCAAATATATGATCAGCTAGGTAATGTCTTTGTTAATGATGGTTTGATGGGTGCAGTAAAGGGTGTAGGCGACTACGTGTTTGCTGCGGCATCAGATCCTACTAACTACTTAGGTATACTTACTGGTGGTGTAGGTAGAGCTGCAGCTGGTGGTGTTCAAGTAACAGGGCGACAAGTTATTAAATCTGCAGTACGTAAGGCTGGACGAGATGCTTTAAACTCAGGTGCTACAGTAAAGGCCGCTAAAGAGGCAGGTCGTAAAGCTGGACAAGAAGCGGCGGCACGTGCGGCGGCTAAGGGTATGACAGCACGTAGAACTCAGGGTGTTTATGAAAACGTATCACGTATTGTAAGTGAAGAAGCTAAGCGTACTATACCTAAAGATGCTATGAAAGCTAAACAGAAAGAGTTGTTTAAAACAGCGGCAACTAAATCTTTGTATGCTACTACAGCGTTGGACGCTACAGCTGCGGTCTATCAAGATATTGCAGCTCAAGAAGTTATGCTCGAAGTAGGAGCACAGGAAACATTCAGTAGAACACAGAGTGCTTTCTCTGCTCTCCTTGGTGGTGTTGCAGGTGGCGCACAGCTTATTACACGTAAGGTAGGTGCTGGTAAATCTGGACTAGAAGACACTCGTACAGAGACAGAGAAACTAGCACAGAAAACCATAGATGAATACTCTCCTATACTAAAGAAAACCGACACACCTGAGGCAGCTAAGATTATTCGTGAAGCTGCAGATAAGTGGAATGTTAAAGTAGATAAAGGTGAGTTTGGTAAGGGTGTTATAGACGACTCTCAACTTATTAAAGATATTATGTTTGGTGATACTCCTGGTGAAATCGGTGGGCTATCAGGTTTGTTTAGAGATAAAGGTTATAAGATTGGTAAAGAGATTCATATTGCTGATGCTATAACTAATGTAGCTAATTCATTGACACAAAAAGAACTTACAGATATTAATACATCTCTTTCTAAGTACTCAGGTTTTGATTTTGGTAGCCTTGCTGGTTCACGTGTTAAACTTGGGGATCTTATGGCATCACGTTTTAGTGAAGCTGGTAAGACTTTGAATGTATTATCACAATTTAGTAAGACTCTAAACTCAGGTCTTTTAGCGGCTGAGAATAAGATAAAGCAACAGGTGGGTGCTATTGATGAGGCTGAGCTTAAAGGTGCTAAGGCAGCTGAGCCATTACGTTATGGTCAATCTGTATGGAAACGTTTACTTGTTTCTTCACCAGCTACCACAGCATTAAACGTTGCTGGTTTTAGTCAGTACTATGTAGGTCAAACTATTGCTGATCTGTTTAGTTCAACAGCTTTAATGACTAAGGGTTTAGCTCAGAGTTCTTATAATCGTACTGCTGCACAAGAATCGTTTAGACAAGCACGTGCACTGGGTTCTCTACAGGTACAGAAGATGCGTAACCTAATGGACCCTTATACTACACGTGACGCATACATGAAGTTTCTTGAAGATCCATCTAATGCTGATGCACAGAAGATACTATTCGAAACTATGGCAGGTGGTGTAGAAGCATCAGCTAAACGTTATGGTATTGATCCTACTAATAGAACATTTCGTAACCTTGAAGCCATTACTAAAGCGGCTAACCAAATAACAGGTGTTCGTATACAGGATACTTTTACTAAGTCTCAGATGTTTATGAATGACATGGACAAGCAGTTAAGATTAACTAGAGGTAAGACTCTAAAGGAAGCACTGCTATCTGATGAAGTGATTGATGAAGAGGTTATACAAGGTGCACTAGATACTACTCTCAAGTCTGTGTTTGCTAAAGACTATACTACAGCAGAACAACCTGAGCTTATACGTAAATTAGCAGAGGGTGTTGAGGCTATTTCAAACACACCTGGCTTTGGTACTATACTACCCTTTGGTAGATTCTTTAACAACGTTGTTGCTACAGCCTATCAATGGTCACCATTAGCTGCACCTGAGGTACTACTAAAACCTTTCTTTAAACGTACTGTTAAGTCTGAAGGACAGAAAGTAACGGAACTAGATGCTATTGCTCGTATGACAGTAGGTTCTGCTGGTATATTACTCGCTGCTCAATATGATAAGGAACGCAGGGACGAAGGCTTAGGTGTATACGAGATCAACGTTGGTGGTGGTAAGATTGTAGACGCTAGGAATACATATCCTTTCTCTGCATGGCTTGCAGCTGGACGTATCTTCAACTTGAAAAGCAGTGGTGAAACTGTACCACCAGAACTTTTAAGAGAGATGGGTACACAGGTTGCTGTTGGACAGTTAGCACGTGACGCTCAGTTTGGTAATGATCTAAACAATATACTAGATGTATTAATAAATCAAGACTCTGGTGCAAGGGGTGCGTCTATGGATGCATTCACTAAAACGTTTGGTAACTTTGTCTCAGGCTTTACACGTCCATTAGACGCAGTTAATAAAGTAGTTGGTTTTGCTACAGGTACGGACACAGCTAAAGATGTACGACAGGCTGATGGTTTAGGTTTGTTTACTCAGACTTCTACAAGATACTTTGATAACATCCTAGAAGCTTTCATAGACAAGACAGACACTATCACAGGTGAAGACTTAGAGGTAGCAACTCGACAGGGTGAGATATACGATGCTAACCCCTTCGCTAAGATCTTTGGTCTAACAATAAAGCAAGGGCGTACATCTACTGAGAAAGCATACTCTATGTCTGAGATGCAAGCTTGGACTGCTAATGAACGTAGTAATCTACCTGCCTATGATAAAGCATTCAATGGTTTGTTAGCACCAGTACTAGAACGTCAGACGCAAAGACTGTTAATGACAGAAAAATTTCTTGAGGCTAACCTAAACCAAAGACGCGGTATGTTAAAGTCTGTTTTACGTAGTGCTAAGAAGCAGATACGTGACAGGTTAGACAAAGGGCAAACTACTGGTGAGAACATTAAGTTGCGTACCATAAGAAAAGCGCAGACAAAGTTCTCTAAGGAAGTCAAAGATGAAACCATGAAAGCTATGAAACAAAAGTTTGGTATAGATGGTAGCTTAGAAGACTACTCATTTAGTGAGATAGACCTATTCATAGAGTATGGTAATTATCTCAAGGACGCTTTCGATGAAGCAGACCAGTTATAAACAAAGAGAGAGGGGGCTAAGAAGCCCCCTTATTTTATTCCGTGTTTGTCTGCCGCTAATCTAGCCCACATCTTAGCTTCCATAAGTCTCTCCCTAGCCCTCTCCTTTTCCCTACAATCATGTAAGCTGTTTAAGATATAGCTATTTAGATTATGCACTTCTTTGTTAAGCTCTGTATTAAACTTGTTATGTTTATTCTTAACAAAGTTGTCTGCCTCTAACTCTATCTTCTTCATTATTTATTTTCTGCTTTCTTTAGGTAGTCTACTGCTCGTTGTACTCCCTCAAAATTGTCACCCAACATACCTATACCACGATTACAACTACCGCATAGATGGCCTCTATACTCACTTGTTTTATGGCAGTGATCTAAGTGTAGCTTTTCTCCTTTGAGATCTTTTGAATCTACACCACAGCAATCACACTTACCATAAGCTTTGCGTCCGTGTATTTTCTTAAGACTCTTTTGTATACTGTCAGCCTTAATAGCACAAGCCTTACACTTATTATGAAGATGATTGTTAGCTGTTCCATCTTTTGAAAAGTAAGTACTAGCTATATAAAAATGTTCTTCTGTTTCTGGTAATACTTCTTCACAAACTGTACACTTTTTATCTCTAATATCGGTAGAGGGCGCTTCTCTTTCTGTATCCTCAAACAAGTTAAACTTTAGTTGCATCATGTATCCTCTGGTAGGGCTGTACACATAGGTAATATATATACTTTTTCAGTTAGTTCTTTTGGTAAGTATGTATATACGCTTGTCATGGCACGTGCTGCACCATCAATACAACTGTCGTATGTATCATACAGGATAGGTGAGGCTTTTATTGTTGGCTCCTCACCCACCATGAATGCTATTAGCACAAGAACATACACTATTCTTGCTCTTCAGAATCAAACTTATCTTTGACGTAATCTACTCCTTGTGTTACCTTAGGTTCTACATAGTTATACGTAGAACTACCTACATCACCAGCTACTTCAATAGCTGCAATGCCTACAAAAAACATTACTAAAACTTCAATCATCTAACTGTTCCTTTAGTTCACTATAGCCACCAACATGGTGACCTTCATTATCCCAGATTTGGGGTACAGTATTCATACCTGCTTGTCGCATTAATGTCAACAACCACCTACTACTAGCTGTGTCAACAGAGTAAGGCATAAACGCTATGCCTTTCTCCTCTAGTAAGTGCTTTGCCTTGTTACAAAACTCACACTTCGTTGTTCCTAGTACTACATACATAGCTTATACTAGATCTACAATTTCACAAGAGTCTCCAGAGCAAGCCATTGTTTGCATAGACACTGTGTTATCTTCACTCTCATAGTTTGATAGCTCTGACCAATCAATACTGGTAGGCATCTCTGAGAGTAATGCTTTGTACGCTTTCTTATCTATCTCTTGATAAGGTGCTTGCTGGTATGAGTGATCTGAGTGTGGTAAAAATGACACACCTGACATCTCATCAAAGTATTGATACACAAATGCACCTACATCCATCCACTCTTCATCACGTACTGTTATAGTAACTGAAGGCTTATGCTCACACCAGTGACGTTGATAAGCTAACCATAACTCTAACTGCTCGACAGCAGACGTATCATTACGTGTTACTGACTTCTCAGGTGACTTAACTGGGAAGCTAAACACAACTGTAGAATCAGGCTTCATAACACAAGGCTCATTAGGAATACCTCTGTCAATCATAAACTGTGTTAGCGGATCTTTATTGTCACCTCTTACAGTACGAATATAGTAAGGGCTGTGTCTCGCATGGATTCCACTGGCGCTATCTACAAGCTGTGAAACCGTTCCACTAGGTTTTACGCAGCTGATAGAAGCACTGGCAGGTATACCTAGTAGGTTAGCCCACTCAGCATTAGTAGCTACAGCAACAGAACGTAGGTGCTCTAGTGTCTTCTTTAGACCTCTATTCTTCTGTGTCATTAATGGGTTGTCCATGATACCTGTCATAGACACACCAAGCAATCTCTCTTCTGCTGTATTGTTCTGCCATACTTTACGTAGGTAAGGAAACTTAATCATAGTAGATTGTATTGTACCTAAGATAGTAGCAAGTCTAACCTTACGCTCAAGGTCTTCTAGTGTATCAGTAGCTCTTACCACACACTCTGTTAAGTTACAGAATTGGTACGGGCGTAAAATTATTTCGCTGCAAGGATTAGTTCCGAACTCATAGTTAGGATCACGTCTTCCAAACTTAGCCGCTTGTTTCTTAGATGCTTCTCGGTTAAAGATACCACGCTCACCAGACTTAGACTCAACAAGAGACAGCCATTCACGCATGAATGTTTCCATGTCTGGCTTCTCACTGTATGCTACTGAGTTGTTAGCTAATGCTCTATGCCCTGCAGTTTCCCACCACTGTCCTGACTTAGCGTGACGCATTCTATCATCAGATAAATTACTCAATGAAATCATAGCACTACGGCGTACACCACCTACAACAACTATCTGGCCTATGAAACACATAAGGTCATGGCATTCCATAGAGCTAAGCTTACGTCCTTGTGCGCCTTTGAAGGTAGCTACAGCGAAGTTAAACAGTTCTACTAACGGCGCTGGTCCTGATGCTCTACCACCAAACGTTTTAAGTCTCGCACCTGCAGGTCTAACTTGAGATATATCCCACTTAGGTATTTCACCAGCCCATAAGAGTGCTAGAACCTGACGGAATCCTTTAGCCCAACCTTCTTTGCTATCCTTAACAACCACAGTAGACTCACTATCAAACAACTCAGGTATCTCTGGTAGCTTCTTTATGAACTGTCTCTCAACAGAGAAGCCAACACCAGTACCACAGAGAAGAATATACATAGCCTCATCAAAAGATTTAGGATCATCTACTGGTAGGTAACTACAATTATATCCAGCTGTATTGTCGCGCTCTAAAGCAGGACCAGCTGTCATCATTGCTCGCATACTAGGCATGATTTCCTGACCCAGTATAGCTTGCTCAAGATCTATTACATCCGTACTATCTACTATTCTATCTACTTCTTCGCCCAGCGCCTTGCGAACTACGTTATCCATGTAACGCCCTACTGTTTCTCCCCAAGACTCACGCCCTTTGCCATCAAAGTATTTGGCATAGCGTGACTTGTGAATGAACGCCTGATAGTCAGTTGGTAATTGGTTACTCATCGGTTGTCTCCTGATCCTTTTATAACACCACGTGCAGCGCGGCTGTTTAGTTTATACATATTCCTCTGTATTAAATCTTGTAGATCACTACCAAAGTAATTAGCTATAGCAATATTGTAGAACAATACGTCACCACTCTCATTGAGTATAGCCTCTTCATCAAACGTACCATCTCGTAGCATACGCTTTACCTTACCATGTAGCTCTCCTACTTCCTCACACAACCCTAATAGGTTTTCCATTAGCCTATCCTCAGGTTTTGTTACAATCATACTCTCAACAAAGTCGGAATACTCTGTTGGTGTTGAGTCTATTAGATTGTTTATTGCTTCTATGTCCTGTTTAGCAATCATTTCTTCTCCTTCACGTTTAAATTTTCTACATATATATCGTCTACATCGTATATAACATCTGTTATAAGATCGTGTATATCTTTTTCATGGCTGTCTTCGTATGATGATAGTATATTATTCTTATCATCTATCTTTGCTAAGAAGGTAACACTAAACTTTTTCATGCATTGCCCTTTGTCTTCGTCCATCTGTTAAGTAGGATAACATTATCGTCTACCTTATACCCAGTGTCTGTTTGTTTTACAGCTTCTTCATATTGTTCTGGGAACATCTCCTTCATCAGGTCACCTCGTAGTTCTACAAAATCATCCCATGCATCAGGGTATAAATCTAAGAACGACTGTGCTGCTGCCATAGTAAGAGCTTCCTCTAGTGCTGCCTTCATACCCTCGTGTGACTCAGCCTCACCAAATACTAGACCTGTCTTGATGTGGCCTGTCCACTCACCCTCGTCCATGATAGGGTGTAGTATAATAGCGATGTCGCCAGGCTTTACTTCATAACCCATCATAGTCTCCTCTTCACTTTTAAACGTTCTTCTTTCATACGCTTACCTTTTTCTATTAGCCAACCCTCAGGTATTACACGGTGTGCCCACTTGAAACCTTTCTGGTCACACCAATCGCAGTACCTACTCTTAGCTCCCTTGTAAAGCTTTGATCTTGCGTTACTAAATACAAAACGTATATCAAGCTTAGGGTGTTGCCTCTGTATTTCTAAATGCTTGCGGCGATCTCCAGCACTGAATAACCCTTTCGTCTCGATTATAATACCATTGTCCAATTCGAAGTCTGGTGTATAGGTGCGATACTTTAAATCTTCCCACTCTATCTTTAGCTTTTCATAGGATACAATCTTCTGTCGTGTCTCTAAGAATGTAGCAGCCTCATGTTCGAGGCCACTACGGTAGTTTCTTCTATTGTGTTTACGAACCAAGATCATCTCCTATGTGTACGTACTCTACCATAGGTGGTTCTTTCTTACCCTTGTATACACGTGATGGTTGTTCGTTTAAGTCCCAACACTTATGTTTGAAGTCACACCAGCCACAGGTATTCTTATCCAGTACTAAGTTACCACTAGGCTTCTTGAAGTATGTCTCAGGTACTGCTTCGTAGCAGCGCTTGAATGGTGCGTCACTCTCAATGTAATCCACAGTAGATTGAATGCTATCTATGACAGCTTCCTTGTCCACCTCAGATGCGTCTACATACTTAAACTCACCGTTGCCTTTGTTGACTACCCACCAACCGCCTACGCCCTTTCCAGCGGCTTCTGCGTAGCCTACAAGCTGTGATACATAGCCGAAGCTATCCTTGTTGTTGAGTGTATCAAAGCTTTCAAACTTATTAGTGTATGACCAAGGGGATGCAGACTTAACATCGTCAATCTTTCCATCCATCTCCATGTCGTACTCACCCTTGATCTCTTGACCATTGGGTAGCTTGAGTGTGACAATCTCATTATCTTTAAAGTCTTGGTTTACTGCACGTAGTAACCCCTTGAACACAGCCTCAACTATATCGCCAAGGATCATGTTCATTAAGAAGTGTGGTGGGAAAGGTCTACGATCTTCTGGATCATTCTTTTCAAACCACAACTGACAGGGTGCTTTACCAATGTTAGACATACGTAAGCGAAAGTCGCCACGCGGAGGTGAGTTAAACTGTTTGTTCAACGCCGCCTCAACATCAGCGGCAACCTGCTTGGTCACCG
>ENA-ORDR01000684-ORDR01000684.1-marine-metagenome-genome-assembly--contig:-NODE-684-length-16967-cov-6.307105_pt1 | contig 16967 bp, 17 predicted proteins | sample MGYA00240993_ERZ508538 | MGnify/ENA primary metagenome ERZ508538 (study PRJEB26207, sample SAMN05421999) | marine metagenome | isolation source: Monterey Bay, California, USA | place: USA:Monterey Bay... | reverse complement strand
AGAAAATAAAGTTCAAGAAATATTAGAAAAACATGAAAAACTCCCTAATGATATAAGATGGCATTTTATAGGGCACTTACAGACAAATAAAGTTAAATATATTATTCCTTTTATTTCATTGGTTCATTCAGTTGATTCCCTAAAATTGTTAAAAGAAATAAATAAAAGAGCTAAAGCAAAAAATAAAATCATCAATTGTTTAATTCAGGTTAAAATAGCAAATGAAGAAAGTAAATATGGTTTTAAAATTAATGAAATTAGTGATGTTATGAGCTATGCATCAGAGCTAGAGCATATTTTAATCAAGGGATTAATGGGAATGGCTACAAATACAGACAATAATAATTTAATTGATAAAGAATTTAAATTATTAAATACGGAATTTAAAAAATATAAATCTAAAATTTTCAACGTATTATCTATGGGAATGAGTAATGATTATAAACTAGCAATTAGTAATGAAAGTAATATGATAAGACTTGGAAGTATTATATTTGGAATAAGAAAATAATTATGAAAAAAAAAATATTTACAGCTAATGCTCCTGCAGCTATTGGCCCATATAGCCAAGCTATCTTAAGTAACGAAACTTTATATTGTTCTGGACAAATTGCTCTTGATATAGATGGCAACTTACAAAACAGCAATATTGAAGATGAAACATTTCAAATATTTAAAAATATAAATGCAATTCTTAATGAAGTAAATATGACTTTTGAAAACATTGTTAAATCAACAATTTTTCTGAAAAATATGGATGATTTCTCTACTGTAAATTCTATTTATGCAAAGCATTTCAAATCTAACCCACCCGCTAGAGAAACTGTTGAGGTTTCAAGATTACCAAAAAATGTAAACATTGAAATATCTGTAATTGCCGTAAAGTAATGGATCTTTATTCTGAAATTATTAAACAAAACCCAAATGCGCTTAGTAAAGCAATAACTCTTGCTGAAAGCAATTTAGAATCAGATCAAATAGTAAGCCAAAATCTAATATCAAAATTTGAAAAAAATAATAATTCTATAAGAATTGGAGTAACAGGTATTCCTGGAGTAGGAAAGAGTACATTTATTGAAAAATTTGGACAAACTTTCTTAGATCAAAATAAAAAGGTTGCAATTTTAGCTATTGATCCATCAAGTGAAAAGTCACAAGGAAGTATTTTAGGAGATAAGAGTAGAATGAATGAACTATCTGCTAACAAAAATGTTTTTATTAGACCTAGCTCAAATAGTGGAGATTTAGGTGGTGTATCAAATAAAACAAAAGATTGTATTTTATTATGTGAAGCTGCTGGTTTTGATATTATAATCATAGAAACTGTTGGAGTTGGTCAGTCAGAAACAACCGTTAGTAAATTAGTTGATATTATGCTATTATTAACTATTACTGGAGCTGGAGATCAATTACAAGGAATAAAAAGAGGAATTATTGAATTGGCTCATCTAATTATTGTAACAAAGGATGATGGTGACAATAAAATAAAGGTAAAAGAAGCTGTTTTAGAATTTAAAAATACAACCTCAATAAATGCTCCAATTGACGATTATTGGATACCAAAGGTTGTTAAATGTTCAGCTCTAGAAAACAAAGGTGTTATTGAGATAAATAAATTGACTAATCAATTTATTTCAAATGCTAAATCTGATAATTACTTTGGAGATAAAAGAATGCATCAAGAAAAATTCTGGATACATAAAATTATTAAAGAGGAAATCGGAAATAGAAAATTTAAGATGTTAGTTTCAGAAAACAGACTTTATAAAATAGAAAAAGAAGTAATTGATTGTAAAAAAAATATTTATCAAATTATAAAATCTCTTTAATATAAGAGATGTTTGTTTTTTTCTTTAATCCACTTGGATTGACTTTTATATTTCACATAATATATTTTAATATCAGCTTGTGATGCATATTCACAATAATATATTGATTTATCAGCTTGACTTTTATATTTCACATAAAACCAATTACCATCATTTTTACCGGCCTGAGAAGCATAATCAACTTTATACACCAATAAATCTGCTTGACTTTTATAATTAACAACAAATACCTTAACATCAGCTTGGCTTTTATATTCTACAGCATATATCTTTTGCGCATTAGAATTTACTACAAACAACGAAAAAAAGAGAAGAAAAAATAAATATATATTCATCATAATTTAAATAATTATTTAATGTACATAAAAATATAAATTATTTCAATATTCTTATATTTGCGTCCCTAGAATTTTAGCAATGAATAAAGTCTCAGAAAGAATAAATAGATTAGCCGAAAGCGCCACATTAGCTATGGCTAGAATGAGTAGAGAATTAAAAGTATTAGGAAAAGATGTAATAGCTCTAAGTCTAGGCGAACCTGATTTTAATACGCCCGAATTCATAAAAGATGCGGCAAAAAACGCAATTAACAATAACTTTTCACACTATACTCCAGTTGCTGGTCTTGATGAATTAAGAATTTCTATTTCAGAAAAATTTAAGAGAGACAACAATTTAGAATATACTAAAGATCAAATTGTTGTTTCTACTGGTGCAAAGCAATCATTAGCAAATGTATGCTTAAGTCTACTTAACCCTGGAGATGAAGTTCTACTTCCTTGTCCTTTTTGGGTCTCTTATTCTGAAATTATAAAGCTCGCTGAGGGAATTCCTGTAGAAATCCCATCTAGTGTTAAGAATAACTTTAAAATAACTGCCCGTCAGATTGAAGAAGCAATAACAGAAAAAACAAAAATGTTTATGTTTAGCTCTCCTTGTAATCCTAGTGGATCGGTGTATACTGAAGCTGAGTTAAGAGATATTGCAAAGGTATTTGAAAAACACCCAAACATATTTATTGTTTCAGATGAAATATATGAACATATAAATTTTACAGATGAACATTTTAGTATAGGTAGAATAGAAAGCATAAAAGAAAGAGTTATTACAGTTAACGGAGTTTCCAAGGGTTTTGCTATGACAGGATGGAGAGTAGGTTTTATAGGAGCTCCATTGTGGATTGCAAAGGCATGTAATAAAATTCAAGGACAAGTTACATCTGCAACATGCGCTGTTGCACAAAAAGCTACAGAAGAAGCTATGAAGTCAGATCCAAAATCTTCAACTTCTCATATGAAAGATTCATTTTTAAAAAGAAGAGATTTATTACTGTCTGAATTAAATAATATTGAAGGAATTAAAACTAATATTCCTGATGGAGCATTTTATATTTTTCCTGATGTATCATACTATTTTGGCAAATCAGATGGAGAAACAATAATTTCTAATGCAAATGATTTATGTATGTATTTATTAAATAATTGTTATGTTGCATTAGTTTCAGGTGCTCCTTTTGGAAATCCTGAATGTGTTAGAATTTCATATGCAGCATCTGAGGAGAAATTATTAGAAGCTTCAAAAAGAATTAAAAATCAACTTGCAAATCTCAAATAATAATGAATCTCACAAAATACTTTCATGATTTTAAATCTAAAAGAATTTTAATAGTTGGAGATGCTATTATTGACACATATTTATGGGGAGAAATTCACAGAATGTCACCTGAAGCTCCTGTTCCTGTAGTTGATGTTGCTGTTAATCAAAACGATAGCAGATTAGGTGGAGCTGCTAATGTTGCTCTAAATTTAAAAGAATTAGGAGCCGAATCTATTTTATGCACGGTAATTGGAAATGATAATAGAGGAATAATATTTGAACAGTTAATGCAAGAGCAAGGTTTATCTTTAGAAGGCATGTTAATTTCCAATGGTAGAAAAACTACTACTAAAACAAGAGTTATAGCAGATAATAAACATCAATTAAGAATTGATGAAGAGGACACCTACCCTATTAAAGTTGAAAATCAATTTTATAATTTAATAGAAAAGTTAACTCACAATATTGATGCAATAATTTTACAAGATTATAACAAAGGAGTATTAACTGAAACCATTATTGAAAAGATTATATCTCTTGCAAATAGCAAAAATATTCCAACAATTGTAGATCCAAAAAAGCAAAACTTCTTATCCTACAAAGAATGTACATTGTTTAAGCCAAACTTAAAAGAGATAAATGAAGGCCTAAATACAAATCCTGACATCAATAACTTCAGTGAAATAGAGGAGACTACTTCAAAATTAAGAAAGATAATTTCTGCAAAAGCTATTTTGTTAACTCTTTCAAATAAAGGTATTTTCTTAAACACAAGAAACGGTTCCAAAATAAAAGAATCTACAACATCAAATGTAATAGATGTTTCAGGAGCTGGAGACACCGTAGTTTCTGTAGCAGCAATGTGTTTGGCATGCAATATAGATTTTGAAGAACTTGCAATACTTTCTAATATAGCTGGAGGAATAGTTTGTGAAAAGGTTGGTGTTGTTCCAATAACTAATAAAGAATTACTAGAAAGAGCAAAAAAGCTACTTGATGTCTAAACCCTCAATAAAACCTTACAATTCATTACAAAGTAAAAAGGATCAAGTTAAACACATGTTTAATATGATTGCTTCAAAATATGATGTTCTAAACCATACTTTATCTTTAGGCATGGATTATGTTTGGAGAAAAAAAGCAATAAAGAAAATATTAAACAATCCAAAAGAAATACTTGACATAGCAACTGGAACTGCTGACTTTGCTATCTCTGCTGCAAAACACACTCAAGCAAACATTACCGGAATTGACATCTCTGATCAAATGATATATGTTGGGAATAAAAAAATCCAACAAAAAAAACTATATAACAGAATAAAGTTAAGTATTGAAGATTCTGAAAACTTACCATTTCACGATAATAGTTATGATGCAATAACTGCTGGTTTTGGAGTTAGAAATTTTGAAAATTTAGAAAAAGGATTAAGTGAAATATATAGAGTGGTAAAAAAAAATGGATATGTAGTAATATTAGAGCCTTCTACACCAAAAGTATTTCCTTTAAAACAAATTTTCTCTATTTATTTTCAAAAAATACTTCCTTTTATAGGAAGTTTAGTTTCAAAAGATAAAAGTGCTTACTCTTACTTACCAAACTCTGTAAAAAGCTTTCCTGATGGAGTTGATTTTCTTGAGATTTTAAATAAACAAGGTTTTTCGAAAACTAATTATCATCCTTTAAGCTTTGGTATTGTTTCTATGTATGTAGCAATAAAATAATTTTGTTAACGTTTCAAGGAAAATGAATTATTTCATCAAACATATACTTATTGTTCTTTTAACAATTCCATCTTTAGCAAATGCTCAAAGACATAAAAAACCACAAAATTTAGCTAGATATGATTTCAAAAAAATTCATTTTGGTTTTTCTCTGGGAATAAATGCATTAAATTTTAACATTAATAAAAATGATAATTTTCTAGCCAATGACAGTCTGCTGTCAATGTTATCACAAGATCAAAAAGGCTTTAATCTTGGAATTGTTTCGAACTTAAGACTTGGAAAATATACTGATCTAAGATTTATACCAACTTTAGTCTTTGGAGAAAGAATTTTAAATTATCAATTTACAGATCAAAATAATGAAGCTTTAAAAACTAAGAGAATAGAATCTACATTAATTGACTTTCCAATCTCCTTAAAATATAAGTCTGAGCGTTATAATAACTTTAGAACCTATGTAATGTGTGGTGTAAAATACAGTTTAGACATTGCATCACAATCTACAATTGATGATGAGGGACAAGAATTAGTAAAATTAAATAATCACGATATTATGATAGAAGGAGGTTTTGGTATTGATTTTTATCTTCAATACTTTAAGTTTTCTCCACAAATTAAAATATCTCATGGAATAATAAATATTTTATCAAGAGATAAAACCGTATACACTCAAACAATAAATAATCTCAAAACAAGCGGATGGATGTTGTCTTTTACTTTTGAATAATTTTAGGATAATTGATACAGTATAATAGCTGTAGCAATAGCAGCATTTAATGACTCTCCACTTGCTGAAACATTTTCTATTTTAACTTTTTCATCAACAAATTTCATTAGATCATCAGAAATACCATGAGATTCACTTCCAATAATTAGAAAATTATCTTTTTTGTTTTTAACGTTTTTTAAATTTCCCCCATCTAAAGTTGCTGCATAAGTTTGTGGCTTGTTATTAATGCTAACAAAAAACTCTGTGAGTTCAAGATAGTAAACATTAACTCTAAAAATTGAACCCATAGTAGATTGAATCGTTTTATTATTATAAATATCTACAGTATCTTTTGAACAAATCACATTTCTAACATTAAACCAATCACAAGTTCTTATAATAGTGCCAAGATTTCCAGGATCATTTATAGAATCTAAAATTAAAGTAGTACCTGTAAGGCTAGAATAGTCAAGTTCATTAGAAAACATCTCAACCAATGCCAATACATCATTTGGGTTTTTAAAGTTACTTATTCGGCATAATTCATCACTAGAAATCTTTTGAAAATCAATTAAATCTAATTTTGAAAAATTATTTTCAAACCACTCTTTTGTACCATATATTTTTTTGATTTTGTAATTTGAGCTTAGAAGCTCATCGACCATCTTTTCACCCTCTACTATAAACAATAATTCTTTTAACCTATTTTTTTTAGTACTCAGAGATTTAATTAACTTGATTTCGTTTTTGCTTATCATAATTTTTGTTAAAATCAATTATAAGAAATTATTATAAAAAAAGTGTGTCATTTATAACAATATTCTAATTTTGTCTTAAACATTAATTAATATAAAATGACAAAATTTCAAAGTGGTGTTCTTACAGGAAAACAAGTACAAGATGTATTCACAGATGCTAAAAATAATCTTTACGCACTTCCAGCAGTAAATGTAACAAATACTAGTACAGTTAACTCTGTTATTGAAGCTGCTGTTGAAGCTAATTCTCCTGTCATTATTCAATTTTCTGCTGGTGGTTGTCAATTTTTTGCTGGAAAAAGTTTAAATAATGAAAATCAGGCAGCTGCAATTGCCGGAGGAATTTCTGGAGCTATTCATGTTCATAATATGGCAAAGGCCTACAATGCAAGTGTTATTCTGCACACAGATCATTGTGCAAGAAAACTACTTCCTTGGATTGATGGATTGCTAGATGCTGGCGAAGAATTTTACGAAAAAAATGGAATTCCACTTTACAGTTCTCATATGATAGATTTATCAGATGAGCCAATTGCAGATAATATTGAAACATGTAAAAAGTATCTTCAAAGGATGAGTAAGATAGGAATGACACTTGAAATTGAATTGGGTGTTACAGGTGGTGAGGAAGATGGTGTTGATAATACAAACATAGATAGTAGTAAACTTTATACCCAACCAGAAGAAGTAGCTTATGCGTATGAGGAATTAATGAAGATAAGTGATAAGTTTACCATAGCTGCTGCATTTGGAAATGTTCATGGAGTTTACAGACCAGGAAATGTTAAGTTGACTCCTGTGATACTAGATAATTCTCAAAAATATGTTCAGAGTAAATTTAATACTTTGGAAAAACCTATCAATTTTGTTTTTCATGGTGGATCAGGATCTTCATTTGAAGAAATTAGAGAAGCTATTTCATATGGAGCAATAAAAATGAATATAGATACTGACTTACAATGGGGATTTACTATTGGAGTTAGAGATTATTTCAAGAAATTTGAAGAATACTTAAAAGAACAGATTGGAAATCCTGATGGACCAGATATTCCAAATAAAAAATACTATGATCCAAGAAAATGGATAAGAGAAGGAGAATTAACATTTAAAAATAGACTTTTAGAATCTTTCAAAGATTTAAATAATTTAGATAGAAATAAATAAAAATGGATTGGTTTAAAAGAATTAAAGACGGTATAACTACCAAAACTGATCAAAAAAAAGAAATAGCTGATGGTCTCTGGATTAAATGTCCTAAATGTAAATCTATCTTTACAAATGATGAGTTTGTAGAAAATCTTTCTGTCTGTAAAAACTGTGATTATCATCACAGAATTGGTTCTAAAGAATATTTTAAAATTCTCTTTGACAACAATAAATTCAAAGAATTGGATGCTAATCTAAATTCTGCAGATCCATTAAAGTTTGAAGACACTAAAAAATATTCAGATCGTTTAAAAGTTATGCAAAAGAAGACTGGACTGAAAGATGCTATTAGAACAGGGTTTGGAAAAATGAATAATGAAAACATTGTAATTGCTTCAATGGATTTTACATTTATTGGAGGATCTATGGGATCTGTTGTAGGTGAGAAAATTGCACGTGCCGTTGACTTTGCAAATAAGAAAAAATGTCCCATAATAATCATATCCAAGTCTGGTGGTGCAAGAATGATGGAAGCAGCAATTTCATTAATGCAGCTTGCCAAAACATCGGCAAAACTAGCTCAACTTGATGAAAATGGCATTCCATATATTTCATTATTAACAGACCCTACATTTGGTGGTGCTACTGCATCATTTTCTATGTTAGGTGATTTAAACATTGCAGAACCAAATGCATTGATTGGTTTTGCCGGCCCTAGAGTAGTAAAGGAAACAATAGGTAAAGATTTACCAGAAGGGTTTCAAACATCAGAATTTCTTAAAGAACATGGTTTTATTGACCTAATAGTTCACAGAAAAAATTTAAAAGAAAAACTTAGTCAATTATTAAGAATGATGAAATAGTAATTATTTACTATGATTAATCATGTATATCTGAAAACTTTTACTAAATTTGCAGCCCAAATTAGATATTGACAACAATAAAAATAATGAGTACAATAAACAAACAAGAAATTTTCAAAAAACACGGTAGTAATGAAAAAGATACTGGATCTGTTTACAGCCAAGTAGCCTTATTTACTTCAAGAATTAAACACCTAACTGATCATCTGAAAAATAACCATAAAGATTATGGAACTCAGAAATCACTACAAATAATGGTAGGTAAAAGAAGAAAATTACTTGATTATCTAATGAATAAAGATATTGTCAAATACAGAGAACTTGTAAAAGATCTAGGTTTAAGAAGATAACATCCAACCAAAATGAAGGCAATTTCTATTGCCTTCTTTATTTTATACACAAAAATTACAATGATAAAAGAAGAAAAAGAAATAATTAAGTTAGATGATGGAAGAGAAATCACTCTAACAACAGGAAAATTAGCAAAACAAGCCCATGGATCAGTTGAAGTTAGAATGGGTAAAACACATTTACTAGCTACAGTAGTATCAAGCTTTGAAGCTAGAGAAGGAGTAGATTTTTTACCATTAACAGTGGACTACAGAGAGAAATTTTCAGCTGATGGAAGATTTCCAGGTGGATTCTTAAAAAGAGAGGCTAGACCAACAGATCAAGAAATATTAGTTATGAGGTTGGTAGATAGAATATTGAGACCAATGTTCCCAAGTGATTACCACGCTGAAGTTCAAATCATGATATCGTTAAATTCTCATGATGAAAATGTTAAGCCAGATGCACTTGCAGCATTAGCTGCTTCAACAGCAATAGCAATTTCTGACATTCCATTTAACGGACCAATTTCAGAATGTAGAGTAGCAAGAATTGATGGTAGCTTCATGATTAATCCATCATCAGAACAATTAGCAAATGCTGATATTGACCTTATGGTTGGTGCATCAGCTGATAGTGTGGCTATGGTAGAAGGTGAAATGAATGAAGTTTCAGAGGCTGAAATGATTGAAGCAATAAAAATCGGACACGAAGCCATCAAAGTACAATGTGCTGCACAGCTAAAATTAGCTGAAAAAGTAGGTGCAACATCTGAGAAAAGAGAATATTGCCATGAAACACATGATGAAGATTTAAAAGAAAGAATTAAGAAAGAAACTTATGATGCTGTATATGCAGTAGCTGCAGAAGGTTTAGGAAAAGAAGAAAGGTCAACTAAATTTAAATCAGTTAAAACTGATTGGATTGCTACCCTTTCAGAAGAAGAAGTTGAAAAATATGATTCCAAATTAATTGGTGTTTACTATCACGATGTTGAAAAGGAAGCAGTGAGAAACTTAGTTCTAACTGAAAGAAAAAGATTAGATGGTAGAGAAACAGCACAAATTAGACCAATATGGTGTGAAGTAGATTACTTAGCATCACCTCATGGATCTGCAGTTTTTACAAGAGGAGAAACTCAATCACTAACTACTGTAACATTAGGTTCAGCTACTGATGTTAATAGACTAGACGGTGTAACTCATCAAGGATCAGAAAGTTTTTACCTGCACTATAACTTCCCTCCTTTTTCTACTGGAGAAGCTAGAATGAAATTTAGTGTTAGCAGAAGAGAAATTGGACATGGAAACTTAGCACAAAGAGCTCTTAAAAAAATGATTCCAGCTGATAACCCATACACTGTAAGGATTGTTTCTGATATTTTAGAATCTAATGGTTCATCTTCCATGGCAACTGTTTGTGCTGGAACTATGGCACTTATGGATGCTGGAGTAAAAATTATAAAGCCAGTCTCTGGTATAGCAATGGGATTAATTTCTGATGAAAAAGATCCTAATAACTATGCAGTTCTTTCAGATATTTTAGGTGATGAAGATCATTTAGGAGATATGGACTTTAAAGTTTGTGGTACTGCTGATGGTATTACTGCTTGTCAAATGGATATCAAGGTTCAAGGTTTATCTTATGAAATTTTAGATAAAGCTTTAAATCAAGCTAGAGATGGTAGATTACATATTCTAGAAAAAATTGTTGATACAATTTCAGAACCTAGAGTACAATTAAAGCCTCAAACTCCAAAAATCATAAAACTTGAAGTACCTAAATCAACAATTGGTGGTATAATTGGACCTGGAGGTAAAATAATTCAAGAAATGCAAGCAACTACTGAAACAGTAATTTCTATTGAAGAAGTTGATGATAAAGGTGTTGTGGAGATTTTAGGTACTGATCAAGAAAAAATTGATTTAGCAATAGAAAAAATTAGATCTATTGCATTCATTCCTGAAAAAGGTAAAACTTACAAAGGAAAAGTTAAATCAATTATGCCTTATGGTGCATTTATTGGTATTTCATCAAACACTGATGGATTACTTCATGTTTCAGAAATAGCATGGGAAAGAGTAGAAAATGTTGAAGATGTTTTAAAAGAAGGTCAAGAAATTGAGGTTAAATTAATTGATATCGATGAAAGAAGTGGTAAATTAAAACTTTCTAGAAAAGTTCTTTTACCAAGACCTGAAAAGAAATAATTTATTTTATTTTTAATTTTTAATAAATAAAAAAATATGAGACAACTTAAAATTACAAAGCAGGTAACTAATAGAGAAACAGCTTCATTAGATAAATATTTGCAGGAAATTGGTAGAGTAGATCTTATTACTGCTGAAGAGGAAGTAGAGTTAGCACAAAAGATTAAAGCTGGTGATGAAAAAGCACTAGATAAGATGACAAAAGCCAATTTACGTTTTGTAGTTTCAGTTGCCAAACAATATCAAAATCAAGGTCTTACACTACCTGACTTAATTAATGAAGGAAATCTTGGGTTAATAAAAGCAGCAAAAAGATTTGATGAAACAAGAGGGTTTAAGTTTATATCCTATGCTGTTTGGTGGATTAGACAATCGATACTTCAAGCTTTAGCTGAACAATCTAGAATTGTAAGATTACCACTTAATAAAATTGGTTCAATAAATAAAATTAATAAAGCTTACGCTCAACTAGAACAAAAATTTGAGAGACCTCCTACAGCAGAAGAAATTGCTGAACTAGTAGATTTATCACTAACAGAGGTTAAACAATCATTAAAAAATACTGGTAGACACGTTTCTATGGATGCTCCACTTATTGAAGGAGAAGACAGTAATCTATACGATGTAATGGGAAGTGATGAAAGTCCAAGTCCTGACACTCAATTAATGCTAGAATCATTAAGAGAAGAAATTAGAAGAGCTCTTGACACATTAACTCCAAGAGAAGCTGATGTTGTTTCATCTTATTTTGGATTAAATGCGGGACATGCAATGACTCTTGAAGAAATTGGTGAGAAATTTGATCTTACAAGAGAAAGAGTGAGACAAATAAAAGAGAAAGCCGTGAGAAGATTAAAACACACAACTCGAAGCAAGATTTTAAAAACTTATTTAGGATAATTTAAAGAGGACAAATGTCCTCTTTTTTTTTTACTTTTATATTATGAGTCATTTAATAGCACCATCAATGTTAGCAGCAGATTTCGGTAATCTGCAAAGAGATTGTGAAATGGTAAATAATAGTGATGCTGATTGGTTTCATATAGATGTAATGGATGGACATTTTGTTCCAAACATCTCATACGGAATGCCTGTGATTAAAGCAATAAAGAAACATGCCACAAAGCCATTAGATGTTCATCTAATGATTGAAAAACCTGAAAGATATATTGAAGAATTTGCTAATGTTGGAGCAGATATTATAACTGTACATTATGAATCAACAGTTCATCTTGACAGAACATTAGCTCAAATTAATGATGCAGGCTGTAAAGCTGGCATAGTATTAAATTTAACTACACCAGTTAGTGTGCTAGAAGATATTCTTCCCAAATGTTATATGGTATTGATAATGTCTATAAATCCAGGTTTTGGAGGGCAAAAACTTGAGGATGTTACATATGACAAAGTTAAAAAGCTAAGAAAAATGATTAATGACAAGGGTCTTGATACGCATATTGAAATTGATGGAGGAGTAAATATCGATAATGCTAAGAAATTAATTGATGCTGGAGCTAATGTTTTAGTTGCTGGTAGCTTTGTATTTAAATCACAAAATCCAACTCAAACTATTAAAGATTTAAAGTCTATTTAAGAAGAAACGAAATCTCTTAAATATTCAAAATTTTCAGTTAAATCACCATCCTCACAAATTGTAGCACCTTTAATGATATCATTACTATTAATTGATATTATAGGAATTACAGAATTTATTAGATTTTCACCAAAATCTTCTGAAGAATCTTTTGGCAGCTCGCATGGCAAATTATCTACTGCCATAACAGCAATACAATCATCATTTAAAAAATCATCTTCAGATTCAGTTATAGGATTATATCCATAAATCGGTGAATCAATTTTAGAAGGTCTAATTGTAGTTGCTACAGGACCATCAATATCACAAGAAACATCAGCTACAACACAAATTTTAAAATCTGATTTCCTCACATCATTTCTGGTAAATAAATATGGAGCTCCTGCCCCATAATAGTGACCTGCAATAAAAATATCTGTATGCTTAGCATATTTCATGAAAGATGATTTATAATCAGCTGAGTGATTTATAAAATCATTAAAATTTGCTGATTGACCATCAATTCTTTCATTGTAATCCATTACATCAATATTTAGAAAAACAGGATAATCAAATTGAGAACTTAAGTATTCATCAATACTAACTTCCTTTATACCCAATAGATTAATTGTCTCTAAAATTCCAGAGCCGACCCTCCCCTTTCCTGTAACTAAAAACTTTTCGTTAGTTAATTTAACCTTATTCAACTCTTGCTCCATCTCTTTACGATTAACACACATATAAGCAGGTTTTAAACTATATAATTCCTTTTTAAGGCCATACGTTAATAATCCATTGTAAGCACCTATAATACCTGCATATCTTCCAAATCCAAGTATTCTACTACCATCATTGTGCTTTAAAACTTCATAATCAATCATTTTAATGTTTAAAGAGATCATCTTCTTTAACAAATCCCTATTGTATTCTTGTTCTTTTATAGTATGTGAAAAGTACAAATATGTCTTATTAGCAATCAATTTCTCTTTTGGAACTTCCTTAATTCCAAATAAAATATCACAATCACTAATATCATCAACCACAGAAATACCAAGATCAACATACTCATTATCTTTAAAACAACGAATATCACTTGATTGAACCTCTATTTCAATATTTGGATAATCATTTAGAATCCTCCTACATTGTGCAGGAGAAAAAGCTACTCTTTTATCTGCAGGTATTTTTTCTTCTCTAAGGATTCCTATTTTCATAAGTGAAATTTAGTACAAAAATAATCATTGCCACATCGAAAACAATTGAATTTACTAATTTTGCACTAATTGTTCATTATTTCATGGGGCTGACTGGATTTGACTGCAAGTTGAGTTGATTAGTAAGCATGTCGAGCTTTGTATTTTGGCTCGTAAAAATTAAGATTCAATTTTTTAATTGGCGAAAATAATTACGCTTTAGCTGCCTAATTTATAAATTAGAATAGCTTTTGTCTCTTTTAAAGGAACTCCTGAAACCTTTAATCTTGAGGCATCATTAACATCAGGATAGTTTGTTTAATGCTTCAGTAAACAAATAAAAATTTAGAAGATAAGGATAAGAATTGGATGCTATTTACCAGACTTATTTCGAAAATTAATAGTAGATAAGCATGTAGAAAATTATTTAACACCTTGTTAGGACGTGGGTTCGAAACCCACCAGCTCCACAATAAATAAACCCACTCAAATGAGTGGGTTTTTATTTATTCAAGAATTATTCTTTTCTCTACCGTTCCATCATCATAGATGTAAAATAAAGGTTGATTTTTTCATGATTTATATTAATTTGATTGTGAAATCTTAATTGCTTTATGTAATAAAGCAATCTTTTTATATTTAGTTTCATGTACTTCAAAATACTCATACATTCGTCTAAGTGAAGAACCTACCCCATCAATACTTAAGTTAGCTTTTTCAGCAATATGTTTATTCATTGCTGTTGGTTCTTTTATTAATATATTCAGTATAGCCCAATCAGTTTCATTTAAAACTCTTTCTATATTATTATCAAGTTTCTGCTTATTTAATTCAAACTTATTATTCTCTGAAATAGAACTAAATTTCTGATTTTTTAGCAAATTAATTTCCCTAAGCAACATATTTCTTCTTTGAGTATTGTTTTTTATTCTTAAGATAATGAAAAATAAGAGGATAGAAATAATTACTAAAAAAACAACAGACATGAATGAAGTTATTTTTACTTGTTTTATTTTTAATTCAGCTTTATCGTTCTCGTATTTGAGTTGATTCTCATATAATTTAGCTTTGTATTCATTTTTAACTTCCTCTCTAACAACTTTAAAACTATTTTTCCTTTGTTCTATACTATCGGTATATGCTAATAACAACTCATGCATTTTTAAAGACAATTCCCAGTTTTCATAATCCTTATAGGCATCATATAAAAATTCATAAACTGATTGTTTCATTTCAAGATTAGAACTTTCAGAAACTTGATTTAATAAGCCTTCCATTTCTATAACAGCCCTATCTTTATCTATTTCATATAAAATCTTTGCCTTAAGAATTTTTGATGTAAGAATTCCAGCTCCAATATCTAACTGTTTATTAAGTTTTAAACTTTTTGTTGCATACAAATCAGCAAGTTCAATATCATTCAATTCTAGCTTAATGATACCTAGCATATAATAACAGTCCTTTAAATAGAAAATATCATTTTTAGGATGAAGTATTTTTATAGCGTCATTAAATACGTTTTCAGCTTTAATAAAAGATTTTTTATAAAAATGAATAAGTCCAATATTCATTGAAATTACCGCTATATTTAAATAGGATTTATCAGATTTATTGTATGCAATTAACGCTTTGTTATAATGAGTAAGAGCAAGATCATAATTACCAATTTTTGAATTAATAGATCCCATGCCATTAAGCATTCTACCTTCACCATCATAATCATTTTCTTTAACAAAAATATCTTTTGCTTCATTATAAAGTTTTATAGCCTCAAAATACTCTCCTTTATCAAGATGAATATTTCCAAAATTACCTATAACAATTGCTTCAAGTTGAGAATTATTCATGTTTTGAGCAACATTCTTGGCTAATATGTATTTACTTATAGCTTCTTCTTTTTTGTTTTGATTTCTATAGATATTGCCCTGCCTTAGAAGTGCTCTATAAATTTGTCTTTCTGCTTTCTTTTCTAATGCTAAATCATAATAAAAATTTAGGGATGAAAGAACAGAATCAGGGATAACATGAACATAAAGATCATAGTACTCATCTAAAGCATCAAATCTTGTAGAATCTAATAACTCCTCATTTTGCCAAACTAATCTTAAGGAATCTGATTGAGAATTTGAATAAACATGATAGCTAACTGTACTAAAAAATAGTACTATATATAAAAATAATTTATTCAATTATTTGGTAATATATTTCTTCTCAATTGTTCCATCACTATAAATGTATAACAATAGTTTATTGTCTTCTATAGCGGTTTCTCTTCCTAAGACATCAACTATTTTAATTAAACTTTTATTATTTATAGAATAGTCATTAATCGCTGTATGAATATTTTGATCTACACCAGGATTATTATGAATAAATGTCCACGTACTATAAGGTGTTCCAGTAGGAAATGTATCTATTTTCCAATACAATTGATCTTCAAATAAACAGTTAATTGAATTCCCATTAGGAGGCAAACCTTCAGAAATATACCAGTTATCCAAATTAGCTGAATCATTTACTAAGCTTACAGTAACATCAATTGTATCAGTTAGAGACCAACTATGACCAAAAGATACTGTCGATGCGTCAACCAAAGTGTCTTTATGTAATAAATTTCCTTGTTGGTCACTAAACTCCCAAACGAAAACATTATATTCTCTGGGATGAGTCATGTATTGACCTGAATGGTAAATACTTATTGAAGTTTCTTGAGAGCCAACATTTATCGACATACCTAACATATCGCAAGGAACGGCTGTTATTACTTGTGCCTTTGTGGTTAGAGACAGAACTAAAGCGATGGAAAGTGTTAGTAAAATATTTTTCATAATTTTTAGTTTTTATCATTAATAATGATGCAATTATGAGACAAATATCTAAAATTCATTTCACGCCTGAGGGTGAAGTTTCTAATTATTTTAATTTTCTAAAAAAGTTCGAAATTAGGACCGTAAGGCCACCAAAAAGAAACCCACTCAATTGAGTGGGTTTTGAATTTTATAAACACTTAGATTATATAATAACAAGTATCTTAT
>ENA-ORDR01000683-ORDR01000683.1-marine-metagenome-genome-assembly--contig:-NODE-683-length-16973-cov-3.373106_pt1 | contig 16973 bp, 15 predicted proteins | sample MGYA00240993_ERZ508538 | MGnify/ENA primary metagenome ERZ508538 (study PRJEB26207, sample SAMN05421999) | marine metagenome | isolation source: Monterey Bay, California, USA | place: USA:Monterey Bay... | reverse complement strand
GTTATCTGGGAAGAGCCCGGCAAAAGTGGACTCTTTTCGACTGGAGGCTCCCTTCCGCCGCCAAGCAAAACTCAAACGCCGAGAGTCACCCGAGAGTTTCTTTCGCTCGCTGAAACCATTTCCTACCATAAGTCGCACCAGAAATGGGCCTTACTTTACCGAACACTTTGGCGCCTCACGCTTGGTGGCGAAACTCATCTTTTAAAGATCAAAACCGACCCCGATATCTTGAACCTCCTTCGAATGCGAAAGGAAATCTCGCGCGACATTCATAAGATGCGCGCCTTCGTCCGCTTCAAAAAAACCAGCGACGACATGAAAAGCGAACGCGAACAATTCATGGCTTGGTTTGAGCCTGACCACCGCATCATGCCGCTGACTGCGCAGTTTTTCCAAAAGCGTTTCACGGGTATGGACTGGTCTATCTTCACTCCAACCGGTTCCGCATCGTGGGACGGTAAAATCCTTAGACTCGGTCCGGGAGTCGACAAGGTCGAAGTCCCAAAAGAGGAACTCGATGAGCTTTGGCGTGGCTACTACAAAAGTATCTTCAATCCCGCCCGCCTCAAAGTGAAGTCGATGCAGGCCGAGATGCCAAAGAAGTATTGGCACAACCTTCCGGAATCGAACCTCATCGAATCTCTCATCTCCGAAAGCCGTCACCGGGTGCAAGACATGCATGAAGAAACTCTACGCTCTGCCACCAGCGGAGGTGAAAATGCTTACCTCAAACATCTTCGCAACCTCACTTCCCATGATGAACATATCGTCCTCAATCCAGATAAACATATCCACCAACCACTTAGTCGGCTCCGGGAGCTAGCCACTTGTTGCCAAGCTTGCCCACTGCACCAGAATGCCACCGGAACTGTCCTAGGGGAGGGTCCAACTAATGCCGAAATCATGATTGTGGGCGAGCAACCCGGCGACCAGGAAGACCTTCTCGGTCGCCCCTTCGTCGGCCCTGCTGGAAAGCTTCTTGATCATTTTCTCACTAAAACCGGAATCGATAGAAAAGAGTGCTATGTCACCAATGCGGTGAAGCATTTCAAGTTTATCCCTCGCGGAAATCAACGACTTCACCAAAGCCCCAATCTTGATGAAATTTCACGTTGTAAACCATGGCTCGTTGGCGAGCTCCGGGAGGTCAAGCCCCGCATTATAATCCTCCTTGGATCCACAGCCGCTCGCTCTTTGATCGGAACTCATTTCAAGATTACACAACAGCGCGGAATCATCACCGGCACCGACCTTGCCGCTAAGGTAATTGCAACCGTTCATCCATCCTATTTACTCCGAATCAAAGATTCGCAGCAGCGGCAGCATGAAAAGGCTCTCTTTCTAAAAGACCTCCAACTTGCACGGTAGCCAACGAAAATCATCTCCTCCTAGGTTGCTTCAATTTCTTGATCTTCTTGTATTTCCTCGGGAAGTTTCACGAAGCGCAATTGCTCAATCCGCCGGCCGTCAGTACTGGTCACACTGGCTTCAAATCCTTCGACCTCAATCTTCTCACCAGGGTCCGGCAAATGACCTAGTTGCTGCACGATGTATCCACCGATCGTACTAACTTCCCCGCTTTCCAAATCAATAGCAGGCTCGTGATCTGAAAGTTCATTGAGGCTCAGGCCGCCCTCGACGACAAACTCCTCCTCGTTGATACGGAGGAAATCCGTCTCCTCTTCTTCATCAAACTCGTCGTGAATATCACCAACTAACTCCGCCATGATATTATCCATAAAGACCAGCCCTGAGGCATCGCCAAACTCATCGACAACCAAGGCCAACTGAGCACGTTCCTTGAGGAAATATTGAAGTAAATCATCCAGCCTCATCGTGGACGGCACCATTTTAAGCTCACGACGAATTTCCATTAGGTCAGGATCTTCTTTCTTAAGTAAGCTCACCACGTCTTTGATGTGGATCAAACCTTCAGTTTCGTCGAGATGCCCTGTCACCAAAGGGAATCGAGTATGCTTGCACTCGATCGCAAGCTCAAGATTCTCTTGAAAGGTAAGCTCTAGATCTAGGACTACAACCTCGCTGCGCGGAGTCATAACGTCCTTCACCGTAACATCGTTCAATTCGAGAGCGTTTATGAGAATCTCACGTTCGGTTTCAGTCACCTCCTGCTGTCGCTCGGATTCCTCGACAAGAAGCGCTAGCTCTTCCGAGCTATGAACGGCTTCGCCTTCTGAAACTGGATCAATTTTGAAGACCTTCTTAAGAAGCCAATTCGCCGTTCCGTTGAGGATATAGATACAAGGACGAAAAACAGCATAGAAAAGGTGTAGTGGCCGGGCAATCACCAACGTGGTTGCAAGCGATTTACGAATAGCAATCGACTTTGGAAGAAGCTCCCCAATCACGACGTGAAGGAAAGTGAACGAGAGCATCGCGGTTAAAAAAGTGATGATCTTAATCCATTCCTCTCCCAAGCCTGTCTTCAACAAGCTTGGGCCCACAAGTTTCTCGATGAAGGGTTCGCCAAGAAAAGCAAGCGCTAGAGAAGCGATGGTAATTCCGAGCTGGTTGGCGGAAAGGTAGCCATCCAAATTACTCACCACGCGCTTGGAAATTCCCGCACGCCTCGGTTTTTTCTCCAACTCACCCTCGATCTGGCTCGGACGAACTTTGACGATCGCGAATTCCGACGCCACAAAAAAGGCGTTGAGAAGAAGAAAGAAAATGATCCCAAGAAGATACCACCCAGCTTCCGCCCAAGTGGGATACTCAATCGGAGATTCTCCCGATGCGCTTGCCAAAGTGTAGAGCGATTCAATCATCGTAGTAAGTCGCTAGACTTTGTCGTAGCCACCATCGCAGTTCTTTCTGAGAACATTGAATCCAGCAGATTTTGCCTCAGAATCGGAATACTCCTTTGTGGCAATTTTAGTGTTTACTCGACTAACTAGTTTCCTGATGGGACGAGAACAGAGCGGACACTGTTCCAGCGCCTGCCGACCAATCGGGCGTAGCAACTCGAATCCCTTCGCACAGACGCTACAACTCAACTCCGGATCATCCGGATTTTCAGATTGATATTCGTAAATTGGCATGGTCGTTAGCCAGAAAAGGGTGCCGGCCAGAAAACCGCACCCTCGAAAATTCTGACTCGTGATCCTATCCTACCAAGAGGACTTTGTCACTCCAGGAATCATGCCGTGAGACGCCATCTCGCGGAAAGTGATCCTAGAAAGGCGGAAACGGCGAAGAAAAGCACGACGACGGCCGGTCACCTCGCAACGATTAACGAGCCGAGTCGGGCTTGCGTCACGGGGGAGCATTGTCAAACCAACGTAGTCCTTCTCCTTCTTCAACTGGTGACGAAGGTCAGCGTATTTTGCTACAGTCTTTGCTTTGCGCTTGTTGCGCTCAATCCAGCACTTTCTTGCCATGGGACGGTTTGAATAGGCTAAATCTTAGATCAGGCAAGGTTTTTTTAGACTTTTAAAGAGGTATTTTCATCAAAAGATCATCATCGGGCGAATTGATTAAGGTAACTAAAATTTCTTCCTCTTGGATCAAATCGACTTGCCTTGAAGCCATTAGGAAACTAATTCCGCGTATGGACCGACCCGATGGACGCGCTATTCCTGATCTCCGACCGATTTCTTTTATCCCCAATGTTGCCCCACACGCTTCCGGCTCGGTGCTCGTTTCCTTCGGCAACACCCGTGTAATCTGCGCAGCCACGGTAGAAGAAAATGTTCCACGCTGGATGAAGTTCCAAAACGTCGAAGGTGGCTGGGTGAGTGCCGAATATTCCATGCTCCCCTACTCCACTCACGATCGTAAGCAACGCGACATCAATCGGGGCAAGCTCGATGGTCGATCATCGGAAATTCAGCGTCTCATTGGCCGCTCGCTCCGCGCTGTGATTGACCTCAAGAAACTCGGGAAACGAACCATTTGGATAGATTGCGATGTCCTTCAAGCAGATGGAGGAACACGCACCGCTTCGATAACCGGAGGATGTGTTGCAGCAGCCATCGCTATCAATGGTTTGATGTCTCAGGGGAAACTTAACGATTTTCCCCTCAAAAAACTTGTCGCAGCCGTTAGCGCGGGAATTTACAAGGGCGAAGCGATTCTCGATCTCAACTACCCTGAGGACCGTGATGCTGCCGTCGACTTTAATGTTGTTATGACTGAAAGCGGAGAATATGTCGAATTGCAGGGGAGTGGCGAAGAGGATGTCTTCACCAGCGAGCAAATGACTGCCATGCTGGATCTCGCGCGCGACGGAGTCACAAGATTGATTGAATTGCAAAAGGAAGCCATCATCGCCGCAGATAAGGCCACCGGGGCGGATCTTGAGGGCTTGGCCGCCGCTTTTAAATAAACACCCGAAGAGCCGGATGATTTATCTTGCCGCGACTTGGCTGCGAAGTATCATTTCCCTGGAGGGGGAATTTCACGGGGATTCCTACGCCAAAATAAAAACCGGAGCGTAGCCTCCAAGACTATAGACACGATAATGAAACTTAAAAACACACAGAAAATGAAGGGCTTCACCTTGGTGGAGCTGCTCGTGGTGATTGCAATCATCGCGGTTCTTGCTGGAATCGCGACTCCGCTCATCCTCAAGGCTCAAAAAGCCGGTGACCGAACCAAAGCGCTCGCCAACTCGAAATCGGTTGTTGGTGGCTTGTTGAGTTTCAAAAGTGACAAAGGAGCTTACCCTTGCCGATCAACTCGCGAACTCCTTGAAGACGAAGGTATCGACTACCTTCCTCCCGGAAATGATGCAAACGCCTACCTCGCCCAGTTGGTTGCTACCGACAATATTGACACCGAAAAAGCGTTTTTCGCCCCAGGTGTCATTGGAGCCAAAGAAGGAGACAATATCAAAGGGAGCTCAGACAAGTTGCTCGCTCGTGGCGAGAATAGCTTCGCCTACATTATGGCCGAAGACGAAGCCCCCCTTACCGACACCAAAAGCTACACACCTCTTGTGATTGCTCCGATTAAGAGCGGTGGCGACAACCCCCGTTTCGATGGTGGCCCTTACGGCGACAAGTACGTTTACGGTCTTGTAGACGGGTCATCCTCTGCGGGTGACATTGCCGAAGATGGAACTGCCAAATCCTCCGGACGTGAAAGTTTCTTCCAGACCGGCCGGGACTCCCTCTTCGGAAACGACACTCCTGTGGTGAAGCTCCCAACTGGAATCCAGTAATCATTGGTCTAGTTATACGACTCAATTTCTAGGCGGGCCTCTTCAGAGGCCCGCTTTTTTAGTTATAGAACCCAATGGTTTCGTAATTTAATACTCAGATCACAAGGCGCCTCGCCTATCCCTGGATAACCCATCCCAGTCTCCGTAATCGAATAGGGTCGACCTCCGAGCCCATAACTTCTTCGCAAAATCCCATTTGCCCATCTCGCGACCTCTGCCATGTTAGAAAAAATCATGGAGGAACTCACAACCGAAACCATCATCAATCAAGGCGCTTTCATGCCCTATCCGGTCTCGACTCTGAGTCCCAAAATCGTCCCCAACGATCTTTCCACCTTCAAATCACGCGGTATCAGCCAAGTCGAACGCGAGCTACAACAAAAGCTTGTCCAAATGCGGGAAGAATATGTTGCCACTATCGAGCATTTTAACTGGAACAAGCTCGTCTATGAAGCCGACATCAATTTCGAACCTATCGTCGGCGAAACCTATCACCTTTACCGTATTCGTGGTGGAAACATCCTTTCCATGATCGCCCCCGACCAATGGCCTCACCCACACCTCGCAAGCTTTCGGCTTAATGTAGACCGCCAATGGGAACTCATCGAAGCGAGCGTAGAAGGACGCTCGCTTTTCACTGACGAAGAGGTTACAGATCTCTAGAAGTCAGCATGATTCATCCAACCGCAATTGTCTCACCCAACGCAAAAATCGGAGCCGAAACCGAGATTGGCCCCTATTGTGTTATTGAAGCAAACGTAACTCTCGGCGAAAGATGTAAGCTCCACTCGCACGTCGTTATTCACGGAAACAGTGAGATCGGAAAAGAAAATGAATTTTTCCCCTTTGCTGCAATCGGCATTAAATCACAGGATCTCAAATATTCCGGAGAACCAACTGCACTCGTAATAGGAGATCGCAACGTCTTTCGTGAAAACACAACTGTCCACCGCGGAACCGAAGAAGTCTCCCCGACCCAAATCGGCTCAGATAATCTTTGCCTCTCCTACGCTCACATCGCACACGATTGCCAAGTCGGAAATAATGTCATCCTTTCCAACAACGGAACCCTCGCTGGCCATGTTCACGTCGCGGACTATGCTATCATTTCCGGCCTCACCGCCATCCATCAGTTCTGCAAGGTAGGAGCGCATTCCATTACCGGAGGAATCTCCAAGATCGTTCAGGACATCCCACCTTTCACGATCGTCGACGGTAACCCATCCACCGTCCGCGGGATCAACCAAGTTGGCCTCCAAAGACGCGGATTTAGTGATGAAGACATCCGAGCTCTACGAACTGCCTACAAAAAACTTTTTCTCAAGAAAGAGAGCAATCTTACTAAAGCAATTAAGACCCTCGATCCAGCAGTTGCGAATAATGAGAAAGTTTGTCAACTTCTTACCTTTATCGAAAACTCAAAACGCGGGGTCATCCGCTAGCAACTCAATTCGCGAACCAACTCAAGCAAACTGGCCTCACATTCATGCTTGGTATCAGAAATCTGATGGATTGAGGAACTGCCAAACCGCCCATTCCTGAAAGTCACGACCCGGTTGGTATCGCCAGCTAGCAGGTGATCAACAGCGGCAACTGCAAATTTATAGGCCATAATCCGATCATAAACTGTCGGGGAACCACCTCGCTGAACATGTCCTAAAACGGTTAGACGGGCATCCATATCCAAAAAGTCGCCCATCCATCGTGTTAAGGGTTCGGCCATACCAGTTCCTTCCGCAACAATCCCTAAAACATAGCGTTTTCCAGCTGCGCGTTGTTGCCGCAATCGTTCGCCAACCGCATCGAGATCATACTTAATCTCCGGAACCAGACAAACTTCCGCACCATTTGCAAGCGCGCTTACCATCGCGAGATACCCACAGTCACGTCCCATCGTCTCGATTACAAAGGCCCTCGAAAAAGAAGACGCAGTATCCCTAATGCTATCTACACTTGAGCGAATCATATTCAGCGCTGTATCGACCCCGAGGCAGTAATCTGTCCCCGAAATATCGTTATCAATCGTCGCAGGAATACCGGCAAACGGCACCTTGAAATCGACGTAGAATTGGTTTAATGCGTTGAAGGAACCATCTCCACCAATGATGATAAGTTTTGAAATCCCAAAATTCTGCAAATTATCAAAAGCTTGCTTTCTAAATTCATATTCAAAAAATCGCTTCGATCTCGAGGAGCCAAGCGCTGTGCCGCCCCGATAGAGCATACCACTGAGACGGTCAGGCGTGGCCTCTTTGATCCACCCCTCAATCAAGCCTCTCAATCCCCATTCAACCAAGTAAGGAACCATCCCCTTCTTGCGGGCATAATCAGCAGCCGATTTCACCGCGGGATTCATCCCCGCAGCATCTCCGCCGGAAGTCAGGATTGCAATTTTCTCACTCAAGGTGGAGTTGCAATATCACAGATATTAGTGATCTCAAGCCCGGTGCCCAAAATCGATCCCCAAAACACAGAGATCATCCTCAAAAACCTTTTCAGCTGCAAAATTAACAGCGGCGTTCACTACCCGGTCGATCGCGTCCATCTTTCGATCCCCACTCTGAAGCGCCTCACACATTCTGGCTACGCCAAACTCCTGTCCATCAACACCCAGAACCTCAAAAAGACCATCAGTAAAAGTCCAAATACCATCCAGAGATTCTACGGGAAGACACATTTCCGGAAATTTAAACTCTGGGACCATCCCCAGTCCAGGACCTTGAGCCTCAGATTCCAATTCTAAAATTTCAATCACTCCATTCCGACTCACAATGGGATTCGGGTGACCGGCTGAAGCGATTTTCAGCTCACCACGTTCTAAGTCCACATAACCATAAATTGCGGTCGCAAAAATCAATTGACTAGTTCTTTCGAGTAGGTGGGACAATCCATCGTTCAACCCCTCCAAAAACGCCCCTGGCTGATCTCCCAGAGTCTCTCCCTGCTTTTCAAGTAAACCACGCAACATCGAAACAATCAGTGCCGAACGCACGCCGTGCCCCATAACGTCACAAACAAAAAACCCCGCCTTACCTTGACCCAGCGGAATCACCTCAAAGAAGTCTCCTGCTAGATGAGAAGCCGGTTGATGACGATGATGAAAATCCGCGGTCCGCCCACTTTTACGATACGCAATAGACGGAATTACACTAGGCAAAGCCGCCTGCTGAATCTCGCGCGCCAACCCCAACTGCTCTTCAAAAGCATCATTCTGACGTCCCAAAATCCTTGTGATGTTTTCAAGCTGTTGCTTTGTTTCAATCAGCTTAGTCACGTCCGAAGAAACTCCAAAAATTCCCCGTAAAGTTCCGTCCGGCAAATACCACGGATATTTTGAAGACACGGCCCAAGAAACATGGTCATCCTTCCAGGATATTTCTTCGAGCTTCCTCACCACAGGCTTACCGGTAGCCATGATTTCCCGTTCATCCCGGATCGATTCCCGGACCAGCTTCTCTCCAAAAAAGTGACTATCACTTTTGCCCACCGCCTCATCCGGAGATTTAGCTCCCACAAGGTCTGCCATTCTTTGGTTCACCAAAACGAAGTTTGAATCCAAGTCTTTAAAGTAAACAAACACCGGCATATTATCAATTACTAGCCGCAGAAGGTGGCGTTCTTCACTAATTTCCTGATTAACCACCCTCAATTTCTCCGCAATCTGCTCTAGGTTCCGCTCAGTTTCGATTAGCTCAGTCACATCATGGGTTAGACCAAAAGTTCCAAGTAACTCGCCGTTCAATCCCCGCCACACTTTCTTGGTCACCAAACTCCACGACTCATGCCCGTCCCCCCAGATCTCATGCTCCAACTTCTCCTCCTGACCAACCTCCGTCTCCATAATTTCAAGCTCTCGGGCCCGCGAGAAATCAGCATGCTCCTTTTCAAAGAAATCGTGATCCCTTTTCCCGATCAAATTCGCAATCGTTCCAGCTCCCACGCGTTGAGCAGTTGACCGATTTGCCCGCATAAAGCGTGAATCTTTGTCCTTAAAATAAACATTAATAGGAACCCGATCTAAAATCAAATCGATCATCTTGCGTTCCTCGGCCAGGGCCTTCTCCGCAAAGCGTCGCTTTGAAATATCGATTAGGCTTCCTACCAAGCGCATCAAGGTTCCATCGTCATCCCGCAATGGCAAAGCCCTTGCTCTAAACCATTTCCACTCACCCGAGTTTGTGCGAATTCTTGCCTCATCTGCAAATAACTTCCCACCCCGATACAGGACTCGATTTAGTTTCCGAGTCAACCGCGCTAAATCTTCGGGATGCACGTGTTTTCCCGGTTCTTCTAAGATGTTTGGCGCCCCAAAACGCCCATAACCCAAAAATCCAAGCAGACGATTAGAATAGTAAATCTCCCCCGTCTGAAGATCCCAATCAAGAATCCCTTCATTCGAAGCCTTGAGAGCCAAATCAAGTCTCTCCTCTTCCAAACTCATCTCGTGATCTCCCATCCCAACAGACAAATTGCATTTTTAAATTCCTGAGACCCTCCAAAATTCTTTACTGACTCTGCAAGTCTTTCCATTACACGGTCTAAATCACCACCTCGCTCAACCTCTTCTAGCATCCGCGTTACTCCGAATTGCTCACCCTCGACGTTACTCGTATTCTGGAATCCCTCGGTAAAACAAATCAACCTCCGGAATCCTGATAACGGCGCCGAAACCATTCCATAGCTATTATTTTCAGCAATGCCTAAAGCCGGTCCGCAAGCATGAACCGGCGGCACGAGCTGGCGAACCCCATCGTCAAAAACTGCAATCGGATTCACGTGTCCCGCAATCGAAAGTTGAATCTCTCCTTTTGTCAAATCCACTAATCCATAAAACGCTGTCACCTTAGTCTCACGCCCCGAGCCCAACAATAAGTGAGACAGTCCCACATTTATCCCCGTCAAAAAATTCCCTGCGTCTCCGGCTGAGGCAACCTCCTTCTCGATCAATCCTCGTAACATCGAAACGATTAGGGCCGAGCTTACACCCTTATCAGAAACCTCACCCATTAAAAAACCAACCCGATCCGGCGCAAGAGGTAGGACCTCAAAAAACTCACCTGTCAACAGGCGAGCTGGCTCATAAAGACGGAAAAAATTCATGGATGCTCCACCCCCAAAAACTGTTGGGAATTTGTCAGGCAAAAGCGCCTGCTGCACTTCCCTCGCTAGCTCTAACTCTTCGGCCATCTCCCGATTTTTTCTTTCGTAGGTTGTAGCGAGCTTCCGGAGATCCGATTGCGCCTGCATCAAATCAGAAATATCGCTTGAGACCCCAAAAGTTCCCACTACATCTCCCTCACTGTCACGCCAGGGATACTTTGATGTCATCACCCAAGTCTCCTTTTCTCCTCCCCAAATCTCTTTCTCAATCTCCCCCGAGATTGCCACACCCAATTCCATGATCTGTTTCTCATCGGCTTCAGTCTTCCTCCAGTGCTCTTTGGAAAAAATATCCCGGTCCGACTTATCATAAAGCTCCTCCGGACAGCTGAACCCAAACCACTCTGCAATCGCCTGATTCGCGATCACAAATTCATGATCACGGTTTTTAAAGTAAACGTGCAAAGGCACACTATCAATAACAAGGCGCAGCCTTTCTCGTTCCTCTTCGATTAAGTGATTTTGTGCATTAAGTTGCGAGGTCACCTTTTCCTGAGCTTCACGAGTCCTAATCAATTCAGAGATATCAATAGTTGCTCCGAAAGTTCCCCTCACTTGGCCATCATGGCCGATCCATGCATGCTTCGTACTCTTAACCCATGTGTCTTCGCGATCGTTCCACTTCTCATGCTCCGTCAAATCCTCGACACCACCACCCGAAGCCATGATTTCCTTCTCAACCAACCGAGCATTTCTTGCGTGTTCATCGCTGAAAAAATCAGCATCTGATTTACCAATCAAATCCTTTGCTGAACTCAACCCCATCTTTTTGGCTGTCGGTAAGTTCGCCATCACGAAGCGAGACTCCTGATCTTTCAAATACACATTCATGGGAATGTTATCCAGCAGGGTTTCGATGAGGTGTCTCTCCTCTGCTAGCTGCCTTTCCGCCTCCTTACGTTTCGAAATATCGATCAAGCTACCTGCGATTCGCGTCACCTTCCCAAGTCCATCCCGCACCGGCGTCCCCCGAACCCGGAAAGACTTCCAGTCACCCCTTTTGGTTTTCACCCTTGGCTCTACTGCAAACAAATCCTCGCCCTCCTGTAAAACTCGACGCAGAGCTTCATCCACCGCAGCCACCGAGGGCAGATCCATGTGCTCTCCACGGTCCTGAAAAAAGTTTGGCATCTCGCTCTTGCGATACCCCATAAATCGACACATCCGCGGAGAATAATAGATGGTGCCTTTCACAAGGTCCCAGTCCCAGATACCCTCTCTCGAGGCTTGGAGCACCACCTGCAGCCGGTTTTCTTTCCAACTTGCCATCCTTTAATTGAAAGGGAACACCACTTATCCCCTAGCCTCAACGCAAAAGATAATAAACTCGAAATCAATCGAGGAATTTTCCGGGATTTAGAATACCCTTGGGATCAAAAGCATTCTTAACCGTATGGTGTGCCGCAAAAGCTACCTCTCCGAGGGCATCCTTAATCCATGGTTTTTTAGCCAATCCGACCCCATGTTCTCCCGTAATTACCCCTCCGTTTTCGAGCACCCAAGTGAAGAGAACATCTAAGGCCGAGTCCGCTTTCTCCCGAACCACCGGATCATCATAATCCTCCACCATTAAGTTTGTATGAATATTACCATCACCAGCATGACCAAAGCAGGCCACCGGAATCCCCGTCTTTTTTTCGAGTCCCGCCGCAAAAGCAGCCAACTCCACTAATTTGGACCGCGGAACAACAATATCTTCATTTAGTTTCGTCAAACCTGTTGCTCGCAAAGAATAAGAAAAGTCGCGGCGTAATTGCCAAACCTTTTCGCAAGCCTCCTCATCAGCATGAAATTCGCTAGACAAGGCACCGACTTCATTAAGGACCTTCTCCAACTCTTTTAATTCACTCGCAACGGCCTGGGCTCGACCGTCGATCTCGACAATCAAATGAGCCTTGCCCGGACGTAACGAGCCCTCTCCCAAATAAGCTCGCGCAGCTTTTAGCGTGAACTCGTCCGTAATCTCAAGAGCAGATGGAAGGTGTCCTGAATTTAGAATCGCCTGCACTGCACCAGCAGCATCGACAAACTCCGGAAACGTCGCTGTAAGCATCGCGCGAGTCTGCGGATGAGGGATAATACGCAAGGTCGCCTCGGTGATTACTCCAAGCATTCCTTCACTCCCCACAAAAAGATGCAATAAATCAAAGCCCGTCTTGTTTTTATGACACCGTCCTCCGACATGCAGGATTTCCCCACTTGCCAAAACCACCTCTAAACCAAGAACATAGTTCTTTGTCACCCCATATTTCAAACAACGAGGACCACCTGCGTTCGTCGCCAAATTCCCCCCGATCGAGCACTCATTCAAAGAGGCCGGGTCCGGAGGATAATACCAACCAAGTTCACTCACCGCAACTTGTAGATCTCTTAAAATCACCCCCGGCTGCGTCACCACCACACCATCCTCCGGCATAATCTCCACCACTGAATTCATCCTCACCACCGACAAAGCAATTCCACCCTCTACCGGCACACACCCACCAACATAACCAACTCCTGCGCCACGAGTCGTCACCGGAATTCCCCGTTCATTGGCAAACTTCATTACCGCCACCACATCATCCCGAGATTCCGCAAATACGACCACCTCCGGTAAATGCGAAAAATTCCACCGATCGGTCCCATGCTCCTCAAGCACTTCCGCCATCGTTGAAACCTTCCCAGCGCTTAGGCATGCTCTCAATTCGCTAATCACAGCCTCTTGTTGCCAAAGTCTTCTCAAAACTGCAACTCATACGAAAAATAGCATAGTCCGACATCCACTCTCATATGAGCTGAAATGAAGAAAGTCCGAGCTAAGTAGCCCTTGCAAAGAGAAACTAAAAAGTCTCCATGGCTTCCCCCTTGCCTATCGGCGAGGGGGAAAGAGCATTAGCACAAAAATTTTCATGATCCCCCATCATGCGGTTCCCCTTCCTTTTGAGCCCCTCTCTCATGCTCTCAAAAAAAATGGACCTCACTTCTCAGGCCGCCGCCGCCCTCATGACCTTTCTCAAAAGTGACAGGCAACTCGGTAATCAAAAGCTTCAAGCCTTAAATCCGAGCTCATATCGAAAAGTAAGCCACCGCCTTCAAAATAAGGGAAGATTACATAGCTCTATTACGTAGCATATTCTCATGAGGTTCATCTTCTCCTTTTCCTTCCTTCTCTGCATCACTTCAGCCCTTGCTGTCCCCCCTATCAATCCCAACATCGGTCATAATCACCATCATCACCGTCACGGAGAAAAGCACGAAACGGTCGCACCTACTCCTGCCCGCTTTGTCACTTCCCGCAGAAGCAGCGTCGAACTACCCCTTCCCAACGAAAAAGATGCCTTCACTTTTATCGTTTATGGCGATCGCACCGGAGGGCCGCCTGAAGGCGTTTCCGTGCTCGCCGATGCAGTTCGTGACACAAACCTTCTCGAACCCGATTTCGTCATGACGGTTGGTGATCTCATCAATGGATACAGCAACGAGGAAATCTGGATGACCCAGATGAAGGAATACAAGTCCATTATGAGCCAACTCACATGCCCGTGGTTTCCCGTTGCCGGAAACCATGACATCTACTGGCGAGGTAAGGATAAAAGTAAAAAGCCCGAAGGTGAAATGGAAGCTGCATATGAAATGCACTTCGGTCCACTCTGGTATGCCTTCGAGCACAAAAACTCTTGGTTTATCATCCTCTACTCTGATGAAGGTGATCCTCAAACTGGAGAGAAAACCTTTGGAAAACCCGCCGCTCAGAAAATGAGTCCAGAGCAATTCTCTTGGCTCGACCAGACTCTCACCAAGGCTAAAGGTGCCGAGCACGTCTTTCTCTTTCTCCACCATCCAAGATGGCTAGGACGTGGCTATGGCGACGATTGGGATAAAGTTCACAGGCGTCTCGCCGCTTCTGGCAATGTCTCCGCGGTCTTCGCAGGTCACATTCACACCATGCGCTATGACGGCCCAAAAGATGGCATTGAATATGTCACCCTTGCCACTACTGGCGGGGGACAATCCAGCTCTATTCCCCAAGCCGGATACCTTCATCACTATGATATCGTCACCGTCCGCAAAGACCGCATTTCACTGGCAGCTGTCCCAGTCGGCGAGGTTCTCGACGTCCGCGAAATCACTGGCGAATTGGTTTCACAAGTCAACAAAGTGAAAAGATCACCTGTGAAAATTTCACCTCACCTCACACTTAAAAATAACGAAGGTGGGCAACATCAATTATCGATTACTTTAAACAACCCAAGCGACCGACCCGTTGCAACCGTGATATCTAGCAGCAACCCCAACTTGGATTTCCGTTGGCAGCCCGACCACCAGCACACCACTCTGAAACCTGGAGAAACAAAAGAGATGAATTTTAACCTTTCTTGGGATGACCATCTCACCAAAGGCAACTTTAGCGGCCCATCTTTTCACATCGATTCCGAATACCTCGCTAAAGGATTCGCCTACGAAATCCCAAGAAGAACGATTTCTGTGCCACTAGATTTGGAACTGAGCAGCAAGACCGACCTCCAAAATGGCGCGGTTCGCTTCAATGGATCGAACACCGCTCTTTCCATCCCTTCGAAGCGCTTTGACATCAAGAAAGAATTCACACTTGAATGCCGCTTCAAGGCCGAGACCTTTGCCGGGCGAACCGGGCTTGTCACGAAGACTGAAAATTCTGGTTACGGAATCTTTATCAGTGACGGGAGACCCGACTTCTCGGTAAATCTCGATGGTGAATATCTCAGTGCCACCGCATCATCCTCTCTGCTGAAAACCGACCAATGGCATACACTCGCGGGAATTTATGATGGCAGGGAGGCCCGCCTTTACCTCGACGGAATACTTATCGCCTCAGCCTTAGGAACTGGAAAAATCAAGGACAACAGGCTCCCGCTAATGATTGGAGCAGACGTCAACAATCAGGGCCAACCCACTTCTTTTTTTAAGGGCTTGATCGATTACGTTTCCCTCACCCCAAAAGCTCTTTACTCAGATGAGACCTCTGCTGCGAACGGAAACCGAAAAGCAGCTATCATCGATCTAGAACTCAATGAAACTATCGGCCCCTGGCATCCCGACGCATCGGGATCAAAGGCACATGCAATAGCAATCGGTGGGGTCAAGGTTGAAACTATTAAGTAGCCTGAGCATGTTTTTCTACTTTCTAATTATTCAACTCGTAACATGCGCGGCTATGACCGGTATTATCTGGATGGTTCAGATCGCAATTTATCCGCTCTTTGGACGGTTGAAGGGGACGACATTTGATGACTATCACGCGCACTACATGAAGCGAGTGACTTATGTCATAGCTCCCCTCATGCTCATTGAAGTGGTATGTTGCGCTGCGTGTCTTTACCTCGGCGATTGGCAGGTAATGGCGCCCTCTAGCCTTCTTCTCGCAGCTGTCTGGGCTTCAACCGCATTCATCCAAGTCCCCCAGCATGCAAAACTCACCCCAGAAATAGTCCGATCCCTAGTTTACACCAATTGGATACGAAGCATCGCGTGGACCGCGAGGACCGGCCTGCTAGCTTGGCTAGCAGTCGCATGAATTCTAAAAGTTCTCATTGATCAGCCTCTTGTTCACTCATCTTCTAGGAAAACGGATTGCCAAGCGGCAATCTGAAGCCAAGGTTTTGTTTTCCAATGTCTGACTTTCTTGTGATCGGTTCCGGTATCGCCGGGCTTTCCTTTGCTATCAAAGCTGCCGGCTTTGGCACTGTAACTGTCATCACCAAAGGCAAAGTTCTTGAATCTAATACCGCGTGGGCTCAGGGCGGCATCTCAGCAGTCCTTCCGGAAGGACTGCGCGATCCCGACGACAACTATGAAAAGCACATCGCAGATACCCTTGAAGCAGGTGCCGGACTTTGCAACGAGGAAGCCGTTCGCACGATCGTGGAGGAAGGGAGCGAGACCATCGATGAATTGGTGGCATGGGGTACCAATTTTGATAAAAATAATAACGATCCAAATCGTTATTCGCTTGGCAAAGAAGGTGGTCACTCTGAACGCCGAGTCCTTCACGCTAAAGATACGACTGGCCGCGAGATTGCCACTTCCCTTGTCGAAACTGCAAGACGGCACCCTCAAATTACACTGCTCGAGAATCACTATGCTATTGACCTCATTACCACTGGAAAACTCGGCGTCGTCACCGACAACCGAGTTCTAGGGGCTTACGTTCTCGAGATCAAATCCGGAGATGTCAAAGTCATGGAGTCGCCCCGAGTCATCGTCGCCACGGGCGGATGTGGGAAATCATATTTATACACTACTAACCCAGATTCAGCGACAGGTGATGGCCTAGCTATGTGTTGGAGAGCCGGAGCCTCGGTCTCAAATATGGAGTTCGTGCAATTTCACCCCACCTGCTTTTACAACCCTGCCGCCACTGGCCCAGAAGCCCGCTCCTTTTTAGTCTCAGAAGCCGTTCGAGGCGAAGGCGCCTTACTGATTAATGCTCAAGGACACCAATTCGTTAATGACCATGACCCGCGTGGATCGCTCGCAGCTCGTGACATCGTAGCCCGCGCCATCGACACCGAAATCAAACGCACCGGCGCGCCCTGTGTCTTTCTTGATGTTGCTCCACTCGGTGAAACCTTCACCGAGCGCTTTCCTTTCATCCACGAAACTCTCCTCT
>ENA-ORDR01000677-ORDR01000677.1-marine-metagenome-genome-assembly--contig:-NODE-677-length-17103-cov-3.692647_pt1 | contig 17103 bp, 11 predicted proteins | sample MGYA00240993_ERZ508538 | MGnify/ENA primary metagenome ERZ508538 (study PRJEB26207, sample SAMN05421999) | marine metagenome | isolation source: Monterey Bay, California, USA | place: USA:Monterey Bay... | reverse complement strand
TTCACCGGCCAGGTCACGCCGCCGTCAAAGCTCGCCCAAACCGTCCCTTGCTCACGGCTCGGTTTGGGTGTGTCGAGATTGCTGAAGATGAGGATGTCCTTGCCGACGACGGGTAAGCGCGTCAGCCCCCCCATGCAGCCGTAGGAGCGGTTCTGCTGGCCGTCGGGGAGGGCTTCGATGATGCGGAAGTCGGTCCAGGTCGCGCCGGAGTCCACGCTGCGCGCCTCGCGGCGGCGGTTGAATTTCGGGCGCTTGTCCCAGTGCACGCGTGAGTTGTAGTAGAGGGTCCCGTCGGAGAGTTCGACGATGCACGCTTCGCCCGTGCCCATCTCAGGGAAAGGCTCGCTCGCCTGCCAAGTCTGGCCGCCGTCGTCGCTGAAGATCGCGTTGGTGTAGTGCGTCGGCCACTCCTCGCGCGCGTTACGTTTTCCATACCAGCGCGAGGGCCGCACTAACCGACCTTTCTTGTCGCCGTGGCGAAGGGTGATGCCGTGGTCGTTCATATGCATCGATGGCACGTGACCCTCGCTGTCGGGCTTGATCACGGTGTCACTCTGCGCGGCCCAGGTCTTTCCGTGATCCTTGCTGCGGTAGACCGTCAGCGTCGCCGGCGGATGGTGTTGCTCGATGAACGCCAGGATGTCTCCGGTGCCCTCGTCGACGGTCACCCCCCCACCCATGAAGCCAGACTTGGCGATGACGACCGCCTCGTCCCAGGTCTTGCCCCCATTTTCGCTGCGCTTCAGGCTGACCCCGTCCTTACCAAATACCGCAAGGACTGTGCCGTCAGTGGCAACCGCTAGATTGGGGAAACGGCCACCTCTGAAGACTTGCTGAATCTCGAATTCCGGATCGCCCAGGAAAGACTTGAGCGCACCTTCAAATTTGTCCGAGGCGATGGCTGGAGCACAGAGTGCGACGGAGAGTAATAAGCTTGTTTTTTTCATATTTATTGGAGTTCTTTGTTCATTTTTTCAGATCTCTATTTTCTCATCATCTCTTTGAGTATGGGAGCGATTACCTCGGCCCAGATTTCGTGACCTTTTTTACTCGAGTGCGTCAAGCGGCTTCAGAGACGACCAATTTCTAGGACACTTCGGAATAACTACTGCCTCTTAATTACGATTATTTCCTTAGCACCTCGATCTCACAATTCGGTAGCGCTTTTTTAAAGGATCCGACGCCTGTTTTTGTAATTTTGGTTTCACAAAGGTTCAGTCGTTTTAAGCTTTTTAGCGACTTCAAATGCTCTAGGCCTTCGTCGGTCAGGGGGTTTCTTTCGATTTGCAGCTCCGTCAGCTTCGTGAGTTTCTTAATCTCGGGTGGGAGCGTGGTGAGCTGGTTACCCTCGAGATACAACCACGTCAGGTTCGTGAGCTGTCCAATCTCAGGCGGAAGCATGGTGAATTGGTTTTCTCCGAGCTTCAGATATACCAGCTTCGTAAGGTTCCCAATCTCGGACGGGAGCGCGGTAAAATGGATACCACGGAGGGATAACCCCGTTAGATTCGTGAGCTGTCCAATCTCGGGCGGGAGCGTCGAGAGTTGGTTACCTTCAAGATATAACCATATTAAGTTCGTGAGATGTCCAATCTCAGGCGGAAGTTTGGTGAATTGGTTTTCTCCGAGCCCCAGATGCGTTAGCTTCGTGAGTTTCCCAATCACGGGTGGAAATGTGATAAATTGGTTATCATGAAGAGACAACCCGGCCAGTTTCGTGAGCTGTGCAAGCTCAGGCGGGAGCGTCGGAAGTTGGTTGCTCCAAAGACTCAAATTTGTCAGTTTCGTGAGCTGTCCAGTCTCGGGCGGGAGCGTTGAAAGTTGGTTGTCCCAGAGCCTTAAATGCGTCAGATTCGTGAGCTGACCGATCTCGGGCGGGAGCGTCTTGAGACCGTTCCCATTAAAGCTCAACTGCGTTAGCGTTTTGAGTTGTCCAATCTCGGGTGGAAGCCTAGTGAGTTGGTTTTCTCCGAGGTCCAGATGCTTCAGACTCGTAAGCTGGAAAACTTCGGGCGGAACCATCGTGAATTGGTTGCGCTTGAGTCCCAAATACGCCAGCTCCGTGAGCTGAGAAATCTCGGGCGGAAGCGTCGTCAGCTGGTTGTCATGGAGGGTCAAACCGGTCAGGTTTGTCAGCTGTCCAATCTCAGGGGGGAGTGCGCGGAGGCCGCTGAGGACCAGTAATTTATTCCCACGCTCAACGCATTCGCTCATCTTTTTAAGAGCACGTTTGACTTCGGGGTCTTCGGTTCTTGCAGCCGCCTCATCCAGTTTCGCGAGAACCGCTGTTCGGTCATATTCGACTGGCTTATCCTCGGCCTTGCTGAACTCGCAAGCCAAAGTCAAAAGCACAAAAGCAAGCAATACGGAGTAAGACGTTCGAACCATGATTTTTTCTCTGTAAAACATACGGCGTCTCCGAGGTCTCTTCCTATTTTTCGACAGCAACGATGACTCGTAGGCCGTAATTGTAACGGACCGTCGTGGGACTTGTCCAACTGTTGCGTTGTGCGGACCGGGACACGGTGGGAACGCTGTGAAACGCCCCACTGCGCAGAGATGGCTTGTCGGTTTTCGTGGTATTCTCCGGATCAACACTCGGTGACCTGCTGTAAAAGTCCTTGTCATACCAGTCACGGCAGAATTCCCAGACGTTACCGTGCATATCATACAATCCCCAGGGGTTGGGTTTCAGTTGGCCAACCCGGTGGGCGTAGTCCTCCTTCTGCCCCGCGTTTTTTCCGCCATACCAGCCATAGTCGATGAGTTTCGAAAGGTCATCTCCAAAGGAAAAAGCCGTGGTAGTTCCAGCACGACAGGCGTACTCCCATTGCGCCTCGGTCGGGAGCGATACGGTCCTGCCGGTTTTCTTAGAAAGCTTGCGGCAGAACTCGATCGCATCATAAGAGTCCACAAAGGCAACAGGATAGTCATCGAAGCCTTCTGGTCTCGGCTGCAGACGCATGTATCCCAAGGCCCGCTCTGCCTTCCATGGTTCAGTCCCCATCACAGCCTTCCACTGAGCCTGCGTTACCTCGTAGATACCCATGTAAAAGGGCTTGCTGATCGTTACCTCATGGACAGGATACTCATCGATTAGGTTCTTCTCGAAGCCCCCGAACTTCTTGACCGTTTCCGCCGGAGTGTGATGGTTGCCCATCATGAACTTACCAGCTGGAATGAGCACGAGCTTCATCGACACCCTCTTACCAAGGTCCAGCGAGAGCGCCCCCACAATCGCCGTGTCCCCAGACACTTCGTTCGAAGGCTCGCCCTTTCCTATATTCTGCCCAAAGGCAACCGTCACCAAGGCTACCTGCGCAGCGGTTAGAAGGATTGCTATGAGCAAGACAGCCGAAAACGGTTTCAAACTTGGAATATATGGGTGAATCATAACTGGTTCCTTTAAAGTGGACGATACGGGACTTAAATTATCGTTTTGTGAATGATTCGTCGGCAACGATACTAACAATCAAATCACGCAACTGATAATTGTTATTCTTTGACGCTTTCAAAAGGCGATGAATCACTTCAGCGTCTGAATAATTGATCTTTCTCCCCATGGCATATTCCGAAAGCTTTGTGAGCAAGTTCCTGGCAATTTTATCTTGGTCCTCCAGCATCAGATTTTTTAAGCCTTCAATGCCCACGATAGGGCGCCCGTCTCGGTGAGAAGTGGAAGCATCGACCTTTGTGGTGGGTTCAAATTTTCTCGAAATTTTCTCGGTCTTCTTCGTTTTTCCTTCAGCGGTGACCTCGATCGTTGTCTTGGTTACAACAAATTTCTGATAATCTTCGCGATAACGGCCCAAAACATCAAAATTTTCCATGGCCAAACCAAAGGGGTCCATCTTGCTATGGCAGGAAGCGCATTGCGGATTGTTACGATGTTCATTAATCGTGTCTTTGATGGTGAAGGTTTCCGTAGGTGGTTTCAGGGCTCCTACTTCAAGATTAGCAGGAAGTTTTAACTCCAAACCGTAAACATTTTTAGCCAACCAGGCACCCCGATAGAACGGGTTGGTGAATTCCCCATTGGTGTTCATCATCAAAATACCAGCTTGCGTCATCAGACCACCTCGCCGGGACTCTTTATCAAGTATGACTTTTCGGAACACCTCTCCTCGCCGCTTCTTCTCATCGTTCGTTATGAGCTTCGAGTCTTTTTGGTTTACTATATCTGACAGTTCCGCTTCTTCAGGAATAGTCACCTTATAGATCTGATTAAGGGGTTGATTGATCACGACAAAATCAGATTCAATGAAATTGAGAAGGCTTAGATTCTCATTCAAAATCACCTTGAAAAACTCAATACTTTCTTGCCTCATGAAGGGCCGAATACCTGCAAATCCTTTAAAAGTATATTTGAGGATCTCAGCTTGGGGATTAACAATGTCTATTTTATAAAGTTCGAGCCACTGCTCGGTGAAGTCAGTAACAAAACGCTGAGATCTAGGGTCTTTCAGCATTCTCAAGGCTTCCGCAGAACGAACGCTTGGATCCTTTAACTTCCCTTCGGTAGCCAACTTGATTAAACGGTCGTCGGGCAGTGTATTCCACAAAAAGTAAGACAACCTAGAGGCAATCGCATACTCATTAAGATTGAGAGAATCACCTTCCTCCTTATACAAAAAATTGGGTGAGCAGAGCATTATCGTCAATGCCGACTGCACGGCATCGAGGACGTTTTCATTCGTTTCATATCGCTTCTTTGCGACGTCGAAAAATCGCTTCAACTCACTGTCAATCACCGGCCGGCGAAAGAGTTTAATGGCCAACTTTCTAATGAATTGTTGATATTGCTTATGAGGATCCTGGCCCTTCAAGTCTTCATAGTAGGTGTTGTAAAACTCGTTTTTTGGAGGCCAACTTTCATAGTAGGGACCTGTCACATCAGCCGAAATAAAGTGCAATAACGCCTTTGGCATTTTGGAGAACGCCTTGTCTGCCGGCAATGGGGGGATCGGCTTGAGTTTACTGAGATCCCTGGGCAATGGATAAAAATAGTTGTAACTATAAAGAACCGCATTCTGTCCTGGCTCCAAATAGATCCTTACTTTGTCACTTAATAAAAAATCCTGACTGCTGAGTGCTTTTTTGCTGAGTTTAGGATCTATATTAGTTGTGATTCTCAACCGTTCATTTTCTTTACCCAGGTCTACCTTGAAATATAAATCACGTTCTCTGAGAAAAGCGCCAGTAACGGTTGGATCAATAAATGTAAAATGCCCATTGACCTTCACATCATAATAGCCTGGCACTGTGTCACCATATTTTAATCCAAACCCACGGGAAGCATCATTATAACGATACCCTTCGGTTGTCATACCATCATTAAAAAATTCATAACCCGCGACTCCATCGCTACCTAATCTGCGCCCTAGACCGTTATCATAACTATGATTGGTTGTAGAAGGCTCGGGGATACCTCCCACGACCTTCCCTGCTATTTCAGAGGCAACTCGAAAATAGCTATCCATCGCATAGGGTGACATCACCAGCTTATCGCCTTCATTGTCAAAGCCATCCCTAGTGTTATCGACAGGTAAGTGGTTTTTGACTTCTAAGTTCGTGAAAAAAGCATCATTGATCGTGTTCTCATATTCTACGCGATTCAAACGTGTGAGCACGCCGGGCAACTTTTTTTTGATTGAGAAATACTGTTTGGCCAAAAGCTTCTCAAACGCTTCCAACTCTTCTGCCGAGGGCTGCTTCTTGGCCTTCTTGGGCGGCATTTCCTTTTCTCTCAACACCGTCAAGAGCTCATTGAGGAGTTCGTGATTGGCCCAATCTTTGCCATTAAACGTTTCAAAATTAAAATCGCCCTTACTCTTTTCATTGCTATGACAGCTCACACAATAAGCGGTTAAGAAAGCTCTGCTTCGTTCGAGCTCCGCAAGGTGTTTTTCAGCGCCGCCAGAAGTAGCACTCCCTAAAGCCACGACTACCAAAAACACGAGAAGGGAACACGACCTCATAGAGGCCATCTTTTTGCAGACGATCGACAGATAAGAACTCACCCGCCGAAGAATTCTGGAGAATCCCACTACCTTAGTTATTGTTGGGCAGCTACTACAACTTCGCACTTTCACTACTGGTAGCAAAGCTGTCAATTTCGACCCCAAGATGCTGCAAGGCTGCGAGGTAGACGTTATTCCGGTTGTCTGTGCCGTTAAACTTAATGTGCTTACCATGCTCAAAGCCACCGCCAGCGACAATCACGGGATTGTTCTTCATACCGTGAGGGCCTTCTTCTTTACTAATGCTCAGGGAACTAGTGATCAAACAAACCGTCTGGTCCAGTAATGTTCCACCCACTTTCGTCTTGGTTGATTTAAGTTTTTCCAAGAAACGAGCCGTCTGCATCATGTAACCTTGGTCAGCCTCGATATTTTTCAGCAGACCCTCTTTGGTAGCGACTTGGTGAGAATCAGTATGATGACCAAGCCAATTCCATTCTGAATAAACGTTGGCCACTCGGGTGACGTCATATTTGAATGCCAAAAAGAGCAAATCCAAATAAGTTGAACGTTGATTGAAGTGCGGGCACACTAAAATCTTCTGCGAATAGTCACTGAGGCCATCCGTTTTGAACTTTACGTTTTCAGGGAATGGTACTTCTACGTGCTTTTGATTCAGCCAACGTTCAGATCGTTGAATCGACTTTTCAGATTCGCGCAAACTAGAAAAGTATTCATCTAATTTGTCACGATCTTCCCGAGAAACTTTATTCATCATGCTCTTGGCATCATCTCTACTGGCATCCAACATCGATTTTTTGAGCGCCAGCAACTCGACACGTTTCGTCTTGTCGACCTTACCAAATATGGTTTGGAACAAAATCTGGACGTCCGCGATTGGGGAAACGGGCAATCCACCCTTCCAGGAGATGCCATAGGAATTCCTCTGTTCAACGACCAAATTTCTAATGCGCGTGTCATTGCCGATATGAGAAGCGGCGACCTCATCAACCGAATCTTTAATCAACTGGGGATTTGCGTGGTCCGCATATTCCGCAAAAGCATACATCGTGCTTTCGTGATTCCCGTAGTTCCTTAAATTCGTACAGAGAGTGAAATCATCCTTTAATTTTTCCAGCGGCTGGAAAGTAGACGAGCTCTGATAACCCCTACCCGTCGATGTCGGAAAGTTGTCAGAGCACATGCCATTACCGATATTCATGCAGAACAATCGATTCGCGTTCACGGCATCATGGCCCTTCGCTTCTTGCCCGAAGCTTTCCAATGCCGGCAAGGTCAATAAGCAACCTGCTGACTTCAACACATCTCGCCTATTCATATGGATACGTTTCTCTCCTTGGCTCGTTTTCATACTCTATGACTCCCATTATCAAACAATTTGGACAATTTGGACATACAATTTGTGAAAAAAACAGAGTATTAAATTCCGGATGCTTCAAACAGCCCCGTTACTGTTCATAATCGGTTTTATAATAAACCGAAATTATCATCGATTTACTAAAATCACTTTAGCTTCTTAGGCGTAACAACTCTATGTGAATCACGCATTATTTGTGTAACATTATGCCAAACCCATTACTTCCGCGTGTCTTTTCAGACACGACCACGGCTAACTCGCTTACGCCGGGCGAGATGTGGCAGAAGAAAGAGGTGGACTCCAGTGATCAGCAAGGCGGCGAGCACGATACCAGCGGGCAGGAAGACCCAAAGCTTGAAATGTTCGTTGAAGTAGGACCCGTCATGAATGCTCTCGATCAGATCGGAACGACGGAAAGCCACGTGCAGAATCTGGGCCGTCTCGGTATCGATCTGGACCTCATAGCGGTTCTTGCACCGCACTTTAACCACGCCCTTGCTGGGCCTTACGTCCAATCGGTCAACATCTTCCCAAGACTCAATCTCTGCCTCTGGGACGGTTTTCACTACCTCGAGAATGCGGTCAAATCCGATTGCAGGTTCTGTCCCGGCACCGCTCTGGGTCGGCGGCTGGACGTAAGGTGACACCTTCTTTAATTGCAGGACTATACCGGAGAAGATAATGATCGTGATTGGCAGCAGCGCGATGATGGATCCCCACCGATGCAACACGCGACTTAGCTTGAAGAGCTTCATGCTGAGGGCTACTTCGCCACCTCCTGCTTGATCTTCTGAATCTCCTTTGCATGGAGAACAAAAGCGCTTCGGCCATGAGTGCCTGCGACAAGGTCGCCGGTCCCCGTATGGAGTGCTAGATCATGCACCGCACAGGTCGGCAATGTCTTACAGAGCGAGTGCCAGGTCTTCCCCTTGTCAATGGAACAATAGGCCCCCAACTCGGTCCCGACATACAGGATATCCTGATCGCTCGGGTCTTCACGTATCACGTTGATCGATTCCGAGGGCATGTTGTTGACGATTGACTTCCACGTCTCCCCGAAGTCGGTCGACATATACAGATAAGCCTCAAAATCGTCCTCACGGTATCCCGTGAATGAAACAAACGCGGTCCCTTCATCATACTTCGATGCGACCACGCGACTGACCCATTTGTTCGGTAGGCCCTTGTTGATCTTTGTCCAAGTAGCCCCGTCGTCCTTCGTCACATGCAGCTGCCCGTCATCCGTTCCAGCATAGAGCAGGCCCTTCTTCAGCGCGGATTCGGAGATGTCGGTGATTGTTCCGAAGGGAACGTCTCCTTTCCTTTCCGGGCCCATATTGTCTGACAGGTCGGGGCTGATGCATTTCCAACTGTCGCCGCGGTTCTCGCTCTTGAAAAGCATGTTGGCACCAGCGTAGAGAGTCTTAGAGTTGTAATGCGATAGGATGAAGGGAGTCATCCAATTGAATCGTAATTTCTTCCCCTCCGGCGCTGGACCAGGTCGGATGCCACGACTTTTACCTGTCTTCAGATCTTTTCGCGCCATTGATCCAAACATGCCCTCGAGATACATCGTATCAAGATCGTTTGGATCAATAAGGGTCACGTAGTTGTCACCGCCGTGGTCCCAATCCCAGTGCTCCTCGCCAAGGACCATCGGCTTCGCTTCGCCACCTAGTATACCATTATCTTGGGTGCCACCCCATATTTTATACGGTTCACGCGCGTCCACCGAGATGGCGTAGAATTCCGCGATGGGTAGCGTATTGATATGGAGCCAAGTTTTGGCCCGATCGTGCGAGAGATAGAGCCCGCCATCGGTAGCCAGCATAATGCGATCCGAGTCATCAGGATCAATGAACATGTCGTGATTGTCGCAGTGGGGAGTATTGCGCCGAGCTTTATACGAAAGCATTGGAACGGTCCGCTCGGAGATAATAGACTGGGTCTTACCCGCATCGGGGGAATAGAGAAGGTTGAAACCCACGATAAAGATCTCGTCTTCGTTGTCTGGCATAACCCTGATCAGGCAGAAATCATAACCAATTCCGGTTTTTACATTACCCTCATGGGTTTTGCGCCAGCTTTCACCCTTGTTGTCGGATCGATAGACTTCGCCCCCAACGCCTCGGTGGTCGCAGATGACGTAAAGAACATTCGGATTGGAGGGCGCGATCGTGATCCCCATTCTGCCAACCTTCTCACCGGTGGGTAGCCCTTTGGTTAAAAGTTTCCACGTCTCGCCCGCGTCAGTGGACTTGTAAATTCCACTGCCGGGACCAGCGACAACATTATTCCAGGCCTTCCTATCGCGCTCCCAAGCAACGGCGTACAGGGTCTTATTATCGAACGGGTCAATGACAACTTCCACCACTCCAACCTTCTCGGAAATAAAGAGGACCTTCTTCCACGTCTTGCCACCGTCGGTAGTTTTGAAAACGCCGCGCTGCTTGTTGTAGGTGTATTGATGACCGAGAGCAGCAACATACACGACATCATCATTCTTAGGATCGATGATGACGCGGCCGATGTGGTGAGTATCGTTGAGTCCCATGTTCTGCCATGTGCCCCCCGCGTCGGTAGATTTAAATACACCCGTCCCGGCAAAAGAACTACGCGCCATGTGCGGCTCGCCGGTGCCGACCCAGACCAAGTTCGGATCTTTATCAGATACCGTGACGACCGAAATAGAGGAAGTCGACTCGTTCTCAAAGATCGGTTTCCAAGTCGTGCCATTGTTAAGGGATTTCCATAGATTACCCGACCCAGATCCACAGTAGAGGGTCGATTTACGCTTTTTGACCGACCAAACACTCTCGATCTTCCCACCTTGGATCCTCGGACCAACAGCCGTCCATTCGACATCCTTAAATATTGACGATTCTCTCAGTGTCACATGGTGATCCCAGGCCTTCATACGCACTTCAGGCGGCGTGGCCGGGCCGACCTCAAATTCGGCCGCGAGGCATGGCGACATGATCATTGAAACCTTGAAGATACTTAAAGGGCTAATTCTATTTGTCATAAGGCTAAAAACATCCTGCCGGGATAGTTGGGGGGGTATACCGAAGCGTCGGTGATAAATTTTTTAGGTGAGGTTGTTCTATTTTCTAGCTGTATGGATAAAATTCATCGTCCACGACCTGATTGATCTTTCCTCAACTTCAACCCTTTGCTGCGCGCGTCCTTCTCTTTCATTCCGCATAACCGGCCTAATCTGAGATGCAAACGCAAATGGGACTCCCTGTAGATCATTATTTAGAAGATTTTGCCTTACGTTGCTTTTCCTTTCTAGCTTTCTCGGCTTCGATCCGCTCGTAAGCCTTAATCACCGCAGGTGGCCAGCGAAACTCGGGCGCATCAGCCGGATCAAAGCCGCTCAAGTGTGGTTGGTTTAGCCGTTGCTCCACAGGCACATAAACCCATTTGTTTTGTCGAAACGTGCTATCGAGCAGTTTGGCGAATTCCGGACAGTGTGTTATCAACAACTTGCGGGTCGTCAAATGGCAGACGATCTCTCCTTGCGGCCCGATTACTGTGAACGAATCCGACCCTCTGCCAGACTTGGGCTTCTTGCGGTCGTTGCACTCGAACCATGTCTGAACGCCTTCGGCCCAGAACTCCGCGAAGCCACCATCGATCGCATATCCACCGAAGCGGCCACTTTGCTTCGCTTTGTCGTATAGCTCCCGGAGTCGCACGTTGAACACTTCGCCAAGGACACTGTGAATCCCGTGGGCGAATTCGTGAACGAAGATATTTTCACCCTTATAAGGATCTCCCTTGAGGTTCAGCAAGTTTTCTTCGGCACAACTGACTGGCCTGGACCCTAGGCCTCGAGCGCGATAGGCCCACCAAAGCGACATGTTTCGGCAGTCGGGCAAGTCAGTCTGCAGCTCGCAGTAAGCCATCACAGCCACGAACATCTTTCGCTTCTCGCAAAGGTCTCTTAGCAAGTCAGGCCGATTGGCGAGCATCTTCTTGGCCAGATATCCAGCTTCTCCCAGAGCGTATAAGGAAACCTTCTCTGAACCTGCTACCACAAGTCCATCTGCGACAATGTGTTGTTTGTAAAACGGATCGAGCGTTTTTCGCAGTGCTTCGGGGCTATACGGATTCAATATCCTTGCCCAGAACTCGAACCGCTTGGGCGAAAGTTTCTTCAACTCCGCCAAATGTTTGGGGCCCGCGTCCAGACAGACCGCATACACCATAGCGAATTCTGCGAGATCTTCATGACGCACCGTGTCACCATAGTCAGAGACGGAGATCTTATCTGCTTTAATAACCTCTTCCCACTTATCAAGCACCTCAGAATCTAACTCTCTAGCGACCTGCTCCAGCGTGTGTCCTGCTTCGTGAGCGATCACCAAGGCATCGGCATGAGGAACCAGGTTGATATACCCCTTTCCGCCATGCGCTCTTGCTCCTCCGAGGTCCGCATAGATCGCGACCCCGTCTTCTCCTTTGTCAGACACAGCCACGCACGCACTCAGGTAGGAACTAGGAAGCTTTTCAAGACGTGCGACCAGTTGCTCGAGCTTTGCGCCAGTCGCATCTTCAATAGTCAGCTTAAACTGATACTCGTTGGAGGTCGCTACCCACTGCTTGCCGGCGACGCGACCATTTCTCATCTGGACGGCCTCGGGTCCAGACACCACTTCTATCTTTGTTTTACTATGCTTCCCAAACTCATCAAAGATCGGTTTGAAGTGCGATTTTAAATTGTCTTTTGCGCTAGCACCTGTAGCGATGGCGAGCGCGAGAAGCACTTCCTTAAAATGTTTTATTGGCATGTCTATGTTCTCTTTAGGTTAGGTTTGTAGATAGAATATATCTTTTATTTATTAGTGCTAAGTATCTATTGCCATCCCCCTCCCACTTTTGCGCATATCGGAGGACGAACGTCCTGACCTTCATGGCTCCCATCGCGGCTCAACACCTAGCAAGTTACGGACAAAGTAATCCTTTTGACGGCGTCTCCCGTATGCGGATCCAGCCGCGCCGTGACCAGCGCCGGGTATGATTAGCATGTCGAAATCACGATCGGCTTTGACCAAGGCATTGACGACTTGCATGGTCGAAGCCGGGTCGACGTTGCGGTCCAATTCGCCCACGATCAGCAGCAGCTTTCCCTGCAGCTTATGAGCATGGGTCACATTGGAACTTTCAGCATATTCCGGCCCTACAGGCCAACCCATCCAGGCTTCATTCCACCAAATTTTATCCATGCGATTATCGTGGCAACCGCAATCCGAGACAGCCACCTTATAGAAATCCCCGTGATTGAGCAGAGCTCCGGTCGAACTTTGTCCGCCGGCCGAACCGCCGAAGATCCCAACTCGGCTGAGGTCCATGTAGGGGTATTTCTTGGCAGCTTCTTTGATCCAGAGAATACGATCCGGGAAACCGGCGTCGCCGACGTTTTTCCAGCACACGTCGTGGAAGGCCTTACTGCGGTGCGACGTGCCCATGCCGTCGATCTGCACCACGATGAATCCCAACTCGGCCCAGCGCTGGGCGCCGTGACAGGGCGAAAAGCTTTTCGGCACAAAGGAACCGTGGGGCCCCGCGTAGATCTTCTCAATGACCGGATACTTCTTGTTCGGATCGAAGGTCGAGGGGCGGAAAATCACCCCGTAGATGTCGGTCTTGCCGTCGCGACCCTTCGCTACGAAATGCTCAGGTCTTTGCCAGACGGTGGCTTCGAGTTCGCTGGCATCGGACTTCTCAAGTTGGCAAACCAACGAGCCATCGCTGACCCGACGCAACTCATTCACCGGCGGCATGTCCACGCGGGAATACGTGTCGACGATGAACTTACGGTCCGGCGAGTATTCGATCGAGTGCGTGCCGTCGCCGGCGGTCAATTTCACTAGACCTGTTCCGTCGAAGTTGATGCGACAGTAATGGATGTAATAAGGATCCTGCTCCGGATAAATCCCTCCGGCTTGGAACCAGATCTGACGCTTGGCGGTGTCCACTCGGTCGATTTTCCGCACGATCCATGGCCCCTTGGTGATTTGGTTCTTCAGCTTACCGCTGCCGAAATCAAATAAGTACAAATGGTTCCACCCGTCGCGTTCCGACATCCAGATCATCTCGTTGGAGGACTCCAAAAACTGGCGATGATTGTAGAAGGCATAATTGACAAAAGTCTTGCTCGTGTCGTCGATCAGAGCGGTGACTTTTCCGCTCTCGGCATTGATGGCCACGATCCTCACCGCGCCGTGTCCTCGTTGGTTGTAGTAGAATGTGAACCTACTGGAGTCCTTGTCCCAGCGATGCGAACCGATGCTCCATGGGTTGGCGAAAAGCGTCTCGTCGAGCGGGACCTCCTTCTTCCCGACGATGTCGAACAGATGCGGCATGGTCTGGGCAATCTGGTCACCCGGTTTGAGATAACTGTTCGAATGCAACTTCGGTTGCAACTGGTCCTTGGGCGAGGACTCGACGAAATGGACGATGTGCTCTTGGGCCTTCTTATGACGGAAACCAATCATTTTCCTCCGGTCGGGAGACCATCGAAAATTTCCTTGATAAGCATCGCCTTCCTTCCCGTCTGTCGTCAGGGCGATTTCCTTGCCGTCCCCACCGAAACGAAGCCATACATTATGGTCCTTGATAAAGGCCTCGACCTTCTTTTTGTCGGGCGATTGAGGGAACTGCATTTCGGGGTCGACCGGTTTCTCGTGCGACAAAGTTACTGCGGCCTCAGGTTGCGGGGATTGCGAGAAGAGCAACGTCGAAGACTCCTGCCGCGGAGCGGGGATTCCTCTGATGACCGACACCTTCTTGGCCCCGGGCGTATCTTCGCTGAGAGACTGATCCTTAAGATTGATTTTCCACGATTTGCCCACTGCTTTGAAGTAGACGGCCTCTCCCAGCAACCCCTTCTCATCGCCATCCATTTTCTTATATTCGATCGCGTCAAAGGGCAGCTTATGAGCCTCGAAGGCCTTGCCGGTTGCTTTCGCGAGATCCTTTGCCAACCGCTCGTGGTCGAAAGCCGCTTTTCGTTTACCCACGGTTGCATCGACGAAAACGAAATTCTTCCGGCCGTGTCCCAGATCATTGCGATACCAGAAGCACTTGTTACCTGTCAGCCAATGCGCTTGCACCTTTGTCCGAAACACTTTGCCACCGGTGATACCACCGATCTTGTCGAAACGTTCGTAGTCCGCCTTGGTTCCTTGAGCTTGAAGCTTTGTGGCTGTTGAAATTAGAACCAACGCCACGGCGGCCCCCAACCAGCAGTTTAACGTCGAGAGACTAAGTTTTGATATTTTCATTTTTGATCTTTGCTATTGGTCGCTTGTTCGGCTCCGATTTTCCAGCTTTAAACTAATTTCATGAAAAAAGTAATGGCTGCAGAAGAAGCTAAGGCTGCGGAAGACATGGCCTCGTTTTGGGCGGCGCTAGAGGGCTATAAAAACATCGGTAACGTAAATGATCTTGATCTAATGGTCCCAAAGCGGAATCCCTTGCCATCTTTTTAAATTACGATTCCTGGTTGGGCTAAACCAACAAAATTCCACTTACCAATAAATTCCTTAGCTGCTAACCTTTGAAGCTATGGAAAATGTAATTCATGAATATGTGTTAGCTGCTGATGGACAAGCCATCGATTTTGACAAAATCCGCATAATTATTTTAGCTCTCGTAGCTTTAACTGCCTTAGTATGGTTTGTCGTAAGGCGCTTCCTAAAAAAATAATATTCATCGCAATTGCTGCGTATATTCTATTCCTAATAATTATTAGCATATCAGCCCAAAATAGAGGCGCGTTTTTTTGGGACCAAGCAAATCTGGATTACCAGAAAGCCTGTTTACAAAATGAAAAAATGCTCGTCTCCCGCCTCACGGGAAAAAAGCATTCTCAGTTTTCTAGAAATTGGGGGGGTAGCCCCTGAGAACTTAATCCTCTCTTTTTGCTATGATGTTTTCAGCAGCTTCAAGATCCATGGCCAATGTAAGTGCGGTTGGATTATTCTGAATTAACAATCCAAGAGTGAATTAACCACCAAGTACGAGAAGCCTCGCTTTCTGATAGTTCGTTTTAAGTTGGTAGTTTGGGGTAGTATTTCTGTAAACTTTTGTAATGAAAGTTTTAATGACTCTCCTTCTTTTTGTTCTAGGCGTGAATGCTGCGAGTTTAGATGACCTGACTTACACCACTGCTGATGGAAAAGTAACCATTACCGATTGTGATGAGGCCGCTACAGGCGAGCTAGTGATTCCGCAAACTATTCGTGAAAATCCAGTCACCAGCATCAGGAATTTCGCCTTCTATAAATGCAGCAGACTCACCAGCATCACGATTCCTGATAGCGTTACCAGCGTCGGAGGATATGCCTTTTCCCGCTGCACCAGCCTAACGAACATTGCATTTCAAGGCGCTGCTCCTACCGTGGGTAGGGAAGCATTCACAGGCGTGGCGAACGGGGCTATCGCTATAGTGACCATTGAGGCTCTTAGCTCTTTTGGTGAGGTTGATAATCACTGGAATAGCCTACCCATACAGGTAAGAGATGGCACTACAAACCCCGCACCGTTGCCCGAGATAAGGACAGCCATCGAATTCTCTTTTGATGCAGTGAATGGCGTAAGCTACCGCATCGAAGCCTCTACAGATCTTATCAACTGGGAAATGATTGAAACTGCAATCATCGGTGAAGGTATCCGAATTGATCGCTTTTACAGCACACGCGATCAGCCCAATCGTCACTTCCGTGTGAAGACGAACTAAGGTCTAGCTTGGGAAGCTTAAGGCCCTTCGTCGCTACTCTATGGCTAGCTCAAAGAAAACAACTTCACCATAATCAGTGAAGTTGTTGAGGGATTGAAGTGGCTAGAAGCGATTGAGTAATTACTCGACTCTCTTAAGGATGATTACTGGCTCTTCAGGCTGAGCAACTCCATTTAGGGTGCGATCCATCACTTTGTGCCTAAATAGACCCTCCTCGGATAAATCTAAAAGACATTTTTCGTAAACCAAACCATTTGGGGTATCGCCACTACGCTCCCAAAGAAACTTGTTATCACTTGACGAAATGAGCGTCCCAGAAATTTGAACACCTGAAGAAGTATGATAGGTCTTAACAATCGCGCCTTTAGTAGAATTGTAACTTTGCGCTCCGAAAACATCGAAGTTTTGCGACTGCCATTTCCAGATCATAATAGTTCCATTTTCATTAAGGGAGACGACGTGTTTTATTTTTTGTGTATGGGCAGGGATTCCGTAGGCTTTGACTCCAACCTGTTCTACTGAACCTTCCCACTTCCCGAGCATTGGCTTAAGTATCGAAAGTTTACGCTTCGCTAATTCATGATAGGGTTGATCTTCAACATTATCAGTGACTCTTGAAAATCTCCTCTTTGTACTGTTTTCAAGATCATTCATAACTTCGTTCCAGTAGAACTCGTCAACCTGAAAAAGGTAATCAAAGCCTACCTCTTTCCAGTCATTCCATTTGGAATCCTTCACATTAAAGCCACGTCTTTTGATTGATGTGAATTTTTGCATGTTCCCAGTAACTGGTTCTACTTTGAATAGGATTTCCCATTTTGCCTTAACCTGATCCTTTTCAGCCTCATTGAGAATTTCAGCTCCTTCTTCTGAAGTCGTTATTGTTTCAATGAAGTGGTTATCTTCTTTATCCGCCTTGATTACTTTAGTCATGGATACAGGATTTCCATCTGGTGAAATCCATGTGCGTTTCCAAGTACCTGGGATGTGTTCGGCATGTTTGACTTTTGCTTCTT
>ENA-ORDR01000674-ORDR01000674.1-marine-metagenome-genome-assembly--contig:-NODE-674-length-17146-cov-5.440565_pt1 | contig 17146 bp, 9 predicted proteins | sample MGYA00240993_ERZ508538 | MGnify/ENA primary metagenome ERZ508538 (study PRJEB26207, sample SAMN05421999) | marine metagenome | isolation source: Monterey Bay, California, USA | place: USA:Monterey Bay... | reverse complement strand
TACAGAAAGTCTTGGATTATGTTTTACCGATAATAAAAAACAAGTAAAAATGAGTTCGTACAATTTAACACACTTAAAAGAATTAGAATCAGAAGCAATTTTTGTACTCAGAGAAGTTGCTGCGCAGTTTGAAAAACCTGTAATGTTATTCTCCGGAGGGAAAGACTCTATTATTATGTTTCATCTTGCTAGGAAAGCATTTCACCCTGGAAAGATTCCATTTCCTTTAATGCATGTTGATACTGGCCATAACTTCCCAGAAACTATTAAATTTAGAGATAGATTAATGGAAGAAACAGGAGAAACCCTAATCGTAAAACACGTTCAGGATTCAATTGACAAAGGAACTGCTGTGGAAGAGACAGGAGTAAACGCATCACGAAATGGATTGCAAACCGTAACACTTTTAGAAGGATTAGAAGAAGGTAAATACGATTGCGCTATGGGTGGAGCAAGAAGAGATGAAGAAAAAGCAAGATCTAAAGAAAGATTCTTTTCTCATAGAGATGAATTTGGACAATGGGACCCAAAAAACCAAAGGCCTGAACTTTGGAACCTTTTTAACGGAAGAAAAAGAATGGGAGAACATTTTAGAATATTTCCCGTTTCTAACTGGACTGAAATGGATGTTTGGCAATATATATTACATGAAAAAATTGAATTACCTTCCTTATATTTCTCTCATAAAAGAGAAGTAGTAAATAGAAATGGAGTACTTTTAGGAAAATGTAATTACATTAAATTAAAAGAAAATGAATCTTGGGAAGAAAGAATAATTAGATGTAGAACAATTGGAGATATGACATGTACAGGAGTTGCTGAATCTGAAGCTACAACTTTGGAGGAAATAATAGAAGAAGTGGCGTCAACCAGAGTTACAGAAAGAGGAGGTAGAGCAGATGACAAAAGATCTGAAGCTGCTATGGAAGACAGAAAAAAAGAAGGGTACTTCTAAAAACTAACAATATGAGCGAAACGAAAGGATATTTAGATATGGAACTATTACGTTTCACAACTGCGGGAAGTGTTGATGATGGGAAAAGTACTTTGATTGGAAGATTGCTTTACGATAGTAAGGCAATTTTTGAAGATCAAATGGAATTACTAGAAGAAACTTCAAAACAAAGAGGTGAAGAAGGTGTGAACCTTGCATTATTAACTGATGGATTACGGTCAGAAAGAGAACAAGGAATTACTATTGATGTAGCTTACAGATACTTTGCTACTCCTAAAAGGAAATTTATTATTGCAGATACTCCAGGGCATATTCAGTATACAAGAAATATGGTAACAGGAGCATCAACCGCTAATCTTGCTTTACTACTTGTAGACGCAAGACATGGTGTAATTGAACAAACTAAAAGGCATGCATTTATTGCATCTCTTTTACAAATTCCTCATATTGCTGTTTGTGTAAATAAAATGGATTTGGTTAACTACAGTAAAGAGGCTTATGATAAAATCAAAAAAGACTTTGAAGATTTTGCAACAAAATTAGAAATTAAAGATGTTCGTTTTATTCCTATTTCTGCACTGAATGGAGATAATGTTGTAGATAGATCTGAAAATATGAATTGGTATGATGGATCAACTTTGATGCATCTTTTAGAAAATATTCATATTGGTTCGGATCACAACCATGTAGATTGCAGATTTCCTGTACAATTTGTAGTTCGTCCTCAATCCAAAGAATATCCTGACTATAGAGGGTATGCTGGAAGAATTGAAGGAGGAGTTTTTAAACCAGGAGATGATGTATCGGTACTGCCATCAGGATTTACATCTAAAATTAAAGCAATTGACACTTTTGATGGAGAGGTGGGTCAAGCATTTTCACCAATGTCTGTTTGTATTACCTTAGAAGATGACATAGATATTAGTAGGGGTGATATGATAGTAAGAGAAAATAACAAACCAACTATTGAGCAGGATATTGACGTGATGATTTGTTGGATGAATGAGAAAAAAATGATGCTGAGAGGGAAATATACAATCAGACATACTAGCCAAACTGCAAGATGTATCATTAAAGAAGTAAAATATAAAATGGATATCAATACTTTACACAGAATAGAGGAAGAGAAAGAGATAGGTTTAAACGATATAGGAAGAATTTCTATCCGTACTACAAAGCCACTATTTTTTGATAGTTACAGGAGGAATAGAAATACTGGAAGCATTATATTGGTAGATGAAGCGACAAATGAAACGATTGCAGCAGGAATGATTATTTAGATAATTATAAATTATATGCTTATAAAAAAAGGTCATGAGATTTCATGACCTTTTTTTTATTAATATATATTGATATTATCCTAATGTACACTTAATAGGTACAGTGTATTTCACAGGAACAGCTTTACCAATTTGTCTCCCAGGTGAAAATTTAGGAGCTTTTTTAGAATTTAATTTTTCTACAACCTCAATTGCAGCTTTATCTACATGTTTATCTAATCCTTTTAATATTTTTACCCTACCAATTTTTCCATTTTTTTCTACAACAAATTCTAATATAACTCTTCCTTCTACTCCATTTGCTTTTGCAATTTCAGGATATTTAAAATTTCTGGCAATAAATCTCATTATTTCAGATTGTGTGCAGTCTTCATTCTTACAATCACCAAGCATTGGCATTTTCTCTACTGAAATAAATGCTTCTTCAAATTCTTCTTCTGGCATTTCCATCATCTCATCCTGATCGGTTTCTGCATCATCAACTTCTAACTCATTTTCTAGTTCCTCTTCATTTTCCTTAATCTCAATTTCTTCAGGTATTTCTGGTGGTGGTGGTGGTTCTTCCTTTGGAGGAGGAGGAGGTTCTGGTCTTGTAACATCAATATCCGCTTCAACCAATTCATCCATATTTGAATCACCAAAACCTACATCTAAATTATCATATGATTTAGATTCGTATGCCAATATTGATAAGGATAATGAGATAATTAAACCAATCAAGACAAATATTCCTTTCTTAGATTCTAAATCAGCTTTTGGATTTTTCTTTCGTTCCATAATATTATAATATTAAGTTTTTATATTCATCTGAAGAAAGTAGATCATCTAAAGTAGAAATATCCGAAATACACACTTTTATTATCCACCCATCACCATAAGGATCAGTATTTATTAGCTCAGGATTATCTTCTAATACTTGATTAAACTCTGTGACTTCACCACTAACTGGCATAAATAAATCAGATACTGTTTTTACTGCTTCAATGGTTCCAAATACTTCTTCTTTTTCCAATTCTTCTCCTTCAGTATCTATATCTATAAAAACTATATCTCCTAATTCACTCTGAGCAAATGACGTAATACCAATAGTAGCAATATCACTATCAATCTTTATCCATTCATGGTCTTTTGTGTATTTTAAGTTCTCTGGGATATTCATTTCTAAATTTTTTACAAAAATACACTTTTACAATTATTATCAAAATTATCCTGCTAAAGTAAATCTTAAACTAAATCCGGCATTTGTAATAGCTCCCGGATATGAAGTAGATATAAAAGGATTTGTTATCACCTTATCATAGAATATCTTTAAATTTAGAGTTGAATTAACTACATAATCTGCCGAGAATTTCAGACTTATTGTTTGTTGTCCCATTGTAATTTGCTCTTCATCTTCTACGATTTTTCGTATTACAGTTTTGTTATTTCGTATATTTACATCCATTTTTAAGTCTAAATCTGAAGATATTTTCTTACCCCTGCCTCCAGATCTAAATTTAAATGATAAATCACTAATCCTGTAACCCGTACCAATTACATATTCTCTTCCATTTGTTTCTGTTATCTGATTATTTGATAAGGAAAGATTTAGCATTCTGTTTTTCTTTATCTCTAATTTTGTAATCAAACTATTTTTCCAGGTCATATCTAGTTTTACTAACGGACTAAATTGTTCATTAATTGTAACTTGTCCTATCTCAAACTGAGAAAAATAATTTCCAGTATTCGGATTTATCGAGGAAGACCATCCAGTTCCGTTATCTTCATAATCTAAACTACTAACATACGAACCTACCGAATAAGTACTTCTGTAAGCATGACCTAATGTGAAGGTTTTAAACCTCTTTTTAATAAATTGAACTTGCATCAATCCATTATAATTTATTCTCCAATTTGGCAAAGGAATAGATGGCATACTATTTAATGAAACTCCTAATGCATCCTGTCCAGAATACGCTGCTAAAAATGATGGAATTAATACATCTTGTGAGGTTGATCCATATCCTTCTGGGAATCCTGTAGAATCTATAATTCCTGAATAATTTGGATTTTGAGCCGCTATTCTTTTTGATATCTCATTCCTATAATTTCTGAATTGCTGAAAAGTTTGAGATTCCGAATTATCATTATCTCTTTTAAAAGCAGTTCCCCAAGATATAAATGAAATAGAAAAACTACCAGATTGTGTTGGAGAGAATGATGTAAACATATTGTCTGCATCCGACCATCTATAATACTCTTGATCTGATAAGGACTGAGTTTTATTTGCGGTTAATTCAATTCTAAATTTATTAAATGGTTCTACCGTACTTCTTAACACTAAATTAGAAGAGTGATTTCTCTTGAATAATGTATTTATATTTTCATCTTTTGTTATCCAACCATTTTGTCCCGCTATATATCTAATGTCTCTTTGACTACCTAGTACAAATGGAATTCCAGGAGCTGCTTCTCCCCAATGTTGTCCAAAAAAGTGAGCCTCTGGCATAAATCCAGGGATAAATGTTCCTTCATTTTGAGTAAGGTTTACAGAAATATTTTTTACTCCAAAAACAAACTTAGCTGCATATCTCAATGCTTTATATTGATCTTTCTTCTTTTCTTCTTCCTCTTTTTCATTTTCCTGATTTGTTCGAGATGTTCTACCTCTTTGTTTCTTCTTTCCTGAAGATAATATCTTTTTAAAATACGGAACTTTATTATATAGGGTAGTTAAATTTATTTGACCGTTATATTGAATGTTGTTCGAGTTCTGAATGTTATTTCCTAAATCTGATAAAGATAAAGGAGCTGCAGTCCAATCATAATTTGCACTGTACCTGGTATTTAAACTCAGGAAATTAGTAAGAGGAATCTTATTTAAAGGAAGCTGATAGTTTACTGAAACGTCATGATGATAAGAAGTTGGTCTTCCTCCTCTCCAAAAGTTTTGCCAAACTGTATCTCTGTTTGCTTTGTAAAAAACATAATCTCTATCCATTCTTCCTTCAGGTTCGTCAATACTAGAAATACTTCTAGAAGAAAAATCAATTTTTAATGTTCTAGTTAAATCATATTTAAACTCATAACTTTTATTCCAATTAAAATACTTATTATAAGTTGGAGCTATGAGCATGTATGAGTTATTTACATTTCTCAAAAGAGTTTCATTATACATTCTATCTAAATCAGTACGAAAAGAAAAAGATTTTGGCATAGTATAAAAGTTAATATCTTTGATGAGTTTTGCATAAGGCCCTTTTCCTATCTTTAGTTTAGAAAATGGTTTTATATTTTTTGGGCGAGTATTAAAATTATAAGTCAAAGCTCCTCTATATGTATTTGTTCTGTTTTTTTCAGTATTAATATTTCTAATAAATATTTCATTTTTTGAATACGATAAAGTAAAATTTTCTAAGTCATAGATTTTAGGAGTATTTGATTTCTCTCCTTCTCCTTTATTTTGAGTTGAAAGTTTCCTAACATTAGTAAAGTTGATGCTATTTCTGCTTACAAAATCCTGAGATATATGTTTCAGACTATCTTTTTCAGATTTACTTCCCATTGTTTCTAGAGTAGTCTTAAACAAAATGTCTGGATCTAGTGGATTATATTGTGGATTACTAATCTGTTGTGACGAACTAATATGCATTGGAATTTTTACACCATACTTCTCTGGAAAAAATTTACCTAACTCTAAATTGGAAGATAAATCATATTGATAGTCGTTAGATTTTTGTCTTTCATTTACTTTCTTTTCGATAGAACCAAAACCAATTGTACTCATATTTCCAGCAATATTTACAGTTCCAAAATCTGCCAAACGAGTAGTAAACCTGGCATTTGCTGCCCAACCTCCGTATTCATCAAAATCGGATAATCTTAATTCATTGACCCAAATCTCTCCACATTTTGGGAGTCCGTCATCTTCTGAATCCAAAGATGTTTTCTTAGGGTTTCTGACACCAATCATAATAGTCTTTACTCTACTCAAATTCGGATTCCCAACTACAATAATCTTCTTGCCACCAGACAAATAACGAATGAATGGAGATCTTACATCATTTGTAGTAAAATTTCGGTCTTGTTTTGCTTGCTGAAGATCTTCAAATAATATGTCAATATTATTTTCTACTGGCCAAACTTCAGTTCTTTCATTTTGGTTTTCAAGAGTAACCTTTAACGGAATTTCATATTCATAATAATTCGAAGTAAAATCTGTTCCTAGTCTAATAAAACACGAAAGTTCATCATCTTGTAAATTATTTGGGACTCCTTCAGCATGAACAAACATCTTTAATCTTTTATAAGCGCGTACATCCAAATCGGAAGTTTTGTAAGCAGCTCTTGCATCTCCATCTGCTAAATTACATACTTTTAAAACTAAGGACTGCTCATTATCTCTTCTTAAAGTAGTCGTTGTGTTATCAATATTCTGTTCAATTCCAGGAGGTAACACATAATTTATCGGAGTTCTCTGTCCATTTTCCTCAATATTAACTGAAGAAACATCAAACAAGGTTTCATCATCAATATCGTTTGGAATATATTCTCCTCCTTCAGAAAGATCTAGATTATATCTTCTCCACTCTCCTCTTACTAATTCTAAAGTAGCAAATCTGCAAATTATTGGCTCAGAAAAATCAGATAATACCATTCTTATAAAACGAATAGATTTAAAATCCTGAATTGAACCAATTACCTTCTCAGGATTATAAACCGGAACTCTAAATTGATACCAGTTTACGATTCTTTCTTCTCCATCTTTTGTAGTAACGTCAGCCTGTAAAACATCCGAAATATAAGGATTAGAAATATTCATTGTTTGTGGTGAGACACTTACTTTATACTGAAAATAACTTTCTGATTCCCCTAAAGTATTATCCCTATTAATATCTTCTGTATTTGGTAAAGAAGAGGCGGAAGTAGCGTAACTTTCAACAGATTGTTCGGTAGTAGCAGAGTTCCCATCTACATTGTTAAAATCCTTATATCTCTGCAAAAGTTCAGTTTCTGCATTATCAAAATCTGTTCCTCTGAAATAATGAAAATTATCACCTGAAGGATCATTTATTGCATTTTGATAGGCTACTGATGATATCCCAAGTGCTGGATTATTTTTAATCTCCTGGACATAAACAGAATCAAAGAATAGAAGTTCATCATTATCACTTAATCCATCTAAACCAACATCTTGATACTCTCTTGAAAGAGGGTCATTATCAAAAGCTTCAACGATAGAATAAGAAGTAGGAACTCTACCCCAAGAGGTAGTATCAACATTCTCAATTATAGAGTTTATTGGCAGTCCATTTTCAAAACTTTTATATCCATCTTTCAAAACATCTTCCGAAACATTACCTAGCTGAATATATAAGTCTCCACCTGAATGGGACATATCTCCATGAAGAGGATCAAATGGATCCATCATCCAGAATTCTACAAATTCAATATTTGCAGCCTCAAAATCATTTGTTTCAATTTTTCTCATGATACCTGCCCAGTTTTTCTGAGGATTCATTAAAGTTCCGTCTGAATTCAGTCGGTCTACTGTATAATTATATGGACCTCTTTCATTAGGATAATATGCTAAATCTAAGATAGACATATTGGTAATCTGAGTTCCGTATTGAGGATCTTTATTAGGGAAAACCTCTTTCTCTAAAATCTCTCTTGCATAATGATAAGATTGTTGATTTACTTGCCCTCCATTTGGAAGTTGAATTTTATTATCTACTCCAGGTGGAGTAATACTTGATGAACGAAAAAATACAGTTGGATCGATGGTGTACCAAGCAAGTTTTGCTCTTCTAAATCCAAGAGTTAAGTCATCATTCAGGCTTGCATTTTCGAATACATCATTTTGACCTTGAGGAATAGATGCTAAGTTCCAAGAAAGAGCGTTTTTTATATCAATTGAACTTCTACTTGCTTCAAAATCATCAATATAAGATGTTCCTCCTTCTCCATTATCAATTCTCCTGTGATGACCTGGGATTAAAGTTGCAATTTCACCACTTGCAATAATTCTAGATTTTGCTTTTGTTTCAATAAATGGAATCATATCTACCATTTTTGTGACAAATGGTGATTCTGTCTGATAAGTCCCATCAAGACCAATAATAGTATTAGATATAGGTTCATCCCCAGCATTAATCTTATTTACATAAGGCGCTTCGGATAGTCTTAACAAAGTTCCTCCAATAATGAAATCTCTATTTATTTCGTAATCTGCATGCAACCCCATTAAAGTTTTATCTTGAATACCAAACATGGCATTATTTTCTAATTTTATATTTATTGGAATACCTGAATTTAAAATTCCCTCATCAATAATAGTTACTCTACCTAGCATGTAATCTACTGTATAGTGCTGGTTTTCTACAAGTTTTTGAGAACCTGCAGTAACCGTTACAGACCCTTCTGGTACATTCATAGCGTTTAAAGAAATCTCTGATCCTGAAGATGATTTATAAGAACCTTTTAATCTGAATTTATTTAGTTCCGGATATTTTTGAGCAACTGTTAAGGTAGAATCATACAGATAATCATAAACATATTTATTTGCAATTTGCTGATTACTAAAATTATCTCGTAAATCCGAACCAAAAGGTTCTAATACCGGGAAAATAATTCTTCCATTTGAGGAACGAGCTGTGAGTCCTTCTATAAAATCAAAAACTCCGTCAGAAGCAGATGCTTGTTGTTGGTTTAAATTATCTAAATTTAAAAGTTTTATTATTGGAGTTCCATTTACCGATCCTTCAGGAATATAGTTAGTTAATCCTCCTGATTCTTCTGTATTTTCATATAAAACATCTAAAACGAATTCATTAGAACTCATCTGATACGCTCCTAAAGCATAAATGTTTTTCATCATTAACTCCCAATTCATAAGTGATGGAGAAAATGTTGTTCCTTTTAGTAATTTTACAATAAGAGCATCTGGCGCACTTGGTCCATTGGAAGTTAATTCCCCAACTTGAAAAACTTCATTACCTATAGTGTATTGAAAAGCAACTGCTAGTACCTCGTCATTATTTAAGGATTGATTTAATGAAATATAACCTAGTTGAGGATGAATAGTGTATTCTGTTTCTTTTAGTTTCCTAGCTCTTTCTAATTTCTCATAATCTTGTCCTCCTATAAAATTAATAGATAAATTGGCAGGAATAGCTAACTGATTATTTACTTGATTTATATCTCTGATTCCTGAAAACTGAGATAGTAAATGTTGATACATGTCGTTTGCCTGATCATTATCAGGATAACTTCCTGGCAAAGAATTAGTAAATACAGTATTTTGAATATTTCCATCCGTTTCACCTAAATCAAGGAAAGAAATAATATTTCTACTATCGGTAGTTTCTCCTGTTTTATTGGTAATCCAAACCTCTACTTTTGTAATATTAATAGGAGAATTTACATAAGGTAAGTTTGCAACTGCTGTATTATAATTTTCTTTAAAAGAATGGGATAGAAAAAAGTGTTTGTTTGACTCATATTGATCAGCATAAATATCAAATTCTGTAGTTTGAGCCCCTCCAGTAACCTGCACTTCAGAAGTAGTGGATTTTTGTTGAGAAAGAATACCAGTTATAGTGGTCCTTCCAAATTGCAGCTGAGTTTTAAACCCAAATAAACTCTGACTTCCGGTTATTAAAGTTCCGTTTAAAGGTAAACTAACATTTCCTACCTCAATCTTTTTAATAATTTCATCTTCAAAACCAGTATATTCTAGTTTCATATCATTCTCGAAATTGAATGTTGCTTCCGTATTAAAATTAGTAGTTAGCTTTAATTTTTCTCCAATTTTTCCAATAACATTCATCTGTATCTTTTCCTGAAAATCAAAAGAAGTTGTTTTTCGTTGTTTCACTGTGTAATTCGGATTATCTAATCTATTAACTCTTAATGAAAAAATTAATTCCGCAGAACCTTGAGGACGAATATCTACCGTATTTCCACCAAAAACCTTGTCAAAAGCTTCCCCAGGAATATATAGTTTCACAGGTCCATAACTTTGTTTTACAGTACTCTTTCTATTTCCTGATCTTAGATCCCAATGATCATTCATCATCTCAGAGAGTTGGTAATCTAAATATTCCTCGAAAGTCATAACTTTCTGTGTAAAAAGATCAGTATTCCCTATTCTCTGAAACAATATATAATTATCTGTATTTTCATCATAAACAACTTGAGAAGTAAAGTTTTTTGGAAAGTTCATGAATAAACCACCATACTGATCTGGATTAAAAGTATAGTTAAGAGTGCTATCTGAAATGGTAGTGTCAGAGAAAAAAGAAAAAGATTTTGCGCTTTTACTAAAAGTGAGTAAAACAAAAAATCCTAGAAATAATATATACGACCTAAATTTATTCAACTTTATTGTTTTCTACCCTAGAGATCTTCTAACTAAGTCTTCCACAGTAATTTCTCCTTCATGATTTTTCATTACTTGTTCCATCTTTTTGTACGCTACTTTTTTAGTAAATCCTAAAGCTAGTAGGGCAGATAACGATTCTTCCTTAATTGTATTGTCTTGAGTAAACAATAAATCTGACGTTTCTTTTCCTTTGCCAACTTTATCTTTTAAGTCGATAATTATCCTTTGAGCAGTTTTTCCTCCAATTCCTTTTACATTCTGAATAGATGAGACGTCAGCTATAATAATATAATTCACAATTTCTTCAGCCGAATAAGTAGATAAAATCATACGAGCAGTACTAGGTCCAACACCAGAAACTGAAATTAATTGCCTAAATAAATCTCTCTCTTCAGAAGTGTAAAATCCATAAAGTGTATGTGAGTCTTCCTTTACCGCAAGGTGCGTTAATAATTTACAATTTTCGGCTTGTATTGAGGAATAGGTTTGTAAAGATATATTTAATTTATATCCAACACCATTACAATCAATAACAACATAGGTTGGTGTTTTTTCTACTAATTTGCCGTTTATATGTGATATCATGTGTTAGTTATTTGAGAAATAATATCCAGAGCGTGTTTTTTACTTGATTTTTTAACATTTATCTATTATTTTAACGACAAATATACTGCTTACATCTAAAAAAACCCCCTTAGAAATAAGGGGGTTTTAATTTATAATAAACAAATTATTTGTTAATAATTAATTTCTTAATTTTTATTATCTCTCCGTTTTTTACTAGATTACCAAAATAAACACCTTTGTGTAAATCTCCAACATAAATTGTTTTCTCTCCATTACCTTCCATCTCAATATTCTTTACCACATTCCCTAAAATATCCGTAATCTGTAATAATGATATTCCTTTTACATTATAGAAAAGACTAGTATATTCATTCGTTGGATTCGGATAAAAAGAACCTATTTCTTCAGAATAGACAACTTCTTTTACATCAGACACTGTCGATGTTGCATCATAAGTAACTAAAAAACAAGTCCTGTCGTTAGGATCTGAATTTAAATAAAAACAGTATTCTACTTGAGCAATTGATGAATGCCCCCAGGGTTGGTAATCCCCAACAAACTCATTATTCTTTTCTCCAGGCAATATAGTGTCTGCTTTAGTTGAAAATATTGTTGTTGATGGATAACAGGTCCCTCCCCAACAAAAATTACTAGTAGGATTTGTTGGTTGTGGAAGGTCTGATGTTCCAATAGTGTCCATTAGTATCTCATTCTTCTGACAATAAACGATTACTGTATTGTTAGAATTATTAACTACTTGTAGATGTGATTCTAATTGAAAATCTGAAGAATCTCCATATACAATTGAATTTCCAGAAACCGCTAAACTTTGTGAAAACAATAGGTTTGTCACAAATAATAATAAACAGGAGATTAAAGTTCTTTTCATAGTATTGTATTTTACGCAAATATAGTAATTATGTTACATAAATACAAATCTTACATCTAATGATATTACTATAAAAACTATCTCTACATATTAAATAATTGATTATATTTGTCCATTAATATAAAATCAAAACTAAAAAATATGAAAAAAATTATCTTTCCAGCTTTTGCATTATTTACTTTTATTGCATCAGCTCAAACCTTTGTAAGCACATCTCCTGAAAATAAAAATGTGATCCTGGAAGAGTTTACAGGAATTTCATGTGTTTACTGTCCCGCTGGTCATTTAATCGGTCAGGATTTACATGATGCAAACCCAAATGATGTATTTCTAGTTAACATTCATACAGGTGGTTACGCATCTCCTCAAGGAGCAGGAACTGACTTTAATACCCCTTTTGGTAGTGCTCTTGCAAGTCAAAGTGGTTTATGTGGTTATCCTGCTGGTACGGTTAATAGAAGAGACTTCTCTTCAAATGGATGGAATCAAACCAGTTCTAGTGGCTGTGTTGCTACTACAGGTATGAGTAGAGGAGATTGGAGTTCAGCAGCTAATTTAATACTTGCTGAATCTTCTCCGGTAAATGTTGGATTACAAGCAAGTGTAGATATGGCTAGCAATACACTTACTGTTGATGTAGAAGTTTATTACACAGGAACTCAAAATATCTCATCAAATTCTCTAAACATTGCGATTGTACAGAATAATATTGAAGGACCTCAAACTGGTGGACAAAGTCATAATCCTGGATCAATGCTTCCAAATGGGAACTATAATCATAATCATATGTTACGACATATGTTAACAGGGCAATGGGGAGAAAGTATTACAAATCTGACTCCTGGAACCTTATACAGTAATTCATATACATGGACTATACCAAATCAAATATCTGGATATCCACTTTCTCCTGATATAGATGCAACAAATCTTGCAATAGTAGCTTTTGTTAGTGAAGGAAATCAAGAAATTCTTAGTGGGACTGAGGTATACCCAAGTTTAGTTTTTGTAAATTCTTATGATGCAAACTTAATCAATTCTTCTGCTACAGATATCATGTGCAGCCCAACAACCGATCTAACAGTTGATTTTAAGAACTATGGTAATACTAATCTAACCACTTTAGATATAGAGTATTCTATAAATGGTGGAGCTGCTACAACTTACCCATGGACTGGTAATTTAACCCCTGGTGCAAGTGAAACAGTTGTTATCCCAAATATTACAGTAACACCAATATTAACTAATACAGTAGATGTTTCATTGGTTAATCCTAATGGACAAACAGATCAAAATCTTGCTAATAATGATATTCAATGTGCTTTCGATGGAATGTATGATGCTCCAGCAGGAGATATTACAATTGAATTAGTGACTGATGGATACCCTGCAGAGACATCATGGAAACTTGAGGAAAATGGAGTTGTAATTGCTACTTCTCCTGTTTATACTACTCAAGGAGTTGCGCAAACACCTGTAACAGCTACAGTAAATTCTGGAAATAATTGCTATACCTTTGTTATGGAAGATTCATATGGAGATGGATTACAATCTCCTGGAAACTATAAAGTAATAGATGCGAATGGATCTAATATTGTTTGGGGAGGAACGAATTCCTCTGGTGGAAATAACTTCACTTTCGAACAATCAACTTATTTTGAAGCTAATTCTGGTGTAACTCCTTCGTGGGATTGTGTTGGAAATAGTTGTATCGATCCAAATACAGGGTCTGGTCAATACACATCTCTATCAAGTTGTAATGCTGTTTGTAACTCTACAAATACAAATCAAACTTCAATAAAAAACATATCTATTTTTCCTAATCCAGTTAAAAACACTCTAAATATTCAAGGTGAAATGGAGTTAGTTGAAATTTTTGATGTATTTGGAAAGTTAGTTTTAAATTCTACAAATAACACAATTAATACTTCTGAATTAGCTGAGGGAGTTTATGTTGTAAAGATTAATACACACAACAATATTATTATTACAAAAAGGATTACAGTTACCAAATAATTTCTTTTTCAAATATTTTCTAGAAAAGCTCAACATATTGTTGGGCTTTTCTTTTTTACAAACTTTATCTAAATAAAAATCAGAATATTATTGCAATAAATCAGATATAAAACCATTATATTTGTGAAATAATTAAAACAAAAAAAATGATAAAAAAACTTATATTATCCCTATTTGTAATAGCTTTTTTTACTGTTTCATCATTCTCTCAAAACAGAACGTTACCTTCGGTAAAAGTTAAAAATTTAAAAGGTAGTTTGGTAAATATACAAACTATTGAAAATGATGGAAACCCAATTGTAATTTCTTTTTGGGCAACATGGTGCAAACCGTGTAAAAAAGAATTAAATACTATTGCTGAAGTATATGAAGATTGGCAAGAAGAAACAGGTGTAAAATTAGTTGCTATCTCTATTGATGATAGTCGTTCTGCGTCAAAAGTAAAACCATATGTAAATTCATCTGGATGGGAATATGAAATTTATCTGGATCCAAACAGAGATCTTTCCCGATCTCTTGGTGTTTCTACTGTTCCTCATACATTTTTATTAGATGGAAAGGGTAATATTGTTTGGGAACATAGAGGATATATTGAAGGAGATGAGGAAGAGTTACTCGAACAAATTGAACAGATTTCAAAATAATGAAAAAAATTCTACTATTATCATTTATTTTTATTTCTCCTTACCTATTATTATCGCAAAATAATTTAGGACAGATAAATGGTAATTTTGAAACTAATTTACAATCATATACTGATGACCCCTCTATAGATGCTATTGCAGCTGATGAAGTAATTCTGAATAATGCCTACCTAAACATCTTGTACACAAAAGGAAAATTTACAGGAGGGTTAAGATATGAAAGCTACTTGAATGCTCTTCAAGATTATGATGCGAGATACCAAGGAAACGGAATACCATATAGATTTGCTAGATACACATCTGATGGATTAGACGTGACTGTTGGTAATTATTACGAACAATTTGGAAATGGATTAATATTAAGAACCTATGAAGATAAAGGGTTGGGAATAGACAATTCCTTAGATGGTGTAAGATTAAAATATATCCCAATTAACGGATTGTATGTTACAGGACTTATTGGAAAAAGCAGAACTTATTTTGAATATTCTGAAGGAATAATAAGAGGAGCTGATGCGGAATTTAATATAAATGAAGCTCTTAAATTAGAAGGGGAGACTTCCTATATTTTAGGAGGAAGTTTTGTAAGCAGATTTCAAAAGGATAATAACCCTGCATTCAATTTGCCTGAAAATGTTGCATCTATGTCAGCTAGGTTAAATATAATGCACGGAGGGTTTAACTATTATGGGGAATATGCATATAAGATTAATGATCCTGTTGGAAGTTTTTCATTTGATGAAAATAACTACTCTACTGGAAAAGCAATTGTTAATAATCTGACTTACTCTCAGAAAGGTCTTGGTATTACAATAGAAAGTCATTTTGTTGATCATATGGAATTTAGATCAGAGAGAGCAAAACAGAAAGAATTTATTATTAACTACATCCCAACCTTAAGTAAAAATCATGCTTATACTTTATTAGCTCTTTATCCTTGCGCAACTCAGCCGGAGGGTGAATTTGGTTTTAATACAAATATCTTTTATAAAATTCCAAAAAACACTCTTTTTGGAGGAAAGTATGGAACAAAATTAAACTTAAACTTTGCCAGAACAAATAGTATTGAGGGTGGAAATTCTTACTTAAATGATAGCTCCTCTCATACATCTAACCCTTTTAAATCTATATCTATAAAAGATGAGACACTATATTTCTCTGATTTTAATTTGGAAATAAATAAAAAGATAAATAAAAAGGTGAATTTGAACTTGGTTCTTGCAAAACAAAAATACAATAAAGATGCACTAGAAGGCAAAACCATTGGTGAATATGGAATTGTATCTTCTACAATTGCTGTTGCAGATGTTAGTTATAAAATAAAAAAAGGACATACTATCCGATTAGAACTTCAAGAATTACTCTCAAAAGATGATGCGACTGCCACAAATCATGCTGATGGTGATTGGCATATGGTATTAGCCGAATATACAATATCTCCTAATTGGTTTTTTGCAATACAAGATATGTACAACTATGGTAACTATGATGAAGAAAAACAACTTCATTATGTAAACACATCAATTGGATTTATGAAAGGTGCCAACAGGTTTGAAATTGGGTATGGAAAAAAAAGAGCAGGAATATTTTGTGTAGGGGGAGTTTGTAAAGAAGTCCCTTCATCCAATGGATTTAGTTTAAATATCTCATCTAATTTTTAATATTATGAAACATTTAAAATATACAACTGCACTCTTTTTCGGAATCTTATTATTTAATATTACTTCTTGTGATGTTGTTGAAGGACCTTATTTAATAGATGATAATACAAATCCGGTTGATACAAATAACTTTGTTAAAAAGGTTTTAATTGAAGATTTTACTGGGCACAGATGTCCCAATTGTCCGGCAGCAGCTGAAGAATTAGCTGCTTTACAAAATTTTTATGGAGAAAGAGTTATAGGAATTGCAATACATCCTAGTTCTAATTTTGCAATTCCAGATCCATTAAATTCTAGTAAGTTCACCTATGATTTCAGAACTGAGTTTGGGGATGATGTTGATAATTTATTTGATTTAACAACAGTAGGACTTCCAAGAGGTATGGTAAATAGAACTGGATTTGATGCAGATCATCAATTAGGTAAAGATGAATGGTCTTCTGTAGTACAAACAGAACTTGCTAAATCTCCTGTTTTTGGAATTACTCTTTCCTCAGATGTAAGTAGCGGAAATGGTACTATTTCAGTTACTGCTGAGGCTCTTACTAATATAAACCTAGATAAAACCGAAGAAATAGAAGATTATAATATTGTTATTTGCCTTACTGAAAACGGAATAATTGAATGGCAAAAAGACAATACAGCTGGTGACATTGAAGAGTATGAGCATAATCATGTATTAAGAACAATTTTAAACTCAACATTTGGGGAATCCATGGGGAATTCTTTTGTAGATGGAGATATTTGGGAAAAAGATTATCCTGTTGAT
>ENA-ORDR01000672-ORDR01000672.1-marine-metagenome-genome-assembly--contig:-NODE-672-length-17176-cov-4.437394_pt1 | contig 17176 bp, 20 predicted proteins | sample MGYA00240993_ERZ508538 | MGnify/ENA primary metagenome ERZ508538 (study PRJEB26207, sample SAMN05421999) | marine metagenome | isolation source: Monterey Bay, California, USA | place: USA:Monterey Bay... | reverse complement strand
GGAAAGATTTAGCTAATAAGTATGATGAATGCTTATCTAAAAGTGACGTGGTTATCTCATCAGGTGGAGCTTCTGACGGCGTAGAGGATCATACTCAAAATGCGCTTAAAGATATAGGTGCAAAATGTATAGTATGGCAATTAGCAATGAAACCGGGCAAGCCTATGGCTGTTGGTTTACTGGGAAAAAAAATTATTTTTTGTCTTCCTGGAAATCCTGTAGCAGCATTTGTGTGTTCAAAATTATTGATAAAGCCTTTGATTATTAAGCTTGCAGGTGGAGTTAATTTAAATCCATTAAGCATCAAATTACCGTCTGGTTTTGAACACAATAAAAAAATAGGTAGAGCAGAGTATCTTCGTGCTAAAATCGTTAATGAAGATACCAATACCTTTATTACACTTCACGGAAGAAAAGGAGCGGGAGTCATTTCATCTTTAACTGGAGCAGACGGTATAGTAGAAATACCTATGGAATATAAAAGTGTTGTAAAGGGAGAGCTATTAAATTTTTTTCCATTTGATCATAGAGGCTTATAACGAATTAATCTGGAATAAGGTTATTGTCCCATTTTACTATAACGTTAAATGAAATAGATATTCTTGGAAAATCTGACATGTTAGGATGAACTAAATGATGAATAAAAGCAGGCCATAATAATAAGTCTCCTGATTTTGGTAGAACGCGATGTTCTGCGTCCACTTGTTTGTCACCCTTGATAGAATTCATGTTTGCCTGAGGTCTTGGGTCAAAGAAACTTATTGATCCAGGATTAAGATCCGATCTAAAAACTTCTGCATCTGACTGATCAGGTACATTTATATAATAAGTACCTGATAGCCACGAGTGTGGGTGGTTATGTAAATTATGATAATCACCTTTCATATTTACATTACCCCAACCTTGAATAGACCACTTTAATTCATATGAAATTCCACATTGTTGAGCATAATCATATATTGCTCTATCTAAGCATTGTTTTAACCAATACATAGCTGGATGATCCATATTTAATATGTTTTGGTTAACATAATTTTCTGTCATGTTTTCTTGTTCTGCATTATTAGATAAAACTATATCAGCGATAACAGCATTTGCAGTTTCATGACCAGGTAGAGACATTTCCATAAATTGTGTAGGCCAAAGATCTAGAAACTTTGGTTTTGCAATAATAGTATTGTTTTTAGCCATTTTGAACTCCAACAAAAGATATTTTAAGATATTTTATATTTTTGAATAATATAATCAGTAATTGAATTTATGTTATTTAAATCGAAAGTAGGTATTGATGCCTCTATCTGAATATCAGATGCTATAGCAAAAATGTTTTTATCTTCTGTAAATAAAAGAGGTTTTTTAATAATGGGTCTATATACTTCAAGCTTTGGTATATCTTCATTTTTATAACCTTCAACTATAATTATATCACATTTTTTTATTGGGTTTTTTGAGAATATTTCTAACATTTCAAATAAACTTTTTTCTTCACTTTCGTCATTCTCTTGTATTAAAGCAAATCTTTCCTTTGAGGAGATAATCATTGGTCGAGCGCCAGCTTTTCTTAAATTATAGGAATCTTTGCCTTTTTTATCTATATCAAACTTATGATGTGCATGTTTTAATGTCCCTACATTGACACCAATTTTGGTAAAGTTTTCTATTAATTTAGTAGAAAGTGTTGTCTTTCCCGATCCTGACCAGCCAGCTAGGCCAAAAAAAGGAGGTAACTTTCCAAGTATTTGTTGAGCATATATTAGGTCTCGAGGAGAGTTTAAATTAGTAAAAGGATCAAAGCTTGAATTATCAATATTATCAAAATCAACATAAGCAATTTTAAGTTGAGTTGTAAAGATATCGATTTTTCTAATACCTTCATCTAATGCATTCTTTAACTTAATATTAATTTCAGACTTCCACAACGCAATTACTGGATGATTAAAACCTCTCGATTTTGCAACTATTAGATCAACATCTGGCTGATTGTTTTTGGCTTTTAACATGGATTCGACAAGATTATGTGGAAGAAACGGAGTATCACAAGGTAAAGTCATAACCCAATCTTGATTATGTTGTTTTGCCCAGTTTAGAGATGCCAATATTCCTGCTAGCGGTCCGAGATGACCTTTTATAGGATCTTCTATAATAGGATAGCCAAATTTAGTGAATTGTTCTAAGTTTGTATTTATATTCAATGCTATTGGAGCAACTTTACCAGATATTTTTTCTAAAACATAAGATAACAATGGTCTATCTAAGAGTGGGATTAGGGCTTTTTCTTTTCCACCCATTCTTCTTCCTTTGCCCCCAGCTAAAATAACACACGGTACTATTTCATTTGATATTTCCAATTTATTAAAACCTTTATTTAATTAGTGCTCTTTGAGCAGACACAACGTCTTCGCTTTTAACAGATTGAACATCAGTATCAAAAACAACTCTTTCAATGCCGTTTGCAATAATCATTCTCTTGCCTTTAGCTCTTCCGATTAAAGTAAGGCCAGATTCTTTAGCAAGTTGAACTCCTGATTCAGTAAAACCAGATCTAGAAATTAATATTGGAATCCCCATTTGAACAGTTTTAATAACCATTTCAGATGTCAGCCTTCCTGTCGTATAAAATATTTTGTCATTAGCATTTTCTTTATTTAAAAACATCCATCCAGCTATTTTATCTACTGCATTATGTCTTCCTACATCTTCAACGTATACTATAGGAGAATCATTTTTACATAAAACACAGCCGTGGAGGGCGCCAGCTTTGAGATATAAGCTTGGCCTAGTATTAACTTTTTTTGAGATTGTATAAATCCAAGAAGTTTTAATTTTAGCATCTTTATTTAGATTAACAGAAGAAAAATCATCCATTATATCCCCATAAACAGTACCTACAGCGCAACCACTTGTTCTTATTTTCTTTTCCATTTTTTTTTCATAATTAGTTGTTCTTTTTGTCCTTATTATTACTACCTGTAAATCTTCATCGTAATCAATTTCTGAAATTACGTCGTCTCTTTGCAACATATTTTGATTAAGTAGATATCCTACAGCTAGAATGTCAGGCATGTCACCTAGTGTCATAGCAGTAACAATTTCTTGTTTATTTAAGTAAATGGTTAAAGGAATTTCTTTTACTACAGGGATTTCTATATTTTCACCGGCTTCATTAATACAATTGATTGTTTCTGTTAAATCGTCATTTTCTAAATTTGGTGAAATATAAAACTCTTTATTTTTTTCCATTATTTAGCCTTTTATTTATTAATTTGTTTAGAAGCAGTCCAGTTAATAAAATTTTCAGATTCTTTTGATAAATGATTACATAAATCTAAATATCTTTTTAAGAGCTCTTCTCCAAAAGGTGTTATTTTTGTACCTTTATTTCCTAGCTTTTTTTCTAGAATAGGAATTGGGAATGCTTCTTGAATAGTTTTTAAAAGAAGGGTCGCTCTTTTAGTACTCATTCCCATACTTAAAGCAGCAGCTCTTATTGAACCTTTTTGAGAAATTAGATGAAATAACTCCATTTTACCAGCTCCAATCATATGCCCTTGAACATATATTTTAATTCTTACTCCATTCTCATTTTCCCTTAAAAGTTTAGGAGGTAACGAAGAACGCTTTATATCTGTTGATCTATTTTTCATTAACAAATTATAGGATATAATGTTAAAATAGACTAAATATTTTTAATGGTAATTTACTTATGTCAGATTATTTTACAACTGATGAGCTAGCCAAATTTTTGAGAATTAAACCTAGAAAAGTTTATGACTTAATTTCAAAGGATGATATTCCACACTCAAGAGTAATGGGTAAACTGTTATTTTCTAAAAAAGAAATTTCTAATTGGATTTCAGGTGAAAAAATAAACAATTTAGAGGCTACAAATATACCAAATGTATTATTAGGAAGTCACGATCCGCTTCTAGAACTTGCTATAAAACATTCTAAATCAGGAATTGCGATGTCCTTTGATGGAAGCATTCAGGGTATAGATAGGTTTAAGTCAAATCAGGGTATAGCATCAGGGTTACATATTTATGATCATAGTTTAAAGAGTTGGAACGTTCCTATAATTAAAAGTCAGTTAAATACGAAACAAATTGTACTTATGGAGTGGGCAACTAGACAGAGAGGTTTGATTTTTAAATCTATAAAAAATCATAACATGAAATCATTTAAAGACTTTAGAGGTAAAAGACTAGTTAGAAGGCAGCCAGGGTCTGGGGCCGATAATTATCTTCAATATTTATTTAAAAATGAAAATTTGAGTTATGATAATTATATCAATTCAGATTTAGCATATTCAGAAAATGATGCGGTGTCCCTAATATTGTCAGATCAGGCAGATGTGAGTTTTGGATTAAAATCTGAAGCTAAAAAATTTGAACTTGAGTTTATTCCAATTGTTACAGAAAGATTTGATTTAATTGTCTATCGAAAATATTGGTTTGAAAACTCATTTCAAACTCTTCTAAATTTTTGTAAAACTAAAGAGTTTTTTAGGCTAGCTTCAAACTTCGAAGGTTATAATATTGATAATTTAGGTAAGATACATTTTAATAGCGAATAGGAAATCGAAATGTTCAAAGAAATAGGTAAGGGATTATTAGGTGTTGCAATAGTTTTAACTTTATTTTTTTTCTTTCTAGGGGCTAAAGTATTCATTTTAACCTCTTTTTATTAAGGTATTTTAGCTGATTTTTTTTCTTAGTTAGGCATTAGAATTTCAAATGGACCTTCATGCTATTTTCTTTTTCATCCAATGCTATGCTAAATCCCTGCTTGGCATTTTCAAAAGGTATTTTGTGTGTGATTAATGGATTTACGTCAATTAGCTTTTTTTGCATTAATTTAACAGCTAATTCAAATTCGGAATGAAACCGAAACGACCCTTTGATGTTTAATTCTTTTGTTGTAACGGTTACCAAAGGCATTAAAATATCACCACCCAGGCCTAGCTGTATTAAAGTTCCTTTGGGCTTAAGAGATTTAATAGCATCATTTATCCCAGACGCAGACCCAGAACATTCTATAGCAACATCAAATGACCCCTTACCAATTTGGTATTGCTCTAGTTCGTTGTAATTTGTCAAAGTATTTATTATCTCATCTGCTCCAGAAGTTTTTGAAAAACCTAGTGCGTTATTTGAAATATCAGTGACAACTATCTTTTCTGCTCCTGCTCTTCTTGCTGACAATACGCACAACGTTCCAATTGGCCCGGATCCAGTTATGAGAACTTTTTTACCAAAAATGTTCCCGGCTTGATTAATTGCATGAAGGCAAACTGCTAAAGGTTCAGCCATTGCAGCTTCTCCAGCTGATAGGCCATCAGCTGGAATGCACTGATAATCTTCAGCAATAAGAGTTTCTCTAAAAGCTCCCTGGATATGAGGAAAGGGCATTGCAGAACCATAAAATTTCATATTCAAACAATGATTTTGCAAACCTTCTAGGCAAAATTCACAATCGTTGCATGGCCTTGAAGGAGACACAGAGACCAATTGTCCAATTGTTAAATTAGTTACTTTAGAACCTAATTTAGAAATATGACCAGAAACTTCATGGCCCAGAACCATTGGTTCCTTTAACTTTATTTGACCAAAGCCACCATGTTTATAATAATGAAGGTCAGTTCCGCATATTCCGCCCATTGCCACAGAGATTTCAACTTGATTAGGAGTTAATTCTTCTAAGTGAAAATCCTCAATTCTTAAGTCCATTGCTCCATGAATTTTTAAAGCTTTCACATATATCTCCTATAAAAAAAGTGATTATTTAAACTAAATTTATGAAAGATAATTAGCAATATTTTTATTATTTATATATGTTTTACCTTTATAGATATTGGGGAATATTATGGCTGCTGGAATTCAATTATTTAATCTAAAAGGAAAAAGGGCACTTGTTACGGGCTCATCTCAAGGAATAGGATACGCATTAGCAAAAGGTTTATATGAAGCAGGCGCAGAAATTATTTTAAATGGGAGAAATAAAGAAAAACTAGATAAATCTGCAAACACACTTAAAGCTGATAAAAGGTTATTTCAGTTACCTTTTGATGTAACCAATCATGATGCAACAAAAGAGGCTATAGATAACTTTGAAGATCAATTTGGAGCAATAGATATCTTAATAAATAACGCTGGAATGCAACATAGAACACCACTTGAAGACTTCCCTCCGGAAATGTTTGAGCAATTATTAAAAACAAATGTTTCTTCAGTGTTTAATGTTAGTCAAGTAACTGCCAAACATATGATCAAAAGAGGGTCAGGAAAAATCATAAATATAGCAAGTGTACAAACTTTGTTAGCTAGACCTGGAATTGCACCATATACAGCAACTAAAGGAGCTGTTGGTAACCTAACTAAAGGCATGGCTACTGATTGGGCAAAATATGGTCTTCAATGTAATGCTATAGCTCCAGGTTATTTTGATACTCCACTTAATGCCGCTCTTGTATCAGATAAAGAATTCACATCATGGTTGGAGAAAAGAACTCCTGCCGGTAGATGGGGAGAGGTGGAAGAGCTTATTGGGGCAAGTATTTTCTTAAGTTCTAGTGCATCCAACTTTGTAAATGGACATACGCTTTATGTTGATGGTGGAATTACAGCATCTTTATGATCTTATCTAGCATTTGATCCGCTCCTTTGAACTTTAAGAAGATAAATTTTCTTTTTTATATATTGAAATTATTGATATTAATTAAATATTTTTATATAATATTAATAAATAGAAAGATTTTCTGAGTGAGGTAGTTATGTTAGACAATACAGATCAAAAAATTTTAGCTGTTATACAAAAGAATGCTAGTTTGCCTTTGTCAGAAATTTCGAAAAGGGTGGGGGTTTCGCCAACTCCATGTTGGAATAGAATTAAAAAAATGGAAGAAATGGATGTTATTTCTGCTAGAACGATTGTTCTTAATAGAAAGGCTATAAATTTATCCATAGTTGTTTTTTTATCCATTAGGGTTAGTCACCATTCAAAAGACTGGATTTCTGATTTTCAAAATATTATTGAAAAACACGAAGAAATTATCGAGACTCATAGACTAACTGGATCAGATTCTGATTATTTATTAAAAATTGTTGCCCCTAGTATCGAAGAATATGACAATTTTCAACAAAAGCTAATAGGTGAGCTGGAGTTTACAAAAATGTCCTCAAGTATATCTCTACAAGAGATGAAGAACTCTCATATTTTACCATTAAAACAGTGTGTAAGCAGTTAGTTTCTATTTGGGAAGAACAATTGTTGATTTTTAATTTTAAAATTACTTATAGAATCTTGTCCTTTTTCAGACAAAAGCCAATTTATAAATATTTTGGCGTTTCTTACCTTAACATTAGGACATCTCAAGGGATTTACCATTGTAATTCCGTATTGATTGAATAAAATTTGGTTTTTCTCTGCTACAATATTTAAGTTTTGTTTATTTTTAAAATTTATCCACGAAGCTCTGTCACTAAGTGTATAGGCTTCCATGCCATTAGCCAAATTCAAGGTTGTTCCCATACCAGAGCCAGTTTCTCTATACCAATCTCCTGAAAATTTAGTAGGGTCTAATTTTGACATTTTCCAAATTGTTGTTTCTTTAAAATGCGTTCCTGAATCATCTCCTCTAGATATAAAAATAGAAGATGTATCATATATTTTAGTGAACACTTTCTTTGGATCGTCAGCTATTTTTATTTTTGCAGGGTTGCTTTTGGGCCCAATTATAACAAAATCATTATACATTAAATCTTGACGATTAACACCAAAGCCATTTTTTACAAATTCTAATTCTCTGTTTTTTGCATGAACAATAATGACATCGCCATCACAATTAGCTGCATTTTTTAAAGCGGCTCCGGTTCCAACTGAAACCACATGTGCGACTATGTTTGTGTCTGATTCAATTAAGGGAAGAATATACTCGTAAAAACCAGAATTATAAGTTGATGTAGTCGATTGAACCATGATTGAATTATCGGCAAGACCCATTTTAGGAGAAATTAAAGAATATAAAGTTAAAATAAATAGTTTGAACATAAACTTTCCGTAATTATTAAAAAATTGTAATTTATGTAAATTTCACATAATATTGCATATTAAAACATAATTAATCAAGATTTATATGAATATTTTATTAGAAGCTTTCAAACAATCATTTGAGTTAGTGTTTACCTTAAATACTGACTTATTTGAAATATTATTACTTTCTCTCAAGGTGAGTTGTTTTTCATTATTCTTTTCTTGCTTGTTGGGCCTGCCCTTAGGAACTTTTTTAGCTATTAAAAATTTTTGGGGAAGAGATGTTATCTTGATTTTTTTTAATACTATGATGGGGCTTCCACCAGTAGTTGTTGGATTAATTGTATATTTATTAATTTCAAGATCAGGTCCTTTTGGTTGGTTAGGTATTTTATATACGCCTACAGCAATGATAATAGCGCAGATGATACTTATTATACCGATTATAGTTTCATTGACTGCTCAGACTATAGAAGATATTCATCAAGAATATAAATCGCTTTTTTATTCTCTTGTTGTGCCTTCTCACAAGGCTATTATTGCTTATCTGTTTGATGCTAGATATCTAATATTAACAGTGATGTTAGCAGGATTTGGTAGAGCAATATCAGAGGTTGGTGCGGTTATTATAGTAGGCGGAAATATTGATCATTTAACAAGAGTGATGACTACAACAATAGCTTTAGAAACTTCTAAGGGTAACTTGTCACTCGCCTTAGCCTTAGGAATTATACTTCTTTCTATTGCCTTAATTACAAATTTTATTTTAATACATTTAAAAATTAGAGCTAAGCGGAGAATGTATGTCTAAAAAGGACTTTGAAGACAGACATGATTTGACCCCAATACAATTCGTAGATGTATCAGTTGTTTTAGGCCAAAAATTAATTTTAGATAAAATAAACTGCAAAATTAAAAGTAATTCGATTACAGCAGTTTTAGGACCAAATGGAGCTGGTAAAAGTATTTTTTTGCAAACCATAAATGGATTAGTTTCTATCCAAAGTGGAAGATTAACCTTCAATTCAATACAAAATAACCAAGAAATTAGAGAGCAACAAGCTATGGTCTTCCAAACTCCAGTCTTATTAAGAAGAACTGTTATGGCTAACATGCAATTTGTCTCAAATTTACGTAACAAAAAAAGTAATCAACTACTTAAAAAACTCCTAGATAAAGTTGGATTAGAAGGTTACGAGAAAAAACCTGCTAGATTGCTTTCTGGTGGAGAAAAGCAAAGGTTGTCCATGGCTAGAGCTTTAATAGTTAATCCCAATTTGCTTTTACTTGATGAACCAACAGCTAATTTAGACCCTTACTCCCTAAACTTAATTGAAGATTTAGTTTTAGAAGAAAATTCAATAGGAAAAACTGTTATATTTACTACACACGATATGTCTCAAGCAAAACGACTTGCCACAGACGTCATTTTCCTTAATAAGGGAAAGGTGTTAGAACAAACAGTTTCAAAAACGTTTTTCAAAAACCCTAAAACCTTAGAAGCACAAAAGTATATCAATGGAGAAATATTAATTTAAGATATTCTTATTCCAGAGTTTTTTCAGCTAAACTAGCCCAATACTCAGCGCCTATAGGGAGAAGCTCATCATTAAAATCATAATGTGCACTATGAAGTTTCTCAGATTTTTCGCCTGCCCCTAGCCAAATATATGCTCCTGGTTTTTCTTGTAACATATATGAAAAGTCTTCAGAGGTCATCGTGGGTTTTTCTTCTTTGTTAAGTGAATTCATCCCAAAAGAGTTTTCAAAAACTGATGATGCAAATATAGCACTTTTCTTATCATTGATTGTTGAAGGATACCCTGGTCTTATTTCAATGTTTACTGAACAATTGTTAACAGAACATGCGCCTTGGGCTGCGTGTTTAATTTTCTCAAGCATGTCATTTCTAGTGTCTGTATTTGTTGATCTTAAGGTTCCACCAATAGTCACTTTATCCGGTATAACATTAAAAGCAGATCCGCCTTCAATTTTTGTTAATGAAAGTACTGATTGATCAAATGGATTTAATTGCCTTGAAATACAACTTTGAAGGGCGGTAATTGTTAATCCTGCGGAAACCATAGGGTCATTGGAAAATTGAGGTTGAGCTGCATGTCCTCCCTTTCCTTCTATTGTAATAACAATAATGTCACCACCAGCCATGGCAAAACCTTCATGAATAACCGCCTGTCCAACCGGAACACCTGGCCAATTATGAATACCCCAGACACTATCAATATTAAATTTTGAAAAGAGCCCATCCTTAATCATTGATTTAGCTCCAGCGTTTCCGCCTTCTTCTGCAGGTTGGAATATACAATAGACAGTTCCTAAAAAGTTTTTAGTTTCTGCAAGGTATTTTGCTGCTCCTAAAAGCATTGTAGTATGTCCATCGTGACCACAGGCATGCATTTTACCATCATTTTTTGAAGAATAAGATAAGTTAGTTTTTTCTGTCATAGGCAGGGCATCGATGTCCGCTCTTATACCTAAAGATCTTTTGCTTGCACCATTATCTTTTCCGTGAATAACACCTACTATTCCAGTCCCACCTAAACCACGATGAATTTCAATATTAAATTCAGTTAATTTTGTTGCTATAAAATCAGATGTATTATGTTCTTCGTATGCTATCTCTGGGTTCTCATGAATATAATGTCGCCATTGATTCATCTCAGGAATTAAGTCTTTAATGTGTTTTCTAATATCCATTTTGTGTATAAGATTATGATTATTCAAATAAATTAAAGTTTTTCAATCGCTAAGCATTCTAACCTTGACTTGAAAAAAAGGTCAATAAATAACTTTTTCTAAATTATAAATTAAAATTTATATCTAACTACTATAAGGCGTAATAAAATTATGGGTTTTAAAAAAGAACTAAAGGATTTACCTAAGCTACAATTTTATAAAGATTTAGATTTAGACTTGATTATTTCCTATAGGTATAGAAAAGAAATCAACAAAGATACAATCTTATTTTTACATGGATTTAATGGTAATAGTAAAAGTTGGGCTTACCAATTTAATTTTTTTAAGAATAAGAGTTCAGTTATCTCTATTGATGCTCCTGGATTTGGAAAATCTGATCCGTCCTCCATAGATATGGATGTTATTGCGGATGTTGTAGTTAGATTACTAAAATCATTAAAGATTTCTAAATTTCATGTTGTAGGCCATTCAATGGGAGGAATGTTGGCACAAATTTTAGGATCAAAATATTCTAATAATGTTGGTAAATTAGTACTCTCTTGTACGTTCAAAGGTTATAACTTGCCAAAAAACACTCCACTAATGGAGCCTTATCAAAGAAGAATTAAAGATAGAATAAGCATGTCAGATGAAGAGTATGGAAGGAAACGTATTAGAGAAATGTTACCTAAACGTTCAGAAGATGAAATATTTGAATTTCTATCTGTTATAAGTGGAGAAATTTCAGAAGGATCTATTAACTCAGGTGGTATGGCTATGCAATATTTGGATACAACAAAGTATTTACCCTCTATCATAAATAAATGTTTAATTATTTTAGCCTCGGAAGATGTTGTGGTATCTAAGCAAAAATCAGAACTACTGATAAAAGATATACCACATGCAAGTATAATAGAATTATCAAATGTTGGTCATGCGCCTTATTGTGAAGATGCTATTTCTTACAACAATGTATTAGTAAAGTTTTTATTAAAATGACTGCGTTTTCCAATAAGGCTTTCTTATCTTATTTTGTTAGTAATTCTTTAGCTTTATTAGGAATATGGATCCAAAAAATAGGAGTTGGTTGGCTTACCTGGCATATAACAGAATCAACATTTTGGACTAGTTTTGTTACGTTGGCTTTAATGGCTCCTGCAGGAATTCTAGGTCCATTTTTTGCTGTTTTAGCTGAAAAATGGAATATGAGAAAAGCCAGTTTAGTTTTAAAAATATTAATGTTTTTAATAGGAGTTTTAATTTGGTACCTGCAATTAATTAATGCTCACACTCTATTTACTCTTGCTTTCTTATCTATTCTTCAAGGTCTTTTAAGCGCTTGTTATCATCCTGTAAGACTAGTCTTTGTCTCTATTGTTGTTCCTCGGGCATTATTAGCAAGTGCGATTGGTCTAAATTCTGCATCTTTTAATGCTTCAAGAGTGATAGGGCCTGCATTCGCAGGATTTTTTATTGCTTTTTACGATTTACAGGTAACATTTTTAATAGCTATGTTGTCTTATATTCCATTAATACCAGTTTTGATTTACATGCCCTTAAGATCTCGAAAAATAGATCTGACCGTTGCCACAAAATATATAGATAGTCTTATTGAAGGCGGAAGGGTTGCCTTAGATACTCCAATAATTTTCAAAGGGTTATTTATAGTTTTAATCAATGCTTTTTTTGTAAGAGGAATGCTTGAGATACAACCAACTATTGCTGGTGAAATATTAAATGCTAATAGTTCAGGCCTATCTTTAATCACAGCTTCTGCTGGATTAGGTGCTTTATTAGCTTCTATTTGGATTGGCTTTAGCAAAAAAACCATTGGCAATCATATTAATTTATTAGTGCCAATGCTTTTAGCAGGTTTAATAATAAGTTCTATAATAGGCCTAACTAGTAATTTATACTTTATGTCTCTATTATTTATTTTTATTGGGTTTAGTACAACAACGGTTGGAATTGGAACTCAAACTATCATTCAGTTGGAGGTTGACGATATTCATAGAGCTAGAGTTTTGACATGGTGGTCAAGTGTTTCTTTTGGATCTTTGACAGTTGGTGGAATAATTTTGGGAGGGGTTGGTGAGTTTATACCAATGAAATTTGGGTTAATTTTTTTACCAGTTTTAGGGTTGGTCATATTTAAGTCATTCGTGTATTTTCGTTTTAAAAATAATTTTATTTAATTGATTTTATTTTAGCTTCTCTTTTGAAGATATAAATGCCTGAGATAGTAATTATTATACCACCAAATATTGTGGCAAACATTGGATGAGCGTTCCAAATTATATAATCAAATATTATAGCCCAAACAATCCCTGTATAATTAAATGGGCTAACTATAGATGCAGGCGCTTTTTGAAGAGCATAGGTCATTAATAATTGTGTTAATAAAGCTGCTATACCAATGCCTATAAATAATAATATTACTTCAAATGAGGGCTCTTTCCATAAAAAAGGTTGAAAAATTGATGTTATCAATACACTAACAAGCATAAAGTAGAATACTGTTTTTACAGGATGTTCGGTAGAACCTAATAATCTCAAAAAAATTATTGTGGTAGACCACATCAACGTACCACCAAGAGCATATAAAGATGCAACTGCAATATTAACTGACGGGTTGATTGCTATTATTACGCCAAGAAAACCAATTGTGATTGCTGTCCATCTTCTCCAACCAATAGTTTCTCCAAGGAAAATTATGGCGAGGATACATGAAAAAATTGGAACAGCTTGCGATATGACTGTAACATCTGCTACTGGCAATCTTTGAAATGCTAAAAAAAACATTACATTACCAATGAGCCCAGCTAGACCTCGAAAAAAATGTAAAAATGGTTTTTTAGTTTTAAGAAAATTAAGCCCCCCTAACTTATAGATAAAAGGCATTAATAAAATTAATACAACTATGGCTCTTGCAAAAGTTATTTGAACAGCGTTATATTCTATTCCTATTAACTTTGCTTGAACACTCATAATAGTTACACAGAAAACAGCAAGTAACATGGCTGTTATGGCTTTAAAGTTATTTGACTGTTTTTTAAAAAAAAATATCAAATAGATTCCCCAATTTAATAAAATAAATTATTCAAGCTTAGAATTTATAGATAGTGATGAAGGAGATTTTAAAAACATTATAATTATAACCGCCATTATTATTGGATAAACAGATAAATATCTAATTGTAATTAATGAACTCCCTAAGTAATCAATTGCAAAACCTACTGGTAAAGGTCCTAGCGATGCTCCAATAACACCAATCATTTGTCCTGTCCCTTGAATGCTGCCCAAGTGTTTCCTTCCAAAATATCTTGGCCATATATATCCAAACATTGTCATACTAAAAGCGTTATTTATACCGAAAGAAACAGCATAAAATAACGAATAAGCATCATTGTTTGAGTATGTTATTGATATAAGAGAAATAGAATTTATTAAAAGTCCAGTAGCTAGAACATATTTAGTTGGAAAGTTATCAAAAAATTTTCCAACGAGCGGCATAAATACAACCATTGCAAAGGCTGAAACGGTAAATAAGCTGGCAGCAAATTCGGTTGTAATTCCTTGATTAGTTAAAATAGTCACTTGGTAAAAATGTAGAGTTGTGACTAACATGGCCATTCCAAACCACATTGCAGCTAATATATAAAACGAATTTTCTTTTGAGGCCTCCGTTAGATTTAACCCTTCAATAGCTTCAATTTCATCGTTTTTAAGATTAGATTTTTTTACTCCATCTGGTTTAAGGCCTATGTTTTCAGGATTGTTCCAGGCTAAGATAAATAAAGCTGGAACCATTATTATCCATGTAGATATACCTAAAATTATCCAGGCGTATTTCCAGCCATACTGATCTATTAAAAATTGAGATACTGGAGGATGAATTGCCATTGACATACCAAATCCCAATGCCATAAGGCTCATAGCAAAACCTCGTTTGCTATCAAACCATTGTGAAACAAGATTTGCACAACCTAGCATCAGAGAACCTTGTCCAAAAAATCTTAAAAAACCAAACCCAACAGTAAGCATTAAAAAATTTGAAGCAGCTCCAAAAAATATGCATGAAATACCTAGAATTATACTTATTATTATTAGGGAAACTCTAGCACCATATTTATCAATGATTTTTCCCATATAGGGAAGTAGAAATGCGGCAATTAATGTTGCTAATCCATAAGCTGAAGCGATTGAAGCACTTGATAGTTCTAGGTCTTGACTTATTGGTTCGACAAAAACACTGAAAGTATGTGATTGACCAGGTCCACTTGAAAAAATACCAATGTTTGCAATTCCTACAATTATCCAGCCATAAAAAAACTTAGCATTGACATAATTTAAAATACTTTTTCTCATGAAATATACATCTTTGAAATTAATAAGAGTGCTTTAATATATAGTTTATATGTTAATTAAAATAAAATATATAAATATGAATATCTATTTTTTTAATGCTTCAACATACATATCTAGAGCTTCTATTAGTGATCTATTTTGATCAACAGTCTCTCTTGTTTCTTTGGCAATAGGAGTTTTATTTGCTAACTTCATTATATCAGCTGAAGCTTGGTGAAATTTTGGGGTAATACCAGCATCTGAAAATGTATTGGCAATTTCGTGCATCTCACCTTCCCATCTTGCTGCATCAAGAGGTATTCTTGGAACCATTCTTTCCATAGCCAATAACATTTCTGGTTTACTAAACTTTAATTCTTCAAAATACTCAGGTGATAGTCCTAATTTATGCGCAGTTGTTAGAACAGCTGCATGAAGAGCAAAAGTTCCTTTAGTAGCACTTGCGTATATCATTTTCATGGCAGATGCTTTTCCTATATCTTTTCCTAAATCTTTTATTATAAAGCCGTTACCATTAAGAATTTTAACTGGATCTGTGTTGGGTCCGGACACATATAATCTAGTTTGTCCTTTTTCAACAATAGGATTTAGACCGATAATACCAGCATCAATAAAATTACAAAATTGTGAAGACATAGTATCGCTTATTTTTTTTGCTGTCTTTGGTGATATTGCATTACAATCTACATAAGTAATTTTTTTTTTAAGTTTTAAAATTTTTGAATTAATAGCTTCAGCTTGTTTAAGAGCTGACTCTGGAGGAAGAATAGATAAAATCAAATCAGACGCTTCTATTACATTGTCAATTGTTTTTAAGTCTTCTATACCAGCAGCATACGCAAGTTTTTTTGTTCTTTCACTTCTTTGATTTAAACAGCTAACTACATTAAATCCGTTTTCTTTAAAAGCTTGACCGCAACCGTGCCCCATATCTCCAGGCATTAAAATGGCTATAGTTATTTTAGAAATATTTTTATCCATTTAAAAAGATTATTTCTTCATCGGGCCACCATTTTTTTCCCACTCTGGAATTCCTCCAACATTGAGAACATTTTCGTATCCCATTTCTATCAGGGTTTTCCCAGCTAACGCTGCTTGTCCACCAACTCCACAAATTAATATAATTTCTGCGTCTTTCTTTAGTGCTGGATTATAAAGTGGAGTGGCTTCGTCTGCTACAAATTCAATCAAACCTCTTGGTATTTCTAATCCACCAAGAATAGTACCAGTTTTCTTTATATCTGAACTATCTCTAACATCTATAAAAACTGATGACTTGGATTTATGTTTTTCAATAGCTTCATTAACATCAATTTTCTTAACTACTTCATTAGCTTCTTTAAGGTAATCTTTGGCTGTTTTCATATTTTCCTCCTTAGTTTAATTCAATTGTCCTATGAACTGAGGTTGTGTTACTACAGTTGTCATCCAACAATTTTTACAATCTTTATTGAGCTTAGCTTTTTCAAGAACCCAATCTAATTGATAACGTTTATTATCAAATGCGTCTATAACCAAAGAAAATTTTATAACTTTATCAGATTTTGAGATTAATTGAGTTTTAAATTTTATAGAATTCAATAAAATTTTATATGATGTGTTTGCAATCATCCTTTTGAAATTTGAAAAGGGACCTGTATATTTTTTATTTTCTGGATGTGCAAAAAGCCAGCATTGGTAAATACCTTCATTGTTTATCTTAGAGTTGGTTTGAAGAGAAGTCATTTGCAATTCAACAACCTCTATCGCTGAAAATATATCATTAGGTAAGACGTTACTTAAAGCCTTGTTGTTGTTAATAACAAACAAAGATAGTGTTAATATTAATAAATATTTCATTAGTAACCTATAATGTATTATTGTTTTTATATAATTATAAATGGAGATTAAAATTGCAATATAAAACAGATTCTTTTCAATATAAACTTAAATTAACTTTAGTTGTAATAGCTTGTTTATTATATATACCTGCTTTTGCTGCAGGTTCTAGCTCAGACAGTAAGACTAATATATCTAAATCTACAAATTATTATGATGCAATGAAGTTGATAAAAAATAAATCTTTTGTATCAGCAATTAAAAGTTT
>ENA-ORDR01000669-ORDR01000669.1-marine-metagenome-genome-assembly--contig:-NODE-669-length-17218-cov-4.627851_pt1 | contig 17218 bp, 14 predicted proteins | sample MGYA00240993_ERZ508538 | MGnify/ENA primary metagenome ERZ508538 (study PRJEB26207, sample SAMN05421999) | marine metagenome | isolation source: Monterey Bay, California, USA | place: USA:Monterey Bay... | reverse complement strand
ATTAAAAAATGGAATACAAATTTTTGTATTCCATTTTTTATGTCCTAATTTTAAAAAATAAGAATAGCTATCTATGAAGAAACTAATTTTCTTTTTTTTTATTGGATGTTCAAGCATCGCATTTTCTCAAAAAGATTCTTTGCAGCTTGGTTCTAAATATGCAGAGGATCAATTGTATTTTTTAATTTCTTATAATCAATTATTTGATCAGCCGTCACTAGTTAAGGGAAGTGGTTTTTCCTACGGTTTGTCTGCAGGTTTTATGAAAGACCTTATTTTAAATAAAAAGGGTAGTATTTCTTTGGCTCTTGGGTTTGGTTATAATTATGATTTATTAAATCATGGACTTACCATTGCTAAGGAAAATAATGAAGTTACTTTTCAAGTAGATAATTCTGGTGCCATAAATACACTTACTATCCATAATTTAGAATTTCCATTTGAATTTAGATGGAGAAATTCGGATGCACAAACCTATAAATTTTGGAGAGTTTATATGGGAGTAAAGGCAAGCTACAATGTATCTAATAATTTTAAATTTACAGACCAATCAAATTCTTTTTCTTATAAAAATGTGTCAAGATTTAATTCATGGCAATATGGGCTTACGCTCTCTGTTGGATATGATGTTTTTACAGCACATATGTATTATGGATTAACACCCATGTTAAAAGACACCATGCTTGGAACAACCGATATTTCCTCTAAGACAATGAGAATAGGATTGATTTTTTATTTCCTTTAAGATAAAGTAATATTCTCTTTTTTATTTAGATCACTTTAGAGAAGAATAAAACAAACTGACATACAATTCCAAGCGAAAAACCTACAAGAAGTTCTATCGGTGTGTGTGCTTTCAAATACAATCTAGAACTTGCTAAAATTCCAGATAAAATAACCAGTACAATTATGATTGGCAACAAAGGCAAATTATTAAAATTTGTCATAATTAAAAAAAAACCTAGCATACTACCCATAGAAACTAAATGTAAGCTAGATTTTAATTTTATACTAAAAAGGATATAGATACATGCTAAGCTTAGGGAAGTTCCAAAAAAGAGGATGCCTAAATTTCTTATTGTTGGAATCTGTATGATAGTACTTCCTAAAAAATATAAAATTACAATCATAAAAATAACAGGGAAACGTCTTTCTTTAATGGTTGAAACTTCATAATCTTTTATAATCATGAATCTTTTTAAAAAAATCAATAATAACAATGGAACTAGATAGGTAAGCACAAAAACTAACCCTAATACAATTAATTGCATTCTCTTTTCAAGAGATTGTGAAATAAAAGTGAAGTATAATAAAACACCTATAGTTGGTAAGACAATAGGATGTAGAATGGTAGATATAATTTTATGTAACCTCATTTATATTTCCTTTCTCAAACGAGCTACAGGTATGTCTAATTGCTCTCTGTATTTGGCTACTGTTCTCCTGGCAATAGGGTATCCTTTCTCTTTTAAAAGAGCAGATAATTTATCATCCGTATAGGGCTTCCTTTTATCTTCTTTATGTATGACGGTTTCCAATATTTTTTTAATTTCTCTAGTAGAAACATCTTCCCCTTGGTCATTTTTCATAGATTCAGAAAAGAATTCTTTTATTAATTTTGTGCCGTAAGGAGTTGAAACATATTTACTGTTGGCAACTCTAGAGATTGTAGAAACATCCATATTAATAATATCTGCGATATCTTTCAAAATCATGGGTCTCAACTTTCGCTCATCACCAGTTAAAAAATAATCATATTGATATTGCATAATGGCGTTCATGGAAATTAACAGCGTTTGTTGACGTTGTTTGATGGCATCAATAAACCATTTAGCAGCATCTAATTTTTGTTTAATAAAAAGGACTGCATCTTTTTGAGACTTACTTTTTTCAGTAGATTCTTGATACCCTTTTAGCATATTATGGTATTCTCTAGACACATGAAGTTCTGGTGCGTTTCTTGAGTTAAGAGTCAAATCTAATTCACCATCTAAAATTTTAATGCTAAAGTCTGGAACAATTTGTTCTGCAATTTTATTATTACCAGCATAGGAGCTACCTGGTTTTGGGTTTAATTTAGAGATTTCTGTTATCGAATCTTTAAGAGTTTCTTCATCAATATTAAATTTTTCAAGTAGTTTCTTGAAGTGTTTTTTAACGAAGTGATCAAAGGCCAATTCTAAAATTTGAATAGCTAATACTCTAGTAGTTGTTTCTTTTTTTGATTTTAATTGTATGATTAAACATTCTTTTAGGTTTCTAGCGCCAACTCCTATGGGATCTAGTGTGTGAACAACATTTAAAAGAACTTTTTCAACTTTTTCTTCTCTAGTAAATATGTTTTGAGTAAAAGCTAAATCATCTACTAAATCTGCTAAATCTCTTCGTATGTAGCCACTATCATCTATACTTCCCACTAAAAATTCTGCAATAGCATTTTCTTCATCGTTAAGTCTAAATGTATTTAACTGCTCTAGTAAAGATTGATGAAATGTTTTTCCTGCCGCATAAGGAACATGTTTCTCTTCATCATCTGAAGAATAATTATTCGCTTGTGTTTTGTAGTTTGGAATTTCATCATCACTTAGATAATCATCAATATTGATGTCTTCAGTGTCTATTTTTTCGGTCCCATCATCTTCAAAATCGTTTTCTAAACTTTCTTCAAAGTTATCAGGCTCTTCTTTTCCTGTGTCTAAGGCAGGATTTTCTTCAATTTCTTGCTTTAGTCGTTCTTCAAAAGCTTGAGTTGGCAATTGAATCATTTTCATTAATTGAATCTGCTGAGGAGATAGCTTTTGGGAAAGCTTAAAGTTTAGACTTTGTTTTAGCATGTTCTAAAGGTACAAAAAGAACTGAATTAAAACTCAGCATTTTGTGGAGTTCTAGGGAATGGAATTACATCTCTGATATTACCCATACCTGTAGCAAATTGCACCAATCTTTCAAATCCTAATCCAAAACCAGAATGAACAGCGGTTCCAAATTTTCTGGTGTCTAAATACCACCATAATTCTTTTTCGTCAATATCTAGAGCAGCCATTTTTTCTTTTAACACGTCTAAACGTTCCTCACGTTGAGCTCCTCCTACTATTTCGCCAATTCCAGGAAACAAAACGTCCATAGCTCTTACTGTTTTTCCATCCTCGTTTAAACGCATATAAAATGCTTTTATATTAGCTGGGTAATCAAATAAAATTACTGGACATTTAAAATATTTTTCTACTAAAAAACGTTCGTGCTCAGATTGTAAATCTGCGCCCCATTCATTTATCAGAAATTGAAATTTTTTCTTCTTGTTTGGTTTGCAGTTTCGTAAAATATCAATTGCTTCTGTATAACTAACCCTTTTAAAGTTATTCTCTACAACAAAATTTAATTTTTCTAGCAATGACATTTCACTTCTTTGCAATTGCGGTTTTGTTTTTTCTTCATCTGCAAATCGCTTATTTAAAAATGCTAAATCGTCTTTACAATGCTCTAAAACATATCTTAGTACAGATTTAATAAAATCCTCAGATAAATCCATATTACCATCTAAGTCCATAAACGCTACCTCTGGCTCAATCATCCAAAACTCTGCTAAATGACGAGTCGTGTTAGAGTTCTCAGCTCTAAAAGTAGGCCCAAAAGTATACACTTTACCTAATGCCATTGCATAGGTTTCTGCCTCAAGTTGTCCAGAAACAGTTAGGTTAGTTTCTTTTCCAAAAAAGTCCTGTTTGTAATCGATACTTCCATCTTCATTTAACGGTGCTTTGTTTTTTTCAAAATTTGAAACGCCAAACATTTCTCCTGCACCTTCTGCATCCGAACCAGTAATAATAGGTGTGTTAACATAGTTGAAACCATTTTCTTGAAAATACTTATGAACAGCAAAAGACAACTTAGAACGAACTCTCATAACCGCACTAAAAGTATTTGTGCGAACTCTTAAATGGGCCTGTTCTCTTAAAAATTCTAGACTATGTTTTTTGGGTTGAATTGGATATTCATCAGGGTTAGAATCTCCTAATATTTGTAATGTAGAAACTTGTATTTCTACAGTTTGTCCTTTTCCTTGACTCTCTACTAGTGAACCAGTAACGCAAACCGAAGCTCCAGTTGTAATTCTTTTTAAGGTCTCTTCTTTTGTTTTTTCAAAATCAACAACACATTGAATATTATGAATTGTAGAACCATCATTTAGAGCAATAAATCGATTGCTTCTAAATGTTCTTACCCACCCTTTCAATGTAACTTCTTGTAAAGTTATATTAGATTGTAATAATTCGGCTACACTACTTGTTTTCATTATTCACACTAATTTTATATTATCCTGTATAGAAAAAAGCAAAGATACTTTTTTGAAAAACATTGACCAATGAATACATTAGTAATCCTACTAGTTTATTTAGGGTTCTATTTTTCTTCCTGAGGAATAATTGTTATAGATGGCTCTTTCAAAACTTCTTTGTTGGCAATTTTATCCTCAAAAGTTAGTAATAGGGAAGGGAGAAGTAGTAGGTTAGAAACCATTGCAAGTAGGAGAGTAATAGAAACTAATCCTCCTAAAGCGATAGTTCCTCCAAAACTAGATACGGTAAATACTAAAAATCCAAAGAAGAGTACTATGGAGGTATAGAACATACTAACTCCAGTCTCTCTTAAAGCCGCATATACAGATTTTCTAATTTTCCAATTACTCGCAATTAATTCTTGTCTATATTTTGCCAAGAAGTGAATTGTATCGTCAACTGATATACCAAAAGCAATGCTAAAGACTAGGATTGTAGAGGGTTTTATTGGAATACCAAAGAATCCCATTAAACCAGCTGTAATTAATAATGGCAGCATATTTGGAATGATAGAAATTAAAATCATTCTAAAAGATCTAAACATCCAGGCCATAAATAAAGAAATCAAAAGAATTGCTAATGACAATGAAAAAACAAGATTACCAATTAAATAATTGGTTCCTTTTAAGAACACCAATGCTTTCCCAGTAAAAGAAACATTATAACGTTCGGCAGGAAATTCTTTTTCTACTATCTGGCTCAACCGTTCTTGTATTACATTCATTTTATCTGTACCAATGTCTTTCATAAAGGTAGTAATACGAGCAAATTGCCCTGTAGAATCTACAAAGTTGTTTAACATATTGGAATTTCCGTCAGAGTTTTTAGTGTATTCAAAGATGTAATTTTGCTCTTGAGATGTAGGTAGTTGATAGTATTTAGGGTTCCCTCTATAATATGCTTGTTTAGAGTATTTGACAAGGTTAACAATAGAGACAGGTTTAGATAATTCTGGAAAAGATTCTATCACTTCATTAATTTTATCCATCCTTTTTAGCGTAGATAGTTTCATAACACCTTTCTCTTTTTTTGTATCAACTAAAATCTCTAAAGGCATGATTCCTCCAAACTCATTTTCAAAAAATTTAATGTCTTTAAAGAACGCTTTTGTTTTTGGCATATCTTCTATAAGACTTCCTGAAACACGTATTTGGTATAAACCAATAATTCCAAGGATTATAATAACTACGGTAGTTATGTAAATGGCTATTCTTTGCTCTCTCACCATTTTTTCCATCCAATCCACAACATTTTCCATCCATCTTCTTTCTAAATGATTTAGATGTTTCTTCTTAGGTGGCTCCATGAAGCTATAAATAATAGGGATAATTAAAAGAGCTAAGACAAAGATGCTTAAGATATTTATTGAAGCAAGAATACCAAACTCTCTCAAGAGTTGACTTTTCACAAAAACAAAAGTGGCAAATCCAGATGCAGTAGTGATATTAGTCATTAATGTGGCATTACCAATTTTAGAAATAACACGTTGTAAGGCTTTGGCCTGTTGTCCGTGTGATTTTATTTCCTGTTGGTATTTATTGATTAAAAACACAGCATTTGGAACTCCAATAACAATAATTAATGGTGGTATTAATGCTGTTAAAACGGTAATCTCATATCCAAATAATCCAATAAAACCAAAGGCCCATGTAACACCAATAGTTACAACTAAAAGCGTAATAAATGTTGCTCTGTAAGAGCGAAAAAAGAAAAAGAAAATAATTCCTGTTATAAAAAGTGCTCCTAGTACAAATAATTGTATTTCATCAATAATATTTTGAGCATTTATTGTTCTTATATACGGCATTCCAGAAACACGAACATCTAAGTTGTTTTCTTTTTCAAATCGATCAATAATGGGTATTAACTTATCAAATACAAAAGCTTTTCTAACTGGAGTATTTACAATTTCTTTATCTATATAAATAGCCGTTTGTATAGTTCCGGTTTTTTTATTGTATAAGAGATTATCATAAAATGGAAGCTTTTCAAATAGCTCTTTCTTAATTGAATTTACTTTTTCTTGAGAGGTGATTTTTTTTTCATATATGGACTCTAGAACAAACTTTCTATTTTTTGTGTCTTTTTTTAATTTTTTCACATCGGCTATAGACAATGTAAATTCTACCTCAGGTAAAGAATCAAAAGATTTTGCAAGGGAGTTCCAGGCATTAAATTTATCAGTTGTAAAAACAGAAGAATCTTTTACGGCAAGCAAGACTAAATTTCCTTCCTCGCCAAAAATTTCAAGAAATTTATTGTACTGTATGTTTACTTCATGATTTTCGGGTAATAGGTTAGCTTCTGTATAAGAAAACCTCATGTTTTTCATTTGAAAAACTAAGAGAGTAGTAATAATAGCAATTAAAATGAGTATTAAGTATCTGTTTTTTAAGATAACCCTTGACACTCTAGTCCAGAAGTTCATTGCTATGTTAGATTAAATTGAAGTTGTAATTCCATAATTATGTATGCACTTGCTTAAAATTAATTTTAAACAGTCATAATTTCTTTTTCTTTCATAGCTAAAAGCTCCTCAGTCTTTTTTACAAAATCATCTGTAAGTTGCTGAATATCTACCTCAATATTTTTTTTTAAATCATCAGAGATATCTAATTTTTTAATTTCGTTATTAGCTTCTTTTCTGGCATTTCTTATACCAACTTTTGAATGCTCTGCCTCTCCTTTTGCTTGTTTAGCCAAACCTCTTCTTCTTTCCTCTGTTAAAGGAGGTACGTTAATAATAATATTTTCACCATTATTCATAGGGTTAAAACCAATATTAGCTTTCATAATTGCCTTTTCAATTTCTGCTAACATTTGTTTTTCCCATGGTTGAATACTTATAGTCCTAGCATCTGGGGTGTTTACATTTGCAACTTGTCCTAAAGGTGTTTGAGAGCCATAATAATCTACCATAATATTAGATAGCATAGAAGGAGATGCTTTTCCAGCTCTAATAGTTCTTAATTCTTTAATTAAAAAATCGATAGCTCCTTCCATTTGTTCTTTTGCAGAATCTACAATAAATTCTATTTCTTCGTTCATTTCTATATCGTTATTTTAGTGATTGACGATGGTTCCAATTTGTTCTCCTGAAATTAATTTAAGAAGATTTCCATTTGTATTCATATCAAAAACTATGATAGGGAGTTTATTTTCTTCACTTAAAGTAAATGCAGTCATATCCATTACTTTTAAGCCTTTACTAATTACATCTTTAAAAGTTATGGTATGAAATTTTACAGCAGTTTTATCTTTTTCTGGATCTGTATTGTAGATGCCATCTACTCGAGTCCCTTTTAAAATTGCATCAGCGTTTATTTCGATAGCTCTAAGGACAGCTGCAGTATCAGTTGTAAAATATGGATTACCTGTACCAGCGCCAAAAATCACTACTCTTCCTTTTTCTAAATGTCTAATAGCCTTTCTTTTTATGTAAGGCTCTGCAATTTCTTTTATTTGAATAGCCGTTTGTAATCTAGTATACACCCCTTCATCTTCCAATGCACTTTGTAAAGCTAGGCCATTAATACAGGTAGCTAACATTCCCATATGATCACCCTGAACACGATCCATTCCATTACTAGCTCCTGAAACACCTCTGAAAATATTTCCACCACCAATAACTATAGCTAGTTCAATGCCTTTATCAGTTACTTCTTTAATTTCTTTTGCATATTCTTTAAGGCGATTAGGATCAATACCATATTGTCTATCTCCCATAAGTGCTTCACCACTTAATTTTAAAAGTACTCTTTTGTATTGCATATTTTTGAAAGTTACACAAAATTAAGCATTTTTTTTCTTTTCTAGAATGCTTGTTAGCATGAAAAAACCTCGTTAGTTTCCTGAAATCAATTCAGTCACTAACGAGGTTAATGGGTTATATTAGTTTGTGTTCTAGAGTGTCTCTAGTATACAGAAAAAACATATTATCCTAAGGCAACACGTTTAAATCCAGTTACGCTTACATCTCCAATAGTTTTTACATAATCAGCAACACTTTGCTTACTATCTTTGATGAATGCTTGATTTACTAGGGTGTTGTCTTTGAAGAAACGTTTTATTTTTCCTTTAGCAATGTTTTCTAACATAGCCTCAGGTTTACCTTCTGCTCTTAATTGGTCTTTTGCAATTTCAATTTCTTTCTCAATAATAGAAGCATCAACTTCATTTTCATTTAAAGCAATTGGATTCATTGCAGCAGCTTGCATTGCAACATCTTTTGCAACAACGTCAGCTCCTTCAGAAGCAGATGATAAGCCCACAATAGTAGCTATTTTGTTACCAGCATGTATGTAAGAACCAACAAATGCTGCTTCTACTTTTTCAAAAGAATTGATTTGAAGTTTTTCTCCAATAACTCCTGTTTGTTCAATCAATTTATCAGCAACAGTCATTCCATTAAAGTCTGCAGCAAGCAACTCTTCTTTAGAAGAACAGCTTAATGCCAATTCTGCAAATTCGTTAGCAAGGCTTACAAAACTGTCATTTTTACCAACAAAATCAGTTTCACATCCTAAAACAATTGAAACTCCAACAGTTTTATTATCATTAACTTTTGCAATAGCAGCACCTTCAGTAGACTCTCTATCTGCTCTTTTTGCAGCTACTTTTTGTCCTTTCTTTCTTAAGATGTCTATAGCTTCTTCAAAATTTCCTTCTGCTTCAACTAAAGCTTTCTTGCAGTCCATCATTCCTGCACCTGTTGTTTTCCTTAATTTATTTACCTCTGCAGCGGTTACTTTAACCATTTTCTTAGTCTTTAAAATATTTACAATTTATTTCTTTTTAGTAGTTGCTTTTTTAGGAGCTTCAACTGCAGGTGCAGCCTCTTTTACTTCTTCTTTAACAACTTCTTCTTTAGCAACCTCTTTTTTAGCTGTTTTTTTTGCTTCTTTGGCAACTGGTTTCTCAACTTCCTTTTTAGCTTCTTTAGCAGCTGGTTTTGCTTTTTCTTTTTCTGCTTTTCTTTCAGCTAAACCTTCAGCAATACCTTCAGTAATGAATGATAATACCCTTTCTATAGATTTTGAAGCGTCATCATTAGATGGAATTACATAATCTACTGGTCTAGGATCAGAGTTGGTATCTACCATTGCAAAAATTGGGATGTTTAATTTTTGAGCTTCAGCAATAGCTATATGCTCTTTTTTAACATCAACCACAAAAATTGCTCCTGGTAATCGAGTCATATCTACGATAGAACCTAAATTCTTGTCTAGCTTTTCTCTTTGACGATTAATTTGTAATTTTTCTCTCTTAGATAAAGCATCAAAAGATCCATCTTGTTTCATTCTATCAATAGAAGTCATTTTTTTAACTGCTTTTCTGATAGTGATAAAGTTTGTTAACATTCCTCCAGGCCATCTTTCAGTAATGTAAGGCATGTTTACTGCTCCTGCTTTTTCAGAAACAATATCTTTAGCTTGCTTTTTAGTAGCGACAAATAAAATTTTTCTCCCAGAATTTGCAATTTTTTGCAATGCTAATGAAGCTTCGTCTATTTTTGCCGCAGTCTTATATAAATCTATAATATGTACTCCGTTTCGCTCTGTATAAATGTAAGGAGCCATGTTTGGATTCCATTTTCTTGTCAAGTGACCGAAATGAACTCCATTTTCTAATAATTCTTGAATGTTTGCTTTTGCCATTTTTTAAAATGTGTTTACGTTCTGTTTTTTTGAAATCAATATATAAGTAGTCTTAAATTACGAGTCTTATATATTTAGATACTAAACTGTTATTAATGATTGATAACAGTAATCTAAACAATTTTTTAACGTTTAGAGAACTGGAATTTTTTACGTGCTTTTTTCTGACCAAATTTCTTACGCTCTACCATTCTTGGGTCACGCGTTAATAATCCTTCTGGCTTTAAAATAAGTCTGTATTCTTCGTTTATAGATACTAGCGCTCTAGTAATTGCTAATCTAATTGCTTCTGCTTGACCGGTTACTCCACCACCATATACGTTTACTTTAACGTCATATGATGTTAAGTTATCAGTTAGCATTAAAGCTTGTTGCACCTTGTACTGTAAAGTAGCAGTGGTAAAATAGTTTTTAAAATCTTTTTTATTTACAGTAATATTTCCTTTTCCTTTAGAAAGGTAAATACGAGCTACGGCAGTTTTTCTTCTACCAATTTTGTGAACTATATCCATTATTTAAGATCGTTTAAGTTAATAGCTTTAGGATTTTGAGCATCATGTTTGTGCTCAGTTCCAGCGTATACATATAGGTTTCTAAAAAGGGCACTACCTAATATGTTTTTAGGTAACATTCCTTTTACTGCTTTCTCTACCAATCTAGTAGGGTCTTTCTCAAACATTTCTGTTGCAGTTAACGATCGTTGTCCTCCTGGATAGCCTGTGTGACGGATGTAACTCTTATCAGTCCATTTTTTTCCAGTTAGATTAATTTTTTCTGCGTTGATAACAACCACGTTGTCTCCACAATCTACGTGAGGAGTAAAGTTAGGTTTGTGTTTACCTCTAATTAGCTTTGCTATTTTAGAAGCTAGACGACCCAACGTTTGCCCGTCCGCATCAACTAAAACCCATTCCTTAGAAACGGTAGCTTTGTTTGCTGATACTGTTTTGTAACTTAATGTGTTCATAATTACACTTTTAGTTTTTGTTCTATTAATAATTAATTTTTTCCTTAAAAAAGGAGTGCAAATGTACTATTAATTATTTGATTTGCAAACAGTAATCGTGTAGTTTTCAAGAGGATTAGTTGCTTTTATAAATTAGTAGTTAAATTCAAACATTTTTGACTTTTTTTATAAGAAAATAGGAATGGCGATATTTAACTTTTAGAGCTAACTGGCTCTTTGTTTATTGACGAAGTAATATTTAAAATATTTTTCAATACCAGATTTAGTATTAATCTATTTTTCTGTTAAAAAGTGTCTTTTTTTATTAGGAAAAAGCCATCTCTATTTTTAAATTTTGAGAAAAATTATGGTATTCTTTAATAATTTTCTCCTTAAAAAAAACACAATTTTGGGTTGCTTCTTTTTTAAAATTTAATTCGAAAGGGCTTAATGAAGATTCTTCAAAACGATCACATGAAAAGAGATAGAGTTCCATTAAAAGAGGTAACAGAGAAAGGCCTTTTGAGCTTGCAATGTATTTTTTGTAATTGCTTACAGAACTACCAACATGCAATATTTCTATGTAGTCATTAATGTAAAGTTTTCTTAATATTTTTGAAAGGTTTTCATCCTCAATTTGTTCTCTAGAGGACTTAAATTCTTTGATAGTAGATTTTTTGTGAAAAAGCATATCTCTCAAAATAATAAAACCCAAAAGGTCTTCAAATAAATCAACAGATTGTAAAAAATTCATTTAATACTGTTTTTTGAGGATTTAATAACTTTTCTCATTTCCAAACAATTTTCCCCTAACTTATTTAAATTAGTATTTATGTTTAGGTATGATATTATAAAAGTAAACTTAAATTCACTTTTACCTTATTAGCTAATTTAATTTTTAATTAAAAAAAAAGTCATGTGATTTACTTTAAAAGTATCTCAAAAAAAAAATGAGATGTTTTTTTAATTTTTGAGAGAGGTATAAGGAAATGAATTTGATTTTTTTAAAAATCAGCTGGTACGGTGAAACTAATTTTGTTTCTTGAAGTAGGGTGAGTAAACTCAATGAACTCTGCATGTAAGTATAATCTATCTTGTTTTTTCCCATATAGATCATCACCTTTTATTGGGGTGTTCAAACCTTCTTTATGTGCTGCATGAACTCTTAATTGATGAGTTCTTCCAGTAATTGGATAAAAATGAACACGAGTATGGGTATCATTCTGAGATATTACATGCCAATTGGTTTCAGCTTTTTTTCCATTTATAAAGTCTACTAGCTGTCTAGGTCTGTCATCTAAATCAAGTCGCAAAGGAAGTTTAATTACGCCTTGTTTTTTTGTCAGCTTTCCACTAAGAAGTGCAACATATCTCTTTTTCACAGTTCGTTTAATAAACTGTTTCTGAACTATTTTATTAGCTTCTTTTGTTTTGGTGAGCACTATAATGCCCGAAGTAGACATGTCTAGCCTGTGAACAATCAAAGGACCAGTAGCAGTTGGATATTTTTGTTTAATTCTTGTATATACAGAATCCGTTATTTCTTTTCCTGGGACTGATAAAAACTCTGGGGGTTTATTTACAATAATTAAGTCATCATCCTCAAAAATAATTCTTAACTCTTTATTTTTTGATAAATTTTTATGGATTAAATTTTCATCCATTTCTATCCCTTTTAACATGTGATTTAAAATAGGCTTACACCTACTTTGACATGATGGATAAAAATTCTTATGTTTTCTGACTTCAGAATTAGGTGAAACACCCCACCAAAACTCCGCCATTGCTAAAGGGGTTAATTCGTATTGAAAAGCATACTGTAATAATTTTGGAGCAGAACAATCTCCAGATCCAGCAGGTGGCCTGGATGAGGAATTGTTAAATATATCTAGTATTCCTTTTTGTTCTTTATATTGATTTAAAAACTGATATTTTTCAAATAAGGTTTGTTGAAGATTCGTAGAAATTTCTTTTCTTTTTTGAGTATACTGTTCAATTTTATTTTCAAATTCCAAAATCTTACTTTTTGTTTTTTTTATTTTAAGATTGTAATACTCTTGAAGTTCTCTAAAATAAAACTGATCGTTAAAACTTTCTTGAGTTAATTTTTTAGTGAGAGTTTTAAGTTTTTTTTCATCTAAAATTTTGCTGGCCTCTTTTTTTTGGTGTCTTCTGGCTAGTTTGGATAATTGCATTTTCTTTCTTTGAATTGCTACATCCTCTTCAATATATTTGGTTTGTTTTTTTAGTAATTTTTTTAAAGATAGATATGTTATGTCTTTTTTTATAAGTTCAATTTTCCCCCCAATATTCTCTATTTTCTTTTCACCTTCTAAATAAAAGCTCCCTTCAGATCTCATATTAAAAATAGGGGGAACAAATTTATCAGGGAAACTATTGTCAGCTAATTTTCCAGAATATGCAGCCAGATACCCTAAACTATTGTCTGCCTTTTTTACAACTAAGATGCCAAACATTTTACCAATAGCATTTTTTAGTTCTGCATCTTTTAGACCAAATTCATGTTTAAAATCAGTTTGTTTTTCTAAATATTCTTGTAACTCTTTTGTAGCTACTAAAGTTAATGGGTGAGGCTCATAATAAAATGGAAATGTAAATTTATCCGGAACTTGAATTCCTGAGATATCTTTTTTAAAATGTTGAAAGTGAAGCAAAATATTGAAAAATGTTCTTGAGATGAAAAGTATTACTTAAAAATTTAATGTGCTTCTAGCCAATTTTCACCAATACCCATTTCAACATCTAATGGTACAATCATCTCAAAAGCATGTTCCATTTCATATTTAATAATTGGTTTTATGATTTCTAGCTCATCTTTATGTGCATCAAATACCAATTCATCATGCACTTGTAATAACATTTTTGATTTAAAACCTTCCTTCTCAAATCGCTTAAATATATTTATCATAGCTATTTTTATAATATCTGCAGCAGATCCTTGAATGGGTGCATTCACGGCGTTTCGTTCTGCCGCTCCTCTTACAATTGCATTTCTGGAATTAATATCCTTCAAATATCTACGGCGTTGTAATACGGTTTCTACATAACCATTATCTCTAGCGAAATCTACCTGAGCAGACATGTAGTTTTTAAGTTTAGGATAGGTTTCATAGTATAAATCTATTAGTTCCTTAGATTCCTTTCTAGTTAGATCTGTTTGGTTACTCAATCCAAAAGCAGAAACACCGTATATAATACCAAAATTAACTGTTTTTGCATTGCTTCTTTGTTCTCTAGTAACTTCGGATAAAGGGACATCAAACACTTTTGCTGCCGTTGAGGCATGAATATCTTCTCCGTTTTTAAAAGCCTCAATCATAGTTTCCTCCTCGCTCAAAGCAGCTATAATTCGTAATTCTATCTGTGAATAATCTGCTGCTAATAATACGTAGTTTTCATTCCTTGGAATAAATGCTTTTCTTACTTGTTTTCCTCTTTCGGTTCTAATAGGAATATTCTGTAGGTTTGGGTTGGTAGAGCTAAGTCTTCCTGTAGCAGCAACTGCCTGCGCATACGCTGTATGAACTCTACCTGTAGTAGGATTAATTTCATTTGGCAGTGCATCTACATAGGTGCTTTGTAGCTTCTTAAATTGCCTATATTCTAAAACATTGGCAATAATTGTATGGTCTTTAGATAGGTTAGATAAAACATCTTCTGCAGTAGAATATTGGCCTGTTTTTGTTTTTTTTGGTTTTTCTACCAATTTCATATTCTCAAATAATACAATACCTAATTGTTTGGGTGAGGCAATATTAAATTCTTCACCAGCTTGTTCAAATATGGTCTTTTCTAAACGGTTGATGTCATCTGTTAAATGTATAGACAACTTCTTTAAGAAATCAGTATTTAAATTAATTCCTTCAATTTCCATTGCTGTTAGCACAGAAACTAATGGTAATTCAATTTTATTAAATAGTTTTACAACATTCCCTTTTTTTAATTCTTCAATGAAATGTTTTTTTAATTGAAGTGTAATATCTGCATCTTCAACAGCATATTCTGTTTGATCTTTTATAGGAACATCTCGCATTGATAACTGATTTTTCCCTTTTTTACCAATTAATTTAGTGATTGAAACAGGTTGGTAATTTAAATAGGTTTCAGCTAAAATATCCATTCCATGTCGCATATCTGGATTGATTAAATAATGGGCAATCATCGTATCAAACAAGTTTCCCTTTACAGGAATTCTATAATTTGATAATACTTTGATATCGTATTTTAAATTATGACCAATTTTTTCAATAGAATTGTTTTCAAAAAAACATCGAAACTCTTCTAGAATAGCTTTTGTTTCAGATTGGTTTGCTGGGAATGATACATAGTAGCCTTTTCCAATTTCCCATGAAAAGGAAATTCCGATCAGTTCAACTTCCAGGGCTTTCAATCCAGTTGTTTCTGTATCAAAGCAAACAGAGGTTTGTTGCTGCAATTTTTTTAGCAGTAATTTTCTTGAGATTGGTGTATCAACGTGTTGGTAAAAGTGACGAGTAGTTGCAATAGTTTTATACCCTTGAATACTTTCTTCTTCCGAAATATTTCCGGTTCCGGGTGTAGAAAACAAATCAAATTGACCATTATGATCACCCTGAGGCTTAGAAGCAGATGCTTTAGAATTTGTAATTGTTTGATTGTCTTGTTTAACAATGTCTTCAGAATTTGTTGCAATTGAAAATGTTTTGACAAAATTCTCAGTAAGACGTCTAAATTCTAATTCTGTAAAAATCTCTTTAGTTGCTTCAATATCAGGCATACTCATTTTGAAACTTTCCTCGTGAAAATCAACAGGAACATCTAACATAATAGTAGCTAGTTCTTTGGAAAGAATTCCCAATTCTTTTGCAGCCTCTACTTTTTCTTTCATCTTACCCTTAAGATCTGCAGTATTTTCCAACAAATTCTCCATAGACCCATATTGCGCTAAGAATTTTTTTGCAGTTTTTTCACCTACACCTGGTAATCCTGGAATATTATCTGCAGAATCTCCCATCATTCCTAAAAAGTCAATGACTTGTTCTGGATTTTTTACCCCAAATTTTTCTTGTACTTCAGGAATTCCCCACGTTTCATAGCCACCTCCAAATCGAGGCCTATACATAAAAATATTTTCAGAAACCAATTGTGCAAAATCTTTATCTGGTGTAACCATAAAAGTTTGGTATCCCTCTTTTTCTGCTTTCTTAGCAAGGGTCCCAATAATATCATCTGCCTCATATCCTGATAAAACAACTGCAGGAATTTTCATAGCTTTTAAAATACTTTCTATAATAGGCACTGCAATTTTAATTGCCTCAGGAGTTTCTTGTCTGTTGGCTTTGTATTCTGAAAAAGCTTCAGTTCTAGCAACACTTCCACCTCTATCAAAACAAACAGCTAAAAGATCTGGTTTTTCTCTTTTTATTACATCGAGTAGAGAATTGGTAAAACCTAGAATAGCAGAAGTATCCATCCCTTTTGAATTAATTCTAGGGTTTTTAATAAATGCATAATATCCTCTAAAAATTAGTGCAAAAGCATCGAGTAAAAAAAGACGTTTTTTATCTGACATGAAGTTTGTATTGATTTGCTAAAACTACAAAATATTAATTTTTTTTATTAATTAATTTCTCAAAATTGTCATAAGTTATTAGCGATTTCTTTTTCACTTGCTTGAAGTTTGTTAAAAAATTATTTCTGTTTCATTCTATTTGTTTTGTAATCTATTGTGAACACAGAATTTTATTTCATTTTGTAAAGAAAACTTTAACATGAACTTAAAATTATCACTTTGTTTTTGAACTATATTTAACCCCATTAAAATAAACAACTATGCCAAGATGGATCATCCCCTTATTGATAGCTTCTGCAATCATTTTTATTTTAGAATATTACGCCTTTCAGGCGGTAAAGACGGTCACTAAAAATAGAATTATTAGATGGGGTTGGATGGCTGTAGGAATTCTAGTTTATGTCAATCTATTGTACGTAATAGTTTCTACGCCTAGTAATTCTGGTCAAACTAAGGAGTTTCAGATGGCTACAGGAATGATGATTACCATTTTAATTCCTAAAATATTTATTTTAGTTGTGTTGTTTGGGGAAGATATTGTTCGAATCTTTCATAAAATTACATCTTGGCTTAGTAGTAACCCAACTCAACCTATTCCAGGGAGAAGAAAATTTATCTCTCAACTAGCTCTTGTATTAGCAGCTATTCCTTTTACTTCATTCTTATATGGAATTATTCAAGGCAGGAATAATTACAAGGGGTTAAA
>ENA-ORDR01000667-ORDR01000667.1-marine-metagenome-genome-assembly--contig:-NODE-667-length-17242-cov-4.811710_pt1 | contig 17242 bp, 12 predicted proteins | sample MGYA00240993_ERZ508538 | MGnify/ENA primary metagenome ERZ508538 (study PRJEB26207, sample SAMN05421999) | marine metagenome | isolation source: Monterey Bay, California, USA | place: USA:Monterey Bay... | reverse complement strand
TTTAAAAAAACCCACTCTAACGAGTGGGTTTTTTGTTATTTATATTATTTGAGAATTACTCAACAATAACTTTCTCCGCATAAGTAGAATTATTATTCTTAAGTTCTACTGTGTAAAATCCTTTACCAAAGTTTGATAAATCAATAGTAGTATTCATTCCACTAGTTGTAGTTGAAATAACTGTTTGTCCTAAAACATTATTAACAGTAACATCATATTTTGTATTCCCATCTAATTTAACAGTAAACACACCAGTTGTTGGATTAGGATATATTAATAGGTCTAAAATTTCTTCTTTTATAGCAGTTGTCACACAAGCAGTCTCACAAGCGGAAAGAGTATTATACATACCTGTTCCAGTGCCAGGGTCTTGACAATTTCCTGGACTAATGCAATCCCAGGACATGAAAGCAATTGCAGGATCAAAGTTCATACGAACCATTGGCGCTCTTGTAAGATAGTACCATGTTGGAGTTCCTGCATTTGCAGGGTCATTTGGATTCAATCCAAACTCATCAAATAATGAGTGTTCTCCATTATATAAAGAATTATCTGTCGTGCCAATATAAACACTATCAGTAGGATGTTGAAATCCTGCTATACCAAATTCATAAGCATAACCATTAAACAAATTTATAGGACTAACAAATGGAATGTCAACCCATGAACCCAAGTCATTAGATGTAATTGTATAATTGTCAGATTCATCTAAAAGCACCACACCTCCTGAAGTAGCAGCAATATTTGTATCTAACTCATACAATATTGCTTTTACTTCACTACCAATAACAGATTCATCAGTGATATATACTCTTAATGCGCTAAGCGCCTCGTCAGCATACATCTCAAATCGTGTTGTAAAATGCCACTGATCTCCAGGACCACCAAGAATCCATGAGTTATTCGAATTTGCTTCTCCTAAGTCTTTAGCATAGATATATTCTGAGATCTCAATCATCTTATATGTTGTATCTGAAACAGTTGTAATTACACCTGAAGAATCAGATTCTCCCCAAATAGCAATCCCATAACCTCCAATTGCAGGAGATAAAGGTGGAATAGTTGTTACAATCACTGAATCAACAGCATTTGTAGGAGAAAAGGCAAGAACAGAAGTTGAAGCAGAAGCGCCTGAATAAGTGCCTGTTCCATATGTCTCATATCTCAAAATAGATTCTTGATTAGAAGCCCCTGAGTTTCTTAAAACACCCTCAATGACATAAGGATGATTTACCAATTGAGATGTTGGAGTAACAGTATAATCTAATCCAACAATACCATTAAGCCCTAATCCTGAATAATTTGCGTAATCCATCCAGAAACCTCCAACAACAATATCCTCAATTTCAATAATATTTGCTGGAGTTTCAGCTAAAGTTAAATCATCAATCTGCCAAAAATAATAGCCAGTAAAACCATTATTAGAATTTGTGGACCCCTCAAATACAAAACTCATTTGAACATCTGAATTCCCCACAACACTAAAAGGAACTCTTACTAATGCTATTTCATCCATAAAAGTAGCATCATTTACAGCAATATTCGCATGCACCTGTACTCTCTCTACAAAAACACCTGCAACATAGAAATCAACAAAAGCTTGGCCAGCAAATGTTCTGTAGTAGGAATTAAAAGTTAACATTACATCAGCATAAGATGACATATCTATCATATCAGTCCTCAAATCTCCATTATGAGGTGTAGGATACATTCCTGTTCCAAATGCTCCTGGTGTACCATTATTATCATAAAAGTCAGAATCAAAAATAATAAAGCCATTAGCTGCTGTTGCTGAAGCAATTGGACTATTACTAGCTGGAGAGTTGTTTATTCCTGAATAAGCTCCCTGACCACCTACTGTATTATTTGGAGATGTTGAAGTTCCTCTATATACCCAAGGGGCAGTAGAGTTTGTCCAAGTAGTTGGAATTCCATTTGCAAAATCTTCTGACCAAAAAGGAGCAGATTTTTCAGCATTCATTAGAATTAATTTATTAGATTTTTTTCCTTTGGATACCGTAAAAGCGTCCAAAGATGATTGCGCAATAGCACTAACTGAAATAGCTAAAGCACAAACTGAAATGTAAATTTTTTTCATTTTATAATTTTTTAAATATTAAGTGTGTAAATATATAAAAAAATGGGTATAAAAAAAGCCCGGAAAAACCGGGCTCTTATTCATTAAACTAATTTAAAAATTACTCAACAATAACTTTCTCAGTAAATGTCGCCTCATTATTCTTTAACTCAACAGTGTAAACACCTTTATCAAAGTTTGATAAATTAATAGTAGTTTCCATAGTATTAGTTGAAGTTGCGTAAACTGTTTGTCCTAAAACATTAGAAATAGTTACGTCATATTTTACAGCAGCATCTAAAGCAATTACAAACTCACCATTTGATGGGTTAGGGTAAACATTAAAGATTGTTTGTTTAACATCAGTAACTGCAGAAATAGTTGACGGGTCAAAGTTCATTCTTAACATTGGAATGTCAGAAATAGTCCACCATTGAGCCCCATTTGTTCCTTCAAAAACATCATCATTATCCCAGATACCTTGTGAAGAATACTCTCCTAAACCTGACATATCAATACCAACAGTATCAGTAGGATGTTGATTTGCTCCAACAGAAATTCTGTATCCTGTTCCTGCTATTAATAATTGAGAAGTAAGAAATGGGATATTAACCCATGCACCTAAATCAGCTGCAGTGATAGTATAATCATCTGTTACATCTAATGGAATTGGATCCCCACCAGCAATATCTTCTTCATACAAAGTTGCATAGACTACAGAACCAACTATCGACCAATCAGAAATATGAACGTCTACAGAATATAAATCTTCATCAGCAAAGATATCGTAAGTAGAAGAAACTTCAAAACCACCTGTAGGTCTATTTAATCTCCAATTCCCATTAGCAGAACCATAGTCTTTTCCGTATTGGTAATCTGTAACAAATGACATTTTAGTTGTAGTATCAGTATAAGTTATCGTGTTACCTAAACCTGCTGAATCAGCAACTGAATATATTTCCATAGAATACAAACCAGTAGCAGTAGGAGTAAAAGTTGCATTAGCAGCAACAGTATCTTGTTCGCCTGCAGCTAAAGTTAAAACATTAGAAGTAGTAGAAAGAACATTACTACCTGAAGCATCTTCAGTAACTTCTACATACATAGTAACATCTTGTGTTCCTATCCCTCCATTTCTTAATACAGCCTCAAAAGCATAAGGATTAGCAGTTGCTTGTGACATTGTGTTAAACGTATAATCTTGACCTAAACCACCAGTAGTTTGGTAGCCGATCCACCAACCACCCATCACTTCTTCAGAAGAAACAACTAAGTTGTCAGGTAATTCAGAAATAGCAATATCATCAACAGCCCAGTACCATGCCCAAATATCATTATCATTGTAATAGAACTGCACTAAAACCTCTGACATTCCACCAGCAACTGAAGAAATATCATAAGTAGATAAATGTGGATTATCAGAAGATTGATTTGGATAAGTATAACTCTGATCATTAGAAATCTCATCAATCTCAATCCAAGTAGTACCATTATCAGGAGATATTCTTACAACTCTTGTATCATGCCACCATCTGAAATTATGTTGGAATGTTAACTGCACATTAGGGTACATAGTTAAATCAATTGGAGTAGCATTAGTAAATTCACAAGAGATAGTTGTGCCGTCTCCATCAGGCCCTCCATCAGCATCAGAACTTATGAATAAAAACCCATTAGATGCAGTATTTGAGGCCATTGGAGTTAAAGAACCACCAGCTGGAGTAGCATTAGGATCCATCTCAATTGCCCAATCTAAATTCAATGTGCTTGAATTTGTAAAAACCCAAGTAGAAGCAGAAGAACAATCATCTGACCAAATTGTTGCCGGAGCAGCTGCTGAAGCTGAAGGCGTAAAATTAGGAGTAGTTGACATAGTCGAATACCCTTTTGTTAAATTGTCATTTGGTATGTTTACCAAATTTGATTGCGCAAAAGTTGCAGCCGCTACTACTAGTGCACAAACAGAAAGTAAAATTTTTTTCATTTTATTGTTTTTTGAATTATTTAATTGGTTGCAAATATAATATAAGTATAGCAATAAGCAATACTATATTCATCAAAGTATTATCTACTCAATATAATCAGAAATAGGAGCGCAAGAACAAACTAAATTTCTATCTCCATACGCATCATTAACTCTTCTTACTGAAGGCCAAAATTTATGCTCTTTTACCCAACTTAAAGGATAAACTGCTTTTTGCCTAGAATATGAATACTTCCATTGGTCATTTACAGCTAAATCCACAGTATGAGGTGCATTTTTCAAAACACTATCCTCTACTTTAACAGTACCGTTTACAACCTCATCAATTTCAGCTTTTATAGAAATCATAGCATCACAGAATCTATCTAATTCTTGTTTACTCTCACTCTCAGTTGGCTCAATCATTAAAGTTCCAGCAACAGGAAAAGAAACTGTTGGCGCATGAAAGCCATAATCCATCAATCTTTTTGCAATATCAACAACTTCAATACCCTCTTTTTTAAACATTCTAAAATCAACAATCATCTCATGCGCAACCCTATTGTTATCTCCGGTAAATAAAATTTCAAAATGACTAGAAAGAATTTCTTTTATATAATTTGCATTTAAAATTGCAATCTCTGTAGAAGATTTTAACCCTTCAGAACCAAGCATTTTAATATAAGCATAAGATATAGAAAGAACCAAAGCACTACCCCAAGGAGCAGATGAAATTGACATTCCTTTTTCACCTCCCATTTTCACTAAAGAATGATTTGGTAAAAATGGTTTTAAATGCTCCACCACTCCAATCGGACCCATACCAGGACCACCACCACCATGAGGAATAGCAAAAGTTTTATGTAAATTTAAATGACACACATCCGATCCAATAATTGCAGGGTTTGTAATTCCAACTTGGGCATTCATATTTGCTCCATCCATATAAACCTGCCCACCATTATCATGTATAATTTCTGTGATTTCCATAACAGCCTCCTCATACACACCATGAGTTGAAGGATAAGTAATCATTAAACACGATAGATTATCTTTATGCTCAAGTGCTTTTTCTCTCAATAACTCTACATCAATATTACCATTTTCATCACAAGGGGTAACAACAACTTTCATTCCCGCCATAACTGCTGATGCAGGATTTGTGCCATGTGCTGAAGAAGGAATTAAACAAATATTTCTATTCTCATCTCCTCTACTCTCATGATAGGCTTTAATAACCATTAAACCAGCATACTCTCCTTGAGCTCCTGAATTTGGTTGCAAACTCATAGCATCAAAACCAGTTATTTCACAAAGCATTTCTTCTAACTCATGAAACATAATATGATATCCTCTTGCCTGATGTGCTGGGGCAAAAGGATGTAAGTTTCCAAATTCTGACCAACTTAATGGGAATAATTCTGATGCTGCATTCAACTTCATAGTACACGAACCCAGAGGAATCATAGAATGAGTTAATGATAAATCTTTATTTTCTAAACTCTTAATATATCGCATCATTTCCGTCTCTGAATGATACTTATTAAAAACCTCATGTTGCATAAAAGATGACTTTCTGTAAAGCACTTCAGGAATCCTTGCAGTTGCTTCAGTATAATCACCACTAAGCACTTCATTTATTAAATCATTAGAATCGGAATGATTACAACTTTTTGCAAACACCTCTAAAATATCATTAATATTTTGCAAATCATCTTTTTCATCTATACTTATTGATAATGTTTCATCATCAATATAATTAAAATTGATTTTAGCATCTTCAGCATAAGTTTTTATATTTTCCATTGACACATTTCCAATACCAATTTTTAAAGTGTCAAAATAAGTTAGGTTCAATTGATGATATCCTAATTGAGTTAAGCCTTCTGATAATGCTGCTGTTAACGAATGGATTTTTTTACTCATTCCTCTTAACCCTTCCTCACCATGATAAACTCCATACATACCAGCCATTACAGCTAACAACACCTGGGCAGTACATATGTTTGAAGTTGCTTTTTCTCTTTTAATATGTTGCTCTCTAGTTTGAAGCGCCATCCTTAAAGCTCTATTTCCATCAGCATCTTCTGAAATACCAATAATTCTACCAGGAATACTTCTTTTATATTTATCAAAAGTTGCAAAATAAGCCGCATGCGGACCTCCATAACCCATTGGAATCCCAAACCTCTGAGTTGTACCAACCACAACATCAGCACCCCATTCTCCAGGAGGAGTTAAAAGACTTAGACTCAATAAATCTGCAGCAACTACTACTCCAATTTCATTTTCCTTTGCTATTTGCACAAAAGAGGAATAATCAATCACCTCACCATGTTTTGCTGGATATTGCAACAAACAACCAAAATAAGAATTGTCTAATTTTACATCATTATGATTTCCAATTACCAATTCAATTCCGAAAGGGACAGCTCTAGTTTTTACAATTTCAATAGTTTGTGGATAACACAATTCTGAAACAAAAAACTTAACAACATTTGATTTTTTTTGATATCTACTTCTACTGCTTAATAACATACCCATTGCCTCAGCTGCAGCAGTACCTTCATCTAATAATGATGCATTAGCAATTTTCATTCCTGTTAAATCAGTAACCATTGTTTGGTAATTCAACAAAGCCTCCAACCTACCTTGAGCAATCTCAGATTGATAAGGAGTATATGCGGTATACCAACCTGGATTTTCTAAAACATTTCTCTGAATAACTCCTGGTAAAATAGTATTAAAGTACCCCATTCCAATATAAGAACGATAATTCTTATTCTTTTTTGCAACACTTTTCATGTGCTCAATAAACCTACTTTCTGATAAAGCAACAGGTAAATTCATCTCCTTTTTCAAATGAATTTTTGCTGGAATTGTTTCATCAATTAACTGTTTTACAGATGATGCTTTAACTATTTTAAGCATTTCAGAAACATTATTGACTTTTGGTCCTATGTGTCTGTCAGAAAATTTATATGTGCTCATTCTTAAATATTTATGTTCGGCAAAAATACACTTTGTAGCAGATTAACAAACATTTGTAAAACAAAAAAAGGGTGTCCAAAACAAGTTAAAACTGAAATCCTACATAAATATCATATTTAAGTAGCTATTGTGCTAGATAAGAGTATTTTTGCAAAAAATTTACAGCATGACATTTCCAGAAACTGGACTTAATAAAAACATCCAAAAAGCAATTGCCGATTTAGGTTTTGAAACGCCAACACCTATACAGCAAGAAGCAATTCCTTACTTGCTTGAGAACGAAACAGATCTAATTGCTCTTGCGCAAACAGGCACAGGGAAAACAGCAGCCTTTGGCTTGCCAGTTTTACATAAAATTGATGTTGCAAGAAAATTACCTCTAGCAATTATCTTAGCTCCAACTAGAGAGCTCTGTCTTCAAATTACAAAAGATATGAGGACTTATTCTAAGTATATTAAGGGACTGAAAATCACTGCAGTATATGGTGGAGCAAGTATCGTTCCTCAAATGAGAGATTTAAAATCAGGAACACAAGTAGTAGTAGGTACTCCAGGCAGAGTTATTGATTTAATCAAAAGAAAGGCTTTAAGATTACAAGATATTGAATTTGTTGTTTTAGATGAGGCAGATGAAATGTTAAACATGGGCTTCAAAGATGATCTAGATACTATTTTGGCTGAAACTCCTGATGAAAAACAAACACTATTATTCTCAGCTACTATGCCTAAAGAGGTAATGAGACTAAGTAGAAACTACATGCATAGCCCAAAAACTATTGAGGTAGCAAGTAGAAATGAAGGAACAAAAAATGTTGAACACCATTATTACACTGTTAATGCAAGAGATAAATACAAAGCATTAAGAAGAATATGTGATGTAAATCCTGATATTTACGGGATAGTATTTTGTAGAACAAGAAGAGAAACTGCTGACATTGCTGACAAATTAATGCAAGATGGCTACAATGCAGATGCTATACATGGAGAATTATCTCAAGCTCAAAGAGACCATGTAATGAAAAGGTTTAGAGAGAGAAAAATTGAAATTCTAGTAGCAACTGATGTTGCTGCAAGAGGGATTGATATTAATGAGTTAACTCATGTAATTAACTATAATTTACCTGATGATAATGAAGTTTATGTTCATAGATCTGGTAGAACTGGTAGGGCAGGGAACAAAGGGATTTCAATAATTATTGCACATAGCCGTGAAGGAAGAAAGTTAAAAGCAATTGAAAGAATGATAAAGCGTAATTTAACGCTTATGAAAGTTCCAAATGGAGAAGAAATTTGTCAAATTCAATTAATGAAATTAGTAGATAAAGTTGTTGCCACTGAAGTAAATCATCAGATTGACAATTACCTACCATCTATTCAAGAAAAACTAGAGCATCTTGACAAAGATGAACTAATCAAACATTTTGTATCTACTGAGTTTAACAGATTTTTATCATTTTACAAAAATGCTCCTGATTTAAATGTTTCTGGAAATAATAAACGAGATAGAAAGGACAGAAGAGACAAAGGAGAAAGAAACGATAGAGGTAGAAATAAGAGAGGAGAAAGAACTGGACATGCTGAAGCTGGGCATACTAGATTCTTTATTAATCTTGGAAAAGAAAAAGATTTACAAGCACATAACCTTATTGGATTAATTAACGAATACACTAGAAATAGAAATATTCCAATTGGTAAAATTGATATAATGAGGAAATTCTCATTCTTTGAAGTTCCTACTGATTTTGAAACTGATGTTTTAAGTGGATTAAGCGACTCAACTTGGAATGGAAACAGAGTAAATGTTGAAGTATCTCAAGCTCCAGGAACCAAATCCTCAAGAGGTGGAAGAAGTGGAGGAAGATCTCGTTCCAGAGGTGGAGACAGAAAAAGAAGTAATTCAAGTGGAGGTAGAAGAGACAGAAACTCAGGAGGCAGACCTTCTGGAGGAAGCTCTTCTTTTAAAGGGAGATTTAATGCTGCTGCAAAAAGAAAAAGAGACTAAACTTTCTTCTTTCCTGCTACAAAATCTTTAAGGTAAAAAGGCTCAAAATAAGCAACATCTTCAAAATCTTTGTTTCCAAATTTTTGGAATGAAAGTATTCCCATATCTTTAGCCGAAGGGAAAATCCCTTCTAAATAAGTTGCATTTTTATGGCTAATCATTTCTTGGCATTTCATAGCCCCATCACCAAAAAAAAGAACCTCTTTATCTAAGTATTCTTTATAAATTTTGGTGTCAACTACATCTGCCATTATATCTCTAACTTGATTGTTTTCATCATCAAAGATAGCTGCAAAGACTTCCATTCTTCTCGCATCAATCATTGGGCAATAGAAATCAGATTTTTGATATTCCGAAACACCTAATGCCATTGCTTTTAAAGTTGAAATTGCAATTAAAGGTATTCCTAATGAATAGCACAATCCTTTTGCAGTAGAAGTTCCAATGCGCAAACCCGTGTACGAACCCGGACCTTTACTTACTGCAATAGCATCTAATTTATTAATTGAAATATTTTCTTTAGTCAGCAGCTCATTAATAAATAAAGTTAAATTCTCTGCATGACTATAACTATCAGTATATTCCTCTTTTAATTGCAATAATATTCCTTTATTAAAAAGAGCAACAGAACAATTTTTTGTTGTCGTTTCAATGGCTAAAATAAGTGCCATTATATATCGTAATAATGATTAAACAAATCACTCATTATCCCAAAATTGATGAATTTTGTTTGCATTTGTCCATCATCATTTTTCGCATCTCTTAGAGTAAATCCAAGTTTAAATTTTAAATTAGTGTGCGGATTAATTATATAAGAAACATTTAAGGATTGATAATTAATTGTCGTTAAATTTCCCTGATACATTTCAATTCCAAAATCAGAAGGGCGACCAGAACCCATTCCAACTAACCCTTCTTCTTCAGCATAATTTCCTGTAGAAAAATAAACATCATTTCCATAAGAAGTCGGATCGTTTAAAACCTTCCCACCATATTTAGCTAAGATTATATTTCCGTCAATTTCAAACCTTTTAAAACTATATTTTGCTAAAAATAAAAACTCTGAAAAATTAGACCCCAAAGGGTGGGCTAAAGGTTGATTATAATGAGCATAATTCTGCTCAGGATTATGATGCGCATAAGTATAAGGCCTAACATAATTATATTCCGTTTGCAATGTTAGATTTTTCACTTTAAAAGCATCAAACATTTTATAACCCAATTGATAGCCAATTTTATTTGCCCAAAACCCATTCTTTGCTCGTAAATCCGTAATACTAAATTCATCAAGAACAAGCTGACCATATAAATATGAAGAGAAAGGTAATTTATATTTAGTATTCAGCCCAACCAATACATTGTCAGGAGAATTTATAGAAAATTCCATTGGTCTTAACATTGCAATTGGATTTAGATAATTAACATCAAATCCACTGCTACCAGGAGCATGATTCATACGCCAAACAATTGCCTCATACAAACTGAAACTTAACTTTTTTGTAGCATTTATACTTAAATAATGTGCAGACATATATTTTTTAGGATAACCCATTTGATCCTTATTATCCACTACATGAGTAGTAAAATAATTAATATCCATAAGCTCAGCATACAAATTAGTATATTGCACTTTCCCAAAGGTTGTTTGAATCCTTAAATAAGGATAATTAAAAGTATTGTCTGATAATAATAACGAACGGTACCCATCTCCAATAAAGTGCTTTCCATGTCCGAATTGAACTGCAAACATTTTATTCGCCCTATAACTCACATAACCAGAGGACATAGCGTAATCAAATCCAGTTTCTTTAAAATTACGTGCATAACCCTGCCCTGGTACTATTTTATTTGTTTTAATGTTGTCGTGTAAATAATTTGGAAAGATGGCCTGATTTTCAGCAAAAGATGTGACAAATGAAATTGCTTTTCCCAAATGCCCTTCAATTAGATAGCCTCTAGTATTTGTAAAAGTACTTTTTGAGTCTTCTAGCTCCTTACCTTTTGAAAGGTTAATAATTGGAGATGCTGTAACTTTATAATCTTCACCTTTTAAAATAAAGAAATGCTCCTGAAAAGTTTTTCTGAGAAACCAGCCTTTATAATTAGTACTGTATCTGTTTTCAACAATAGAATCAGCCGAAAGATTTAAATTTGATTTAATTATCGGCTTAAAAGAAGTATGGTAATTATCATCAGAATTATAAACTTCTTTAATAATATTTTGATTATAGTTTTTCCCCAGTAATAAGTTAGTATGTTGAGCATAAATACTGACAGAAATTACTGTAAAAATTAAAGCAAAAAGATACTTCATTATTTTTTTCTTCTTAATAAATAGAAAGGGAAAATTAAAAGCAAATAACTAACAAAGGCTAAGATTGCTATACTTAAATTTACATTTAACTCTAATATAAAATATGTTCCAATAATTAGAGCAATTGACATGAAATATAGCATTAGTGTTGTTGTTTTATGGCCAAACCCTAAATCTAGTAAAGCATGATGAATATGATCTCTACCAGCCCTTAAAGGCCCTTTTCTCTTAGATGCCCTAACAACAAAAACTCTTAAAGTATCAAACAAAGGTACTGCCAAAAAAACAATTGCCATTAAAGGACCTTTATTTGGAAATCTAAAGTCCTCAGTAACTAAGCCATATCTAATAGTATTTATTGCTAAAACTGACAATATCATTCCAACAACTAATGAGCCAGTATCCCCCATAAAAATTTTAGCTGGATTAAAATTATATCTTAAAAAAGCTAACAATGCCCCAGCTAAAGAGAAAGCAATAATTGCCATATCACTTTGTCCCATCATTACTGCAATAAAACCAAAGCATAAAGCAGCAATTACACCAACTCCTGCAGCCAAACCGTCAACACCATCAATTAAATTAAATCCATTTGTGATAACAATTACTACAAATACTGTAAATAAAGTTGCAAAAAAATCAGGCAAATCATACACACCCAAAACTCCATGCATGCTATCAATCTGGATTTCTCCTAAATAAATAACCACCAAAATAGCAATTATCTGTCCTGCCAATTTTTTAAAGGGTGTAAGATTGAGCAAATCATCAATTACTCCAACAAAAAAGACTATCAAAAAACTCGTGATTAAAAATTGAATCTCTTCTAATTCTGCCCAAAATAATAACGAAAATAGAATTCCAGAAAAGATTGCAATACCACCGAAAATTGGCGTCCTTCCTGAATGTGATGCTCTTTCTCCAGCAAGATCAGTTAATCTGAATTGTTGTGCAAAGAATATAACTTTCGGAATAGCAACATAAGTAACCAAAAAAGAAGTTATTAATGCAAAAAGGATATTATAATCTGGATTGGACACTTTTCTTGTTTTGCTGTAAAATTAAGATTTTTTTTCAATAATAGATATTAATTCGGCTGTCCATTTTGCAAGCGTATATTCGTTATCAACTCTTATAGTTACTAAATTCATTCTTTCGCCAGCTTCTATATCCGAAAGAGAGTCCCCAACTAAATATGAGTTTTCAAAATTAATTTCAGGGAAATCTAACTTAGCTTGCTGAATCATACCTGGATTAGGCTTCCTGCAACCGCACTGGTCAATAACTAAATGAGGACAAAAATAAACTTTATCAATTCTACCTTTACTTTTAGCAAGAACAGTTATCATATAATCATGCAAGAAGTTTAAATCATTTTCAGTCATAAGCCCTTTCCCAATCCCTTGTTGATTAGTAACAATTAAGATTCTTTTAAATATAGTTGAAAGTAGCGCAATTGCTTTTTCAGCACCAGGAATAAATTCAAATTCGGTAGGATTTTGAACATATCTTTCGTCTAATTTTACATTAATCACGCCATCTCTATCCAGAAAGAGAGTATCAAAACTATGCATTGGGGAACATTTCTTCTTCAATAAGCTGACAAATAATATGTCCCACCAAAATATGAACTTCTTGAATTCTTGGAGTATCATCAGAAGGGACTTTTATCATAATATCACAAACATCTTTCATCTTCCCTCCTTTACTGCCAGTAAAACCTATAGTTGTTAAACCGATTGCATTTGCTTTTTCCAAAGCTTTTACAACATTTGGAGAGTTTCCTGATGTAGAAATTCCAACCAAAACATCACCTTTTCTACCACAGGCCTCTAACATTCTAGCATAAGTTTCATCATAGCCATAATCATTAGCAACAGCCGTCATATAAGATGAATTCACATGCAAAGCCTCAGCATAAAGAGGTGACCTTTCAGAGTAAAATCTACCGCTTAATTCTGCAGCAATATGTTGCGCATCAGATGCACTTCCGCCATTTCCACAAAACAACATTTTCTTATCATTTCTAAAGGCTTCCACACTTTTTACAACAATATTTTCAATATTTTCTTGAAGAATCTCATCATACAATACCCTTTGATAATTCTCAACAGAATTTGAAATACATTTATTTATTCTACTTTTCATAAGCTGTTTTTTGGCTAAAATACAATTTTATAAAGTCTGATACGCTTTTTTGGTTAACCTACCTATTTCGTTCCAACCATATTTAGTGTTAACTGTTTCAATTCCTTTTAATCTTACTTTTTCTAAATTGTCTTTATCAGAAATAATTTTGAGAATTTTTTTAGTCAAGTCTTCATCATTTCCAGATGAAAATAAAAAGCCATTCTCATTGTCAGTAATCACTTCTTTTAAAGGAGGTAAATCTGAAACTAATGCTGGTCTTTCATAACTTAAAGTCATCATTAAAACACCACTCTGATAAATCTTTTTATATGGCAAAACAACTAAATCTGATGAACAATAATAGTGCTCCACATCTTCATAATCAATAAACTTTGTATGTAAAATCACATTCGCAGAAAGATTATTTTCATCTATTATTTTCTGGTAAATTGAAAAATTATTTTCCCAAGGTTTACCCGCAATTAATAAAACAACATCAGTGTTTTTATCTATAATTTTTCTCATAGATTTTAGTAAAACCTCTAATCCTTTTACCTTTTTTATCATTCCAAAAAATAGCAGAATTGTTTTATCTTGTGGTAAATCTAATTTTGCTCTAGACTTATTTTTATCCTTTCTAATATTAATAAATTGTGTGTAATTTCCATGAGGAACAATATGAATATTCTCTTTCAATAAAGGTGCTATTTTAACTATCTCTTCTTTAGAAAACTCATTATGAGTCAGAATTATATCATTTAGTTTATATATAAATTTACTTATGAAATTTGAATGATTGTTATTTGAAAAAGAAGTTACATCATGAATAGTAAGGACAACTTTACCCATAACTAACTTTACTAATAGCAAGTTAAATAAAACAAGAATGTTAGTATAGAATATATGAAAGTGGAAAAAAGAAACTCCAGAGAATCTTGCATGTATAATTGACTTTAAACTTCCTAAAACCCACCTAAAACCACTAACGAACCTGAATTTTGAAGAAAATAAATTATTATAAAACGAATGGAATTTTACATTCTCAATATTTGGATTTTCAGTCTCATTATTAGCATACAAACTAAGCTGAACTCCAGCATTAGACAATCCGATACACTGTCCAAAAGTATAAAAATGGAAAGAACCTCCATGAGCTCCAAGAGTATCAATAATCGCTACTTTTCTTTTCATTATTTCATTAAAATACCTTCAAAATAAGATTTATTAATTAACCACCAAGTAGAGAGATTTTTCCTGATTTGAGAATTAATCACAAATTTAATATTGTTTTTAAAAAACAACCAAAAAATAAAGAAAAATGAAAAAACACCTCCTATTTGTTTTAAAAAATACACATGGTTTCTTGTATTCTGTTTTATAAAGAAATCACCTCTATAGGTTCTTTCTTTTTGCTTGTCAAATGATTTTGTTAAACTTCCAACTTTATGATAAAATTCTACATCAGGATAATAAAACATTTTATGTCGACTATTCTTCCAAACTCTGTAAGAGAAATCTGTATCGTCAAAATAGACAAAATACTTTTCATTCATTAGACCAACATCTTTAAATACTTCTTTTTTGGCTAATAAACAGCAAGTTGGAGCATACTCTACCTCAACAGTTTCATCATATTTTCCCTTATCCAATTCACCCATTCCTCTATGTAAAGGCAAATACCCTTTACTTTTATCAAACCAGCTCCCAGCATACCAAATATGATTAGGATTATCAAAATACATCATTTTAGGACTTACCAAACTACAACATTTATCTTCTTGTACTTTTAAAAGTTTTTCAATTAAAGTTGTCTCAAATTCTACATCATTATTAATAATTAGAATTTGATTACATCCATCATCAATAGCCTTTTTAATTCCTTGATTATTTGCTTTTGCAACACCAAAATTTGTTTCATTTTTCGAAACAACTAATCTAGAGTCTTTATCATTTCTTAAGATATCTAAAGTTGTATCAGTTGATAAATTATCAACTACATAAAGCGTTAAATTTACATGCGTTTGATTCCACACACTATCCAAAAATGGTTGTAAAACATCAGCAGAATTATATGTAATAGTTACTAATCCTACTTTATCCATTTTGTATAATCTTTATTCAACAACTCACTCAGCTCATTCACATCTTTCTCAAAATGCTTTTTCAAAAAATGTCTTGTTTCAACTTGCATTATTGGTTTCTTATCACTTTTAAACAAAAAATTACGAGTACTTTTAATCATTTCTTTCGAAAAAATTGAAGTTAATAGATTCCGCAAAGGAACAAAAGAATAAATATATCTGATAATTCTATTTTTAGGCATTGAATATGTATTATGCTTCTTGTTTAAGTTTGGCTGAAAATCATCATTAACCCCTAAAAACAAATAAGTCTTATTTACAACCCCCGCTACATCTTTTTTAAAATCTTCATAATCAATCAACAAAATATTCTCACGATTAAACACATTCAAATACCTTTTTAACTGATTAGCATACTCCCCTACTTGAATGTATTGTTGGTAAAATAACTTCGCATATTTATGATTAGATTTTTTCTTTACAATATCCTCAAAACTTTCGGAAACTAAACCTAATCTATAATCCATTAAATAATGTGAAAATGCTCTGTCTATTGGATTTCTAAGCATTATAATAATTTTAGAATCAGGATTATATTTCTTAATCTTATTAGGCACATCATCATAAAAGAAATATGAAACACTCCCTTCTCCTCTTAATTTAGCTTGAGGGTTTACAAATAGGTTATGGTACTTGTCTAAAGTATCAATTCTATTTTTACCATAATACATTCCTTGCTCCTGCAAAGCATCATCAGAAAAATAATCAGGCTCTTTTTGGGAGCTCATCTCAACTTCAAGATGCTCATTAAGATAATGGTACAAAGATGTTGTTCCTGCTTTTGGAGCTCCAACTATAAAAAAATCTACTTTCATTTAAAAAAACCTTTTTTTAATAACCTCAACCACATTCCCGATTCTATGATAATTCAAAACAAAAGCTAAGCCTAATTTGAATGGGAAGGAGATGAAATGCAAAACTACCATAATTGGAGGAAAAGTGAAAGTTTCCTTCTCGTATCCAAATTCATCCATCATATTAGAAGATAAATTTTGAGACAAATAAATTTCAGAGCTTGTCAATCCGCCCTTCTTCCATTTACTAATTTTGGAGCTATCAATAACTAATTCAGATTTTGAATCATGCTCTGTTGAAGAGCCAATAACCGGAACTTTCAGCATATTTTCTTGAAAATCAATTTCTAAAAATTTACAAATCTCATGCACTTGAATTCTTGAATCAACTAACAAATCTTCAAACTTTACAATTTTCACTCTAGAATTACTTCTAAATTTAGAGGTCTGATATAATGAAGAATTCCAAACCTTAGCCGTTAATATTGGATGATAATTAACAAATGAGCGAATAGCTTCTATCATAGGTATTGATTTAGCACCAAGAAATCTTCTTTTCCATTTGTTCTTTTGCGAAAGTAAAACATCTCTTTGGTCTCTTGCCAAGTTTATAACTTTTGCATCAGGGAAGAAATCCAAAATTTCCTCTAGATAATATAGGTTTTTAGGTGTTTGTTCACAAGAAATTGAACTGCCATTTTCTTTTGATATTGTTGCTAAAAATAATTCATAAATCTTTAAAGGAGAAGCAATATCTTTTGATAAAATTTTCTCTGATTTTCCTTTAAATTCTATAAAATTATTTTGATTAAATATACCTCTCTCTTGTA